>Ga0247781_1000215_pt1 | contig 17244 bp, 14 predicted proteins | sample UWRJL184509B5_FD_179922 | JGI IMG/M metagenome (GOLD analysis project Ga0247781, IMG submission 179922) | Plant litter microbial communities from Arlington Agricultural Research Station in Wisconsin, United States - UWRJ-L184-509B-5 | ecosystem: Environmental > Terrestrial > Plant litter >...
GTCGTGGCTCTTCACCACCGGCCGGCCCGCGAAACCCTAGTCCTTGAGTTTGGGGTGGGCGGCGAGGTAGGCCGCGGCCTTGCCCTGGGTGACGGCCTTGACGAAGCCGCGGCCCTCAGCCGTGAGTTGCTCGCCCAGGTAGCCGCCGCCGCGCCCGACACCGCTGCCCGGGAGGCTGACCCGAGTGATCTTGGCAGGGGAGAGGTCGCGCAGGGCGTAGGCGTACTCGACCGGTTTGCGCCCGCCCAGGTAGACGAAGGACTTGCCCAGCGCGTCGATCAGGCCGTCCAGCTTCGCCGGGTCGTCGCCCAGCCCCTCGCCGCGGGCCTTGGTGAGCAATGCCGTGACCAGCTGCCGCTGGTGGCGCTGCCGGTCGTAGTCGCCGTCGGGCAGCCCGTACCGCTGCCGGGCGTAATCGATCGCCTGCCAGCCCACCAGATGCCGCTTGCCCGGCTCGTAGACGGCCTGCGGCCCGCGGTAGTCACCACCGGAGAGCGGGCGCAGCGACCCGTCCGGCTTACGGTGCCGCGATTTCACCCGTTGGTCGATGACCAGGTCGACGCCGCCGAGCTCGTCGGTCAGCTTGTCGAGGCCGCCGAAGTTGAGGATCGCCCCGGCCTGGAACTCCTTGATACCGGTGTAGGCGGTGAGCGACTTGGCCAGCAGGTCGTAGCCCTTCTGGACGTTCGGCACCTTGCTGCCCGCGACCCGCGAGCCCCGGCTCATCGCCTCGGTGACCTTGTGGGTGCCGTGCCCCGGGATATTCACCCGCAGGTCGCGGGGGAGTGAGTAGAGGTACGCGTTGTCGAGTCCCGGCTCGACGTGCAGCAGCATGATGGCGTCGGCGTGCGGTTCCCAGCCCGGGATGGAGACCCGTGTGTCGACGCCGATGAGCAGCAGGTCGAGCGGCCCGGTGAGGTCGGCGCCGGGCGACGGCGGTGGCGGGGTGGTCGGCTCGGCCGTGGGTGTAACGGGTGCCGCCGAGCCGGGCGCTGCCGTCGGCTTCGCCGACCCCGAGCGGACGGCCCAAGCGATGCCGCCGCCGGCGAGAAGCACGAGGACGACGCCCGCGGCGATCCCCAGACCGACCCTGTTGTTCCGCATGGCGGAACAGTAAGCGACCATGATCGCCAGCTCAATGCCTCGTGATCTCGCAATGTGAAACAGGTCATTACTTTCCCCCGATCGGCCTTTACGCTGACCGCCGCAAATCAACGGGGGAGGCCCACGCTTCTATGAAGCTCAACAGGCGACGGATCACCGTCGGTCTTATCTCCACCGCCGTCGTCGTCGCGATGACGAGCGTGACCACTTGGGCTCTGGCCGCCGACGACAAGGCGGCGCTCACTGCCACGAACCAGCCCGTCCGGCTGGTCATCGGCTACAAGGCCGGCGCCGACCGCACCGCCGCCACGCGCACTCTCTCCGCCGCCGGTGCCCGGCTGACCGCCGCCGGGCCCGCGCAGACCGCGCTCTCCGAGATCCGCGCCTCGCGCGTGACGGTGTCGCCCGGCCGCCGCGCGTCGATGATGGCTGCCCTGCGCAGCGACCCGAACGTGGCCTACGTCGAGCAGGATGTGCGGACCCAGGCGTTCGACCTGGTGCCGAACGACCCGACCTTCAGCAAGCAGAACGAGATGTACACGGTGCGGGCCCCGCAGGCGTGGTCCACCACCACCGGCGGTCCGTCCGCGGTGACGGTCGCGGTGATCGACACCGGCGTCGCCGCCGTCGGCGACCTGGCCGGCGCCACTGTGGCCGGTTACGACTTCGTCAACAACGACAGCAACGCGGCCGACGACCGTGGGCACGGCACCTCGGTCGCCGCGCTGATCGCCGCCCGCGGCAACAACACGAGGGGCATGGCCGGCGTCTGCTGGACCTGCAAGATCATGCCGGTCAAGGTGCTCGACGCCAAGGGCAGCGGCTACGACAGCGACGTCGCGCAGGGCATCATCTGGGCCGTCCAGCACGGGGCCAAGATTCTCAACCTCTCGCTCGGCGGTTCCAACTCGAGCAAAGTGCTGGCCGACGCGGTGGCCTACGCCAACATGAACAGCGTGCTCGTGGTGGCCGCGGCGGGCAACGCCGGCAATACCAAGGTGCAGTTCCCGGCCGCCTACCCCGACGTGCTCACCGTCGCGGCGACCAACCGCTGCCCGAGTTACGCGACCACCCCGGCCTGCACCACCGACACCGCCACCCGGTCGTCGTACTCGTCCTACAACGCAGCCGGGGCCGCATGGGTCGACGTCGCCGCCCCCGGCAAGGTCATGACGATGGACCGGAGCGGCAACTACAACACCGGGGTCGAGGGCACGTCCTTCGCGGCCCCGATCGTCTCCGGTGCCGCCGCGCTGGTGAAGGCGAAGAACCCGAGCTACACCGGCTGGTCGCTGGCGAGCTCGATCTACACCGCCGCGACCAAGCGCAAGCTGACCAACGGCGGCGTCAACTACGGCCTGATCGACATCCCGGCCTCGCTGAACGTCCCGACCGACCGCACGCCGCCGACCGCCTCCGGCATCATCCCGGCGACCGGCTCGATCAAGCGGGGCACCTTCGCGGTCAGCCCGGTGAACCTCAAGGACGACCGCTCGGGCATCAAGGCGACGAGCCTCTGGGTGAACGGGACCTTCCGGGCCGCCAGCCGCAACGCCCCGTTCGGCATCAGCTACAACTTCAGCAGCTTCAAGGGCGCGACGAAGGTCGAGCTGCGGATCTTCGACAAGGCCGGAAACTACAAGATCATCACCAACACCCTGACGATCGACAACACGCTGCCGGCTACGAAGATCACCTCGGCGCCGAAGAACAAGTCGAAGGTCAAGGGCCAGGTGACGATCAAGTACACCGGCTCCGACCAGTACGGCATGAGCAAGTACCAGCTGCTCCTCAACGGCAAGGTGGCGCAGACGCACACCTCCACCACGCCGTTCGTCTTCGCCGCCACCGCCGCGCCGAAGAGCTTCACGGTGCAGGTGCGTGGCTACGACAAGGCCGGCAACTCGCGCCTGTCGACGAAGTTCAGCTACACCCGCTGAGCACCCTGATCGCACCAGGGAACAACCTGGGCGCTCGGGCGACGGACCGAACGTGAAGGAGCCGGCCATCGCGGCCGGCTCCTTCATCTTTGCGAGGTCTCATGCGGAAGTTGGTCGCTGGTCTGATCGTGGGCGCCTCGATGATGGTGGCGGCGCCGGCCCAGGCCGCCCCGGTCCGGCCCAACGACCCCGGCCTCAGCGGTCAGTGGGGCATCGCGCAGACCCGCGTCGACGAGGCCTGGTCGACCACCCGCGGCTCGTCCCGGGTGATCGTGGCGGTGCTCGACACCGGCGTGAGTCCGCTGCCCGACCTGGCCGGACGCCTGCTCCCCGGGCGCGACTTCGCCAACCACGACAACGACGCGGCCGACGACAACGGGCACGGCACGATGGCCGCGACCGTGATCGCCGCGTCCGCCGACAACCGCACCGGGATCGCCGGCGTCTGCTGGTTCTGCCGGATCCTGCCGGTCAAGGTGCTCAACGCCAAGGGCGGCGGCAGCTACACCGACATTGCCCTGGGCCTGCGTTACGCCGCAGACCGGGGCGCGTCGGTCATCAGCCTGTCGCTGGGCGGATCGGAGGACAGCGCGATGCTGCGCGACGCCGTGGCGTACGCCGAAGGAAAGGGCGCCCTCGTCGTCGCCGCGGCCGGAAACCGGGGGGTCACGGCTCCGCACTTCCCGGCGGCGTTCCCGTCGGTCCTCGCGGTCGGCGGCGTCACCCCGACCGGGACCCGCTACGCCTGGTCCAACTACGGCGGCTGGGTTGACGTCACCGCCCCCGGCTGCAACCCGGCGCAGGGGCCGTCCGGCACCGTCGGGCAGTACTGCGGTACCTCGTCGGCGACCCCGTTCGTCGCCGGTGCGGCGGGCCTGCTCGCCTCGACCGACCCGGCGCCCTCCGGTGCCGCGGTCCGCTCCGCCCTGCTCGCCTCCCGGGCAATTCCGTCGGGCCGCATCGACGTGGCCGCCGCGCTGCGGTCGCTGCCCTACGACGGCGACGTGCTGCGCCCGTCCGCGGCCTTCGGAGCCGTCCGCGCCGTCGTGCGCGGCCGGGTGACCATCACGGCCGCCGCCTCCGACCAGCACGGCGTCTCCCGGGTGCAGCTGTACGCCGGTGGCCGGCTGATCGCCACCGACACCACCGCGCCGTACTCGTTCACCTGGCAGTCCGCCCCGATCAGCGCGACCGTCGCGTTGGAACTGCGCGCCTACGACCGCCACGGCAACCGCACCGTGGTGCGCCGCACCGTGCGCGCCGACAACGCCGGCCCGGTCGTACGGCTCGCGAAGGCCGGTCGCACCATGACTGCTCGGGCCACCGACCCGTCCGGCGTGGCCCGTCTCGAACTGGTCGTGAACGGCCGGGTGACCGCACGGCACGCCGGGGCCACGCGCCGCTTCGCCGTGCCCGCCAGAGCACGCAGCGTGCAGGTCCGCGCCTATGACCGGGCCGGGAACGTGCGGGTCGCTACCGGTAAACTTGGCGGGTGAGTACACCCCGCCCGGTTCTCGTCGTCGACTTCGGCGCACAGTACGCCCAGCTGATCGCCCGCCGTGTGCGTGAGGCGCGGGTCTATTCCGAGATCGTCCCGCACTCGATGCCCGTCGCCGAGATGCTCGCGAAGAACCCCGTCGCGATCATTCTCTCCGGCGGCCCGTCCAGCGTCTACGAGCCCGGCGCCCCGGTGCTCGACCCGGCGCTCTTCGACAACGAGCTCCCGGTCTTCGGCATCTGTTACGGCTTCCAGGCGATGGCCCAGGCGCTCGGCGGCACGGTCGCGCACACCGGCTCCCGGGAATACGGCCGCACCCGGCTCAGCGCTCAGGGCGGCACGCTCCTGCGGGAGATCCCCGACGATCTGCCGGTCTGGATGAGCCACGGCGACAGCGTCGCGGTCGCGCCCGCGGGCTTCGCGGTCACCGCGTCGACGCCGGGCGCCCCGGTCGCCGCTTTCGAGGATCTCACCGCCCGCCGGGCCGGTGTGCAGTTCCACCCCGAGGTGGCGCACACCGAGCAGGGCCAGGAAATGCTCAAGCGGTTCCTCTACGACATCGCCGGCCTCGAGCCCACCTGGACCCCGGGCAACATCATCGAGGACCAGGTCGCCGCGATCCGCGAGCAGGTCGGTGACAAGCAGGTCATCTGCGGTCTCTCCGGCGGCGTCGACTCGGCGGTCGCCGCGGCGCTCGTGCACAAGGCGATCGGTGACCAGCTCACCTGCGTCTTTGTCGACCACGGCCTGCTGCGGGCCGGCGAGGCCGAGCAGGTCGAGAAGGACTACGTCGCCGCCACCGGCATCCGGCTCAAGGTGGTCGACGCGGCCGACGTGTTCCTCGGTCACCTGGCCGGGGTCGTCGACCCCGAGCAGAAGCGCAAGATCATCGGGCGTGAGTTCATCCGGACGTTCGAGGCCGCGGCGCGTGAGCTCGACGCCGAGCGGCACATCGAGTTCCTGGTGCAGGGCACGCTTTACCCCGACGTGGTCGAGTCGGGCGGCGGCACGGGCACGGCCAACATCAAGTCCCACCACAACGTGGGTGGCCTCCCCGACGACCTCCAGTTCGCGCTGATCGAGCCGCTGCGCACCCTGTTCAAGGACGAGGTCCGCGCGCTCGGCACCGAGCTGGGCCTGCCCGAGGAGATGGTGCAACGCCACCCGTTCCCCGGTCCCGGCCTGGCGATCCGGATCATCGGCGCGGTCGACCCCGATCGGCTCGACATCCTGCGGGCGGCCGACCTGATCGCCCGCGAGGAGCTGACGGCGGCCGGCCTCGACCGTGACGTCTGGCAGTTCCCGGTGGTGCTCCTGGCCGACGTGCGCAGCGTCGGAGTGCAGGGCGACGGGCGGACGTATGGTCATCCGGTTGTGCTGCGGCCCGTCTCGAGCGAGGACGCGATGACCGCCGACTGGTCACGCCTGCCCTACGAGACGATCGCCAAGATCTCGACGCGCATCACCAACGAGGTGCGCGAGGTCAACCGGGTCGTTCTCGACGTCACCAGCAAGCCCCCGGGCACGATCGAGTGGGAGTGAGCTGAGCCTGCCGGCTCCGCGTCGCGCCGCGGGTGATCGCCTGGTGGCCGGAGAATCGACTGTCGACTCACCGACGGCGATCGCCGGCGGGGCGACCCCAGGTGGGGTCGCTCGGGTCGCGCCAGATCGGCGCGGCCGGGGTGGGCTCCTCGGGCATCAGGAACCACAGGACGGGATAGGCCAGCAGCGCCGCGCCGAGCGTGACCACGGCGAGCAGCGCGAAGGCCACCCGCACGAGGACCGGGTCGATGGCGAAATAGCGGCCGACGCCGCTGCACACGCCCGCCGCGAGACGGTCGTCGAGGGGACGGCGCAACTGCTTGTACGGCGCCTCGGTGCCGCCGTGGGGGAGCTGTGTCATCAGCCCATGTTGTCCGTGCGAGGGTCACCGCGACCTCGGTGAGCACCCGGATACCAACCCTGAGATCTTCGCTACCGAAGGTAGTCGATCAAGGGCGTGCTGTTCCTGGTGCGGCTCTGATCAGCGATTACGCAGCGCGAACCACCTGTCAGGAATCTGACAGACGTTTTCTGGAGTTCCCTTAACCCGGGCAGAATGCCGCCCTGTGACCCCCGCACTTGAACCGCTCCGCCGGATCGCCGCCTACGCCGTCGCCATCGATGACGACGGCCGCGTGCTGCTCGTCCGTGCCTCCAGCCGCTCCGGCACGCCGGGCGTCTGGTCGTTGCCCGGCGGCGCCGTGGACCACGGCGAAGACCCCAACCACACCGTTGTGCGTGAGACCGCCGCCGAGACCGGTCTGTCTGTCACCGTCACCGGGCTTCGGGACGTGCTGGCCGACATGCGCTCCATGCCGCACCGCGGCGTCACCATCCACACCGACCGCCTCATCTACTCGGTCGCCCTCCGCGGCGGCACGCTGCTGGACCGCGTCGGCCACCCGACCGACCTGGCCCGCTGGCACACCATCGAGGAGGCTGAGCGCCTCAAACTGCGGCCGTTCACCGCGGCCGCGCTCGGGCTCAGCGCCGCCTCGGCCGACCTCCGGCCCGAAGAGGCCCCCGACTTCCCGTCCTTCTACGCCTACCCTGGGCCGGACGGGCTGCATCGGGCCCAGCGCTTCGCGGCGTACGCCATCGCCACCGACCCGCGGGACGCCACGCTGCTGCTCACCCGGATCGCCCCCGGCTATCCCGGCGAGGGCCGCTGGCACCTGCCCGGCGGCGGCACCGACTATGGCGAGCAGCCCGGCACCGCGCTGATCCGGGAACTCGTCGAGGAGACCGGTCAGGAGGGCCGGCTCCTCGATCTGCTCGGTGTGGCCAGCCATCGGGACGCGGCGTCGCTCGGGCCCGAGGGCTATCCGATCGACTGGCACGGTGTCCGCGCCTTCTACCGGGTGATCGTCGACCGGCCCACCGAGGTCGTCGTCAAGGACGTCGGCGGCTCCACCTCCGAGGCCCGCTGGGTGCCGGTCAAGGAGGTCGCCGACCTCCCCGAGGACGAGCTCACCGAGGTCACGGCCGAGGCGCTGCGCAAGGCGCGACTAATCTAGGCCGGGTGAAGAGCCGAAGGGTCGGGGCGTACGGGATCTGTCGCGACGACTCCGGGCGGGTGCTGCTCGCCCGGAACTCGCACCTCAGTTCGTTCCCCGGCCGCTGGACCTTGCCGGGCGGTGGCGTCGAGCAGGGCGAGCACCCCGACGACACGGTCGTCCGTGAATTCGGCGAGGAGACCGGTCTGTCCGTACGGGTCGACGCGCTGCACACCGTCACCGCCGACGTCTTCCGGCTGCCCGGCGGCGACTTCGAGCACACCGACCGCATCGTCTACGACGTGTCGGCGACCGGAGGGGTGCTGCGGGCGGAGGCGAGCGGGACCACCGAGTCGGCCGAATGGGTGAGCCCCGCCCGCGCGGCCGAACTGTCGCTCATGCCGTTCACCGCGGCCGTGCTGGGCCTCGCCGCTGCCGAATCAGACAAACCGGGCGCGGATGAGGGATTGGTCCGGCCCGATCGGGTGCAACGTTTCGGGGCGTACGCGGCGGCGACCGACCCCGCCGGCCGGATCCTGCTCGCCCGCATCGCCGCCGGCTATCCCGGCGCCGGTCGATGGCACCTGCCCGGCGGCGGCACCGACCACGGCGAAACGCCCGAGATCGCACTGGCCCGCGAGTTGACCGAGGAGACTTCGCAACACGGCCGGGTGACCGGCCTGCTGGGGGTTTCGCACCGCTACGACCCCGCGGCCCTGGGGCCGGAAGGGGTGCCGATCGACTGGCACGTCATCCGAGTCCTGTTCAGGGTTCAGGTGGATGCGCCGACGGAACCAGTGGTGACCGAGGAAGCCGGCGGATCCACCGCCGAGGCGCGCTGGTTCACGCCGGCCGAAGCCGGGCATCTCGCCCTTACCGAACCGGCGGCAACGGCGGTAGCAAGGATCGGAAAGGAAACGGCGAGGTAAAATCGAGCCGGGGAGAGGTGAACCGAAGGCGCCTGTCCCGTCCATCCGGCCGTGGAACTGAGTTGCTAGAACATGGCGTAACGCATCGACACGTCCGTCGATACGGCTTCTCGCCAAGGTCGATTTGCTGTGCGAAGGTGTAACCCGCACATTTCCCCGGTCCGCATGTGCGGCGGGCAACCGGGCTACACCCCACCGTGATGACGGTGGATCATCTACTCCCCATGGAGGAAGCACGTGCCGAGAACCCCGTGGCGCCGGCGTCGCTCGACGGATAGTCCCCGTCCCGCCGGTCGTCGTTGGGCAGGCCGGTTGCGCCGCAGTGGAAGTCTTGCGCGCCAGGCCCTGATGGTGCGGGTGGGACGCAGCAACGCCGAGTCTGGCCGCGCCGCGACTGCCACCCGGGCCGAAGTCATCTACACCGGTGCCGAGCACACCCGGCCGCTGAGCCCCGTCATCACCCCGCACCTCGCGATCCCCGCAGTCGCCGAGCCGGCGGCCGAGATCTCGATGCTCCCCGGGGAACACACCACCGCCCGGCGCGTGCGCTTCGCGATCGTGCAGGGCTGCACCCTGGCCAGCCTGGCCCTGGGCCTCTTCGCGATCCTGCTCGCGATGCACGGCGAGGTCCGCGTCGCGGCCGCCTTCCTGGTCGCCTGCGTGGTTTTCGACGGCCTCGACGGTGCGCTGGCCCGCAAGTTCGGCGTGTCGAGCCCGTTCGGCGCCCAGATGGACTCGCTGGCCGACATGTGCTCGTTCGGCCTGGCCGCGCCCGTCGTGGTCTACGCCTCGCTCGCGCACTCCGTGCCCACCCCGGCCGCCGCGGTGGCCTGCATGCTGGTCGCCGCCTGCGCCGCGATCCGGCTGGCCCGCTTCAACGTCTCGCCCAAGGACGGCAAGTTCTTCAGCGGCGTCCCGACGACGATGGCGGCGGCCGTGCTCGCCCTCACCGTGCTGATCGACCTGCCGCTGCCCGGCCTGGTCCAGCTCGGCGGGGTGGCGCTGCTGGCGTTCGCGATGGTCTCGAGCTTCCCGTACGCGAAGCTCGCCCGTCTGTTCCGCCTGCCCGCCTGGATCTGGCTGGTGCCGGTGGTCGGCGCCCTGGTCGACGCCCGCCTGACCTTCGTCCTGGTCGTGGCCGCCTACCTGATCAGCGGCCCGATCATGTGGGCCCGAGCCAAGCGGGCCTGACCCACGTTCCTGAGCAAAGAGGCCGTCCCCGACAAGGGACGGCCTCTTTGTAGTTCCCGTCGACCGCGACCGGCCTGGGGACGGGAGCGGCCCGCGGGCGTTCCAGCCCCGCGGGCGCGATCGCGTCGGGGTCAGGCTGTCCAGCGGGCGATGATCGAGGAGCCGCCGACCACCTTGTCGTTGACGCTGACCAGGGCTTCCGCCTTGTCGGCGGGGAGATAGACGTCGGTGCGCGAGCCGAAGCGGATCAGGCCCATGCGTTCGCCCCGGGCCACCAGCGTGCCGACCGGGGTGCGCTGCACGATTCGCCGGGCGATCAGGCCTGTCCGCTGGGCCACCACGACCGTGCCGTGCTCGGTGTCGAGCACCGTGTAGGCCGCCACGTTGTGCTCGGCGGCGGCGGTCATCGCGTTCGCGTAGCCGCCGTCCTCGACGAAGTAGTCGGCGACCCGCCCGGCCACCGGCACCCGGTTGACGTGCACGTCGAGCACCGACAGGAACACCGCGATGCGCAGGAACTCGCCCGGCCCGAAGCGCTCGTCGGTCATCCGTTCGATCGACAGCACCCGTCCGTCGGCCGCGGCCACGATCGCCGCCGGGTCGTCCGGCAGCTCGCGCTCGGGGTCGCGGAAGAACGCCGCGACCGGCGCCGCCGCGAGGGCCGGCAGCAGCCAGAGCTTCGATTTCGGCCGGGCGACGCGGGCCGCGACGGCCAGGCCGAGCGCGATGCCCGCGGCGACGACGCCGTTGGAGTCGATGTGCATGCCGCGGGTGAGCGGGACGCTCGACGGCCGCCAGGCCGGGGCGAGCGTGCCGGCCACCCGCGGGTCAGCCCGGGTGAAGCGCAGCTTGTGCACGCGCAGCGGTGGCTGGTTGCGGACCACCAGGTCGGAGCCGACGCCGAAGAGCGCGCTCTGCCGGAACAGCTCGGCCGCGGCGCCGCCCGTGCGGCCCGGTGTCGCTGGGACCGCGAGGATGACGACCGCGCCGTCGGTGAGGTGCTTGCCCAGCCGGTCGAGCAGGTCCCGCACGTCGGCGGCGGAACCGGTCACCGGCTCACCGATGATCACCACGTCGGCGGGCTCGATTCCGTCGAGCGACTCGGCCACCCGCACCCGGTCGGCGATCCAGCTGCCCAGCCCGTCGATGTGGTCGCGCAGCAGGTCGGCCGTGCTGCGTTCGCCGGCGACCAGGGTGAGGCGGTCGCCCGGGAGCAGGGCCTCGACCGCGCTGGCCACTACAGGTGAGGAATGGTCGGCGCCGATCACGATCGCGGAGGAGGCGGCGTTGTGGCGGGCGAACTCGGCGGTCAGAGCGCGAGCGGCCGTGGCGCCGACCCCCACGATCGGCGCGCGGGACACGGCTGGGAACGGAGGAGTCATGCCGTCGAGCATATGGTGCGCCTCACCTCAGCTCTTGCGGGGCTGCTCGGGTGACAGGCCGGGGTGGTCCTTGGTGATCCGCTCGACGGGTTCCTCCATCAGCTCGCGGACGATCGACGCGTGCACCTCGGGCGTGAGGTCACCAGGTAGTTCCGGTTCGGCCGGGGCGGCGGGGGCCGGGGCCGGCTCGGGCGTCGAACGGGCCGACCGGAGCGCGCCGAGCAGGCCGATCACGCCGAAGACGATCAGGCCGCCGGCGACCAGCCAGCCCACCGCGGGCAGGTGCACGGTCACCACCCGGGACACCGCCCACCAGGCCACGACCAGCAGGAACAGGACGCCGAAGCTGAGCGAGACGCCATCCGTACGATGCGGCCTCATCGGTGTACCTCCACGTTGCCGGTGTCCATCCGCAGGTCCAGTTTGAGTGTGCCGCCACCGGCGCCGTCCGGTCCGAGGTCGGTCAGGCTCTGCCCGTCCGCCTGGCGGTCGGTGAACTCCTTGTCGAAGACCACGGCCCGGCCGTTCGCGACCTGCAGCGAGGTGGTGGTGTCCACGTTCTCGGGAACCAGCACCCGCACCTGGCCGAACTTCATCGTCACGGTGATCGTCTGCTCCTTGTCGGCGAAGTCGATTCCGCGCAGGTCGAGGGTGGCGTTGCCGGCGGTGAAGTCGTACCGGTCGGCGACCCCGGCGAGGGTGGCGGGCCGGTAGACGCTGTTGCCCACCTCGCTGCCCCACCGCTCGGCGCCGGTCGAGACCAGCAGGCCGACCGAGGCCAGCAGGCCCAGCGCGATCAGCCCGCGGGCCCGGCCGAGCCAGCCGCCGACGACCAGGCCGAGGGCGATCGTGACCAGGGCGGCGGCGAAGTAGGCGGAGACCGCGATGCTCGCGCCCGCCGTGTCGATCGCGGCCAGCACGCCGATCACCATGATCAGCGCGAAGAACGTGAGGCGGCCCAGCTTGGAGCGCTCGCGCGGCCGCTTCGGCGGCTTGGTCGCCGCGGGCGGCGCCGGGGGGTAGGTGACCGGAGTGGGCCGGGCGTAGGGGCCGTGCGGCGCGAACGGCGGCCGGTAACCGCTGGTCGGCGGCGTGGAGGTCGGCGGTGTGTAAGGCGGCGGCATAGGCGGAGCCGTGGGCGCGGCTGTCGCCTGCGCGGTCATCGGTTCGGTGGCCGGTGCGGCGCGGGTCGGCGCCGGCTCGGTGGCCGGAAACGTGCCGAACGGACCGTTCTGTTCGAACGCGTTCGGCTCGAAGGAGCCGGGTGCGGACGCGTCGGCCGGCGGAAACGTCGCGGCCGGTTGTTGCTGATGCTGATGCTGATGCTGGTGGTGGTGGTGACTGCCGCTGCGCTTGATCAGCAGGATCGCGCCCACGATGACCGCGCAGGCCAGCAGGCTGGCACGCATGCCGTCCTGGACGATGAAGGCGAACGAGAGCACGGCGGCCCCGCCGAGCAGCACCACCGAGACCGGCGCCATGCCGGAGCGGCCCTTGCCGAGCAGCGACTCGATCGGCGAGGCGGTGTCGCCCTCGGCCGGAATGACCAGCCAGCCGATCAGGTAGAGCAGGACGCCGACGCCGCTGAGCACACCCAGCACCGCGAAGAGCACGCGCCACAGCACCGGGTCGGTATTCGTCGAGCGGGCCAGGGCGCCGCTGACACCGGCCAGGTAGCGGCCCTGACGAGGACGTACCAGCTGGTCGCGGGAGAAGGTGGGCCGCGACCCGGCGGCAGCACCCCAGCCGGGCGGCGGGTCACCGTCGGAAGGCGGGAACCAGGGCGGCGGGTTATCCGCGCCGCCCCCGTGGTCGGCGGTCGGCTCCTCCCGGGCAGCAGGTCCCGGAGCAGGCGCGTCGGGGGCCGGCGGCGCGGAAGTCACCGGCGCGGTGGGTGCGTCGGCGGCGGACCCCGGTTCGTCCTGCGACGGACCGGACGGGCCCCGCGATGCGGCAGCTTCGTCGTTCATGGCAGCAATCCTCGCCTCGTGGACACCCGAGCCGCTTCCGGCGACGACCCTGAGGCCACCCTGAGATCCAGCGCCCCGATACCAAGGGAAGTTCCCCGTGGTCCGGACCGCCCGAACGTGTGACGATCGGAGGACACGAGTCGTCGAGGAGGAGCCATCACCGCCGCCACCCCGCCCACACGCCGTCTGTACCGGCCTCGCGACCACCGCATCGTCGCGGGTGTCGCGTCCGGGCTCGCGCAGCATCTCGGCGTCCCTGTGCTGGTCGTGCGCATCGCGCTGGTGGTGCTGCTCGGCTTCAACGGTCTCGGCCTTCTCCTCTACGCCGCGTTCTGGGCCGTCCTCCCGCAGCAGGTCGTGACGTCCGACCCGCCGCAGCGCCGCGACCTGGCCATGCTGCTCCCGTTCGGCGCGATCGGCCTGGGCGTCGTGCTGCTCCAGGCCCTGGTCTTCGACGACAGCGTGGCCGGCACGGCGGGCTGGCTCATCGCGGTCGTCGCGGTCGGCGCCGGCATCATCTGGCACCAGTCCGACCCGACCAAGCGCCGCCTGGGTGGCGCGCTGCCGCAGCAACCCTGGCTGGCCGCCGTGGTGGCCGAGAGCGACCGCCGCTTCTTCCTCTTCCGCTTCATCGGCGGCGGGGTGCTGGTCGCCACCGGCATCATCGGCGTGGTCGCCGTCTACGCCCCGGCCGGCAGCTTCACCGCCGTGGTCAACGGCGTCATCTTCGCCCTGGTCGGCCTGCTCGGCGTCGGTGTGGTGGCCGCGCCGCTGCTGTGGCGCATGTTCAACCAGTTGCGCACCGAGCGTGAGGGCCGCATCCGCGAGCAGGAACGCGCCGAGCTGGCCGCCATGATCCACGACCAGGTGCTGCACACGCTCGCCCTGATCCAGCGCAACTCGGCCGACATCAAAGAGGTGCAGCGGCTCGCCCGGGGCCAGGAGCGCAGCCTGCGTAACTGGCTCTACAAGCCGACCGCGTCACCGACCGAGCGGTTCGCTGCCGCGCTCGAGCAGGCGGCCGCCGAGGTCGAGGACACCTACGCGATCACCGTCGAGACCGTCGTGGTCGGCGACACCGAGTGCGACGAGCGGGTCGGCGCCCTGGTCGCGGCCGCCCGCGAGGCGCTGGTCAACGCGGCCCGCCACGCCGGAGTGCAGACCGTGTCGCTCTATGCCGAGGTCGAGGAGGAGGAGCTCAGCGTCTTCGTGCGCGACCGGGGCGCGGGCTTCGAGCTGTCCGGAGTGGAGGACTCGCGGCACGGCGTGCGAGGCTCCATCGTCGGGCGCATGCGGCGCCACGGCGGCAAGGCGGAGATCCGCAGCGCTCCCGGCGACGGGACCGAGGTCCGGCTGATCATGTCCGTGGCGCGGGAGAGCGTGGCGGCCGCGAAGGAGGCAGCACGATGAGTGAGCCCGAGACCAACGAGACCGACCGTCGCCTGACGGTCTTCCTGGTGGACGATCACGCGATGTTCCGGGCCGGCGTCCGCGCCGAGCTGGGCGCGCACGTCGACGTGATCGGCGAGGCCAGCTCGGTCGCCGAGGCGGTCAGCAAGATCGCGGCGGCCGAGCCCGACGTGGTGCTGCTCGACGTGCACATGCCCGACGGCGGCGGCCGCGCGGTGCTCGACGCCATGCGTCGCAGTCACCCCCACGTCCGCTTCCTGGCGCTCTCCGTCTCCGACGCCGCGGAGGACGTGATCGGCCTGATCCGGGCCGGCGCGCGGGGCTACGTGACCAAGACCATTTCCCCCGAGGAACTGGCCGCGGCGATCCGCCGGGTGGCCGACGGCGACGCGGTCTTCAGCCCTCGGCTGGCCGGCTTCGTGCTCGACGCCTTCGCCTCCCGCCCCGACGTGCCGGTCGCCGACCCCGAGCTCGACCAGCTCACCAACCGCGAGCGCGAGGTCCTGCGCCTGCTCGCCCGGGGTTATGCGTACAAAGAGATCGCCAAGGAGCTTTTTATCTCGATCAAGACGGTCGAGACGCATGTCTCGAACGTCCTGCGAAAGCTCCAGATGAGCAACCGTTACGAATTGTCACGATGGGCGGCCGACCGGCGGCTCGTCTGAACGGTTCGAACAGCGTCGCTGCGGTGGGTCGCCATCCGCGCACGCCTAGGCATCGTTGCAGGTCAGTGGCTTGCATTGAGCGGGGTTGGTGGTCCGTGCCAGGGGTCTGACTAATATCGGCTTGATAACGGGGTCTTGGCTCTCTTTGGCTCTGTGTCACAGTTGCTGCGTCTCACACGACCCCGTGAGCGCCCCTGAAGGAGGCACCCCCCATGCCTGGTAAAAGCCAGTGGAAGATGGCGGCCTCAGCGGCCGCCATCGCCTTGTTGGCGGCCGGCTGCAGCGGTAGTTCCTCGGACGACACCGAAGCTCTGCCGAACAGCATCAGCATCGGTATCCTTGAGCCATCGAGTTTGGTGCCGTCCAACTCGGTCGAGGTGAACGGATCTCAGGTGCTCGCGGCGCTCTTCTACCCGCTCGTGCGCTTTGACGCGAAGAACAGCCCTTACCCCGTGGCCGCGCAGTCGATCCAGCACGACAAGGCGAACCGGGTCTGGACCATCAAGCTGCGGCCGGGCTTCACCTTCAGCAACGGCGAGCCGGTCACGTCCGACAACTACATCGACGCCTGGAACTACGGTGCCTACGGGCCGAATGCCCAGGCCGGGTCGTATTTCTTCAAGCGGATCGACGGCTTCGCCGACCTTCAGTCCGAAGACCCCGACGGCAAGGGTCCCCAGAAGGCCCCCGAGCCCAAGGCCAAGAAGTTGCGCGGGCTCAAGAAGGTCGACAACCTGACCTTCAAGGTGACGCTCAGCGAGGACTTCGCCGGGTGGCAGTCCGTCATAAGCTACGACACCTTCTTTCCGCTGCCCAAGGCCGCCTTCGCGAGCGACGGGGTGCTCAACAAGGACTTCGGTGAGGCGCCGATCGGCAACGGTCCCTTCAAGATGAAGGGCAAGTGGGTGCACGACGAGAAGGTCGTCGTCGAGCAGGTCGCCGACTTCAAGGGCACCGTGCCCAAGGTCGCGGGCATCACCTGGAAGATCTACCAGGACCTCAACGCGCAGTACGCCGACCTGGTCGCGGGCAACCTCGACGTCGAGACCAAGATCCCGATCGAGAACCTCGGCTCGGCCTCCGGCGACCTCGGCGATCGTCTCGCCAAGACGCCCAGCTCCGCGTTCGGGTTCGTCGGCTTCCCGGTCTATGAGGACAAGTACAAGAACCCGAACGTACGCCGTGCCCTCTCGATGGCGATCAACCGTGAGGAGATGACCGACCAGGTCTTCCTCGGGGCCGAGACGCCGGCCAAGTCGTTCGTGTCCCCGCGGGTCAAGGGCGCCCGGCCGAACAGTTGCGGCGAGTGGTGCGAGTACAACCCGACCAGGGCGCGGCAGCTCTACACGTCGGCCAACGGTCCCCGGGACATCAAGATCACGTATAACACGGACGGCGGCCACAAGGCCTGGGTCGACGCGATGTGCAACCAGATCAAGGCGTCCCTCGGCGTCAACTGCACCGGTGTCGGCGTGCCGAAGCTCAGGGTCCTGCTCGACAAGGTGCGGGCCAAGGAGGACGTGGGCCTGATCCGTCTCGGTTGGACGATGGACTACCCGTTGATGGAGAGCTACCTCGGCCCGCTGTTCACCAGCGATGGTTCGTCGAACTACTACGGCTACGAGAACCCGACGTTCGACAGCCTGGTTCGTCAGGGCTCGGCCGCGCCGACCACCACGCAGGCCGAGAAGCTGTGGCGTGACGCGGAGGACATTCTGGTCAAGGACATGCCCGTGCTGCCGCTGCGGTTCGGACAGAACGTCTTCGGCTACTCCGAGCGGGTCACCGACGTGACGATGGACCTGTACCAGAAGGTCGATATCTACACGATCGACATCGCCGCATAGTTTGTCCGCTCGAACGGTGGTGGCGCCACGGTTGAGGTGAAACCGTGGCGCCACCGCTGTGTTCGTCCCCCATGCCCCTCGCCCAAAAGGCTTCACCACATGTTCCGCTATATCGTGCGGCGCCTGCTTCAGATGGTCCTCACCTTCTTCGGGGCCACCTTCGTCGTCTATGCGCTGATGTTCGCCAACGTGGACGACCCCTACCGGGTGCTGGCCGGCGAGCGTTCGCTCACCGAGAGCCAGCGCACCGGGCTGAACGCTCGCTACCAC
>Ga0247781_1000217_pt1 | contig 17145 bp, 19 predicted proteins | sample UWRJL184509B5_FD_179922 | JGI IMG/M metagenome (GOLD analysis project Ga0247781, IMG submission 179922) | Plant litter microbial communities from Arlington Agricultural Research Station in Wisconsin, United States - UWRJ-L184-509B-5 | ecosystem: Environmental > Terrestrial > Plant litter >...
GGGGTGGGGGTGGGCTTCGGCTTCGGCTTCGGCATCGGCTTCGGGCCCCGGCTCTGGCGAAACCGCCGGAGTCGGGGCCGTCGGCAGGGCAGCATGAAGGCATGATCGCGCCCGAGCAGGTCGAGGCGCCCGCCCGCGACACCGTGCTGTTCAAGTCGTCGCCGCTGCGGACGTTCGTCGTGCTTTTTCTGCTGCTGATGCTGTCGTTCGCCCTGGTGTCACCGATCGTCGCGGCGGTCGTCGGTGGGACGGGGAGCCCGTGGTGGCAGGCCGGATTGCAGGCCGGCGCGATCGCGGTGCTGGCGGCGGGCGCCTACGTGTACTCGACCCGGGGTTCGCTGAAGACCTGGGTCCGGGTCTCGTCGGGCGGCCTCGAACTGGCCGCGCAGGACAGCGACCCGATCCTGCTGGACTGGGCGGACATCAAGCATGTGACCGTGCGCCGGGAAGGTCTCACGAACCTGTTGGAGGTCACCCCGGTCGACCTCGATGTGGTGCATCCGGTGCAGGGCGAGGAGGTCGGGCCGCCGGTGCTCGCCGAGACACCGGAGGGGCAGTCTTTCACCGCCGACCTCAGTGAGGTCTGGCCCGGCCCGCGACGACTGCGCCGCGAGCTGGCCAAACATCTCCCGGCCGACGAGTAGTCCGCCCGGGCGGGCCGGGGCCGACGACTAGAAGTCGCCGCCGAAATCCCCGCCGCCGAAATCCCCGCCGCCCCAGTCGCCGCCGGCCCAGTCGCCGCCGCCGGTGTCGCCGCCGTTCATGTCGCCGCCGCCGAAGTCCTGGGCCGCGTCGGCATAGCCGTCGGAGAAGCCGTCGCCGTAGCCCATGTCGCCGAAGCCGGGCGAGAGCAGCGCGTCGAAGATCAACATGCCGCCCAGCACACCCGCTCCCGCACCGAGCGCGGTCTTCCAGACGGGCGTCGAATACCACCCGGAGGGCACCGGGCGACCCTGCACCCGGCCGCCGGGGTAGTAGTAGGGAGTGTCGGGGCCCGGCTGCGGACCCGCCTTGTAGTGGTGGCCCTGCACGCTGACCTCGCGTTCCTTGGTCAGCTGCCCGGCGCCCTGGGCCGACGCGAGCGCCGGCAGTTCGGGACCGGGGTCGATACCCATCGCGACCCGCGCGGCCCGGACATATTGCAGGCCCTCCAGCGCCGACTCGCGAGCCAGCTCGAACTGGCGGACGGTGTTGGCCTGCTGCAACTGGCCGCCGGACGCGTTGTAGCGCTCACTCGCGTCGGAGAGCGCTTGCCGGGCCGCCGCGTCGTCGCCGTGCAGGTTCATGAGCTGGCCGCCGAGGCGCTCGTACCACCGCTGGGCGTCGGCCCGCGCGTCTTCCAGGCGGGTCTGCTGCGACGCTGCGCCGCCGCGACGAGAGACGACAATGACGAGTAGGACGACTATGACGATGCCGACAATCAGCAACACGCTCATGTTTCAACGGTACCCGCGTGATTCACCAGCCGGCCGTCTGGCAACCTCCGGTATGTGACTGTTTCGACGCTGCTTGTAGTGCTTGTCTGCCTCGTGGTCGGCGCGGCCCTCGGCTGGCTGGCCGCGCGGCTCCGGGCGGCCACCGACATCGCGCGTCTTGAGGCGACCGTGCAGGTCCGCGCCGACGGGGAGGAACGCCTCGAGCAGTCGATGCGCGCGCTCTCGTACGAGGCCACCGCCCAGTCCCAGGAGGCGGTCGCCCGAGCTGTCGCGCCGCTGCACGAGATGCTGCGCCGCTACGAGGAACGGGTCGCTGAGCTGGAGCGGGAGCGCATCGACGCCTACGCCGAGCTGCGCGAACAGGTGCGCAACATGAGCGTTGTCTCGGGCGAGCTGCGCACCGAGACGAAGCAGTTGGTCGCCGCCCTGCGTACGCCTCAGGCCCGTGGCCGTTGGGGTGAGCACCAACTCAGGCGCATCGTCGAGGCGGCCGGGCTGCTGGAACACTGTGACTTCGCTGAGCAGGTCACGGCGAAAACGGACGATTCCGGCGTACGGCCTGATCTGGTCGTCAAGCTGCACGGCGGACGCACCGTGGTGGTGGACGCGAAGGCGCCACTGGAGGCGTACCTCTCGGCTCTGGAGGCCCGGGACGAGCGCACCCGGGAGGGCTTCCTCGACCAGCACGCCCGCCACCTGCGCGCGCACATCGACGCCCTGGCCGCCAAGAAGTACTGGACCGCGTTCGAGTCCTCGCCCGATTTCGTGGTGCTCTTCGTCCCGGCCGACCCGTTCCTCGACGCCGCCCTGCGCCACGACCCGACGCTGATGGAGCACGCCTTCCGCCGCAACACCGTGCTCGCCACTCCGGCCACACTGATCGCGCTGCTGCGCACGGTGGCGTTCTCGTGGCGACAGGAGGAACTGGCCCGTAACGCGGCCGAGGTGCACGCCCTGGCCCGCGAGCTCTATGCACGGCTGGCGACGCTCGGCGACCACGTCGGCAAGCTCGGCGGCGCCCTTGGTGCGGCCGTCACCGCGTACAACCGGGCAGTTGGGTCTTTGGAATCTCGGGTGCTGGTCAGCGCGCGCAAGCTGGCCGAGATGGGCGTCTCCGACGACGAGCTCCCCACACCGGCCCAGATCGAGGTGGCACCCCGCCAACCGCAGGCGCCCGAGCTGCTCGAACCGCGCTAGCTCAGGCTTTCGCCGCGGCGGCTTTCTTCATGTCGCGGCGGAGTTCCTGGGGCAGCGAGAAAGTGAGCCGCTCGTCGGCGGTGGTGAACTCGGTGACCTCGCCGAAGCCGCGCTCGGCCAGGTGGGCCAGCACCTCCATGACCAGGTCCTCCGGCACGCTGGCGCCGGACGAGACACCGACCGTGGTGGCGTCCTCGAGCCACTCGTCCTGGATCTCGGCCGCGTAGTCGACCAGGTGACCGGCGCGCGCGCCCGCGTCGACCGCGACCTCCACCAACCGGACGGAGTTGGAGGAGTTGGTCGAGCCGACGACGATCACCACGTCGCACTCGGGGGCGATCTCCTTGACCACGTGCTGACGGTTCTGCGTGGCGTAGCAGATGTCGTCGCTGGGCGGCGACTGGAGCAGCGGCAGCCGGGTCTTGAGCCGGGCCACCGTCTCCATCGTCTCGTCGACCGAGAGCGTGGTCTGCGACAGCCACACGACCTTCGCCGGGTCGCGCACGACGACCTTGTCGACCGAGTCGGGGCCGTCGACGAGCTGGATGTGCTCGGGCGCCTCGCCGGCGGTGCCGATGACCTCCTCGTGGCCCTCGTGGCCGATGAGCAGGATGTCGTAGTCGTCGGCGGCGAACCGCTTGGCCTCGTGGTGCACCTTGGTGACCAGCGGGCAGGTCGCGTCGATCGCCTTGAGGTTGCGGGCCTTGGCCTGCTCGTGCACCTCGGGGGCCACGCCATGGGCGGAGAAGACCACGGTCGATCCCTCGGGCACCTCCTCGTTCTCCTCCACGAAGATCGCGCCGAGGGTCTCGAGCGTGCTCACCACGTGCTTGTTGTGCACGATCTGCTTCCGCACGTAGACCGGAGCGCCGTAAAGTCTCAGCGCCTCCTCGACGGTCTGCACCGCACGGTCGACGCCCGCGCAGTAGCCACGCGGCTTGGCCAGCAGGACACGCTTCCGAGGATCGCTCACGCGGCCTATCGTAACGTGGCGGTCTCGCGGCGGCGCCCGGTCGAGATCAGTGCCGTTGTCCACAACAACCCGCAACCACTGGCCAGTCCGCCGGGGACTCGACCGGACGGGCGCCGATCGGGATACTCGTCGGGTGCTTGACGAGGATCACCGGAACGGAACGGTCGACGTCGCGCCCTGGTGGGTGGTCGGCGGGCGGGTGCTGCGTTTCCTGCTCGGCGCGTTCTCGCTGGTGGGTGGCCTGACCTGGATTCTGCTCAACCTGCGCGCCGCGAGCGCGACCCTCGACGCGATGGTCGGCGCGGTGCTCGCCGCCGGTGGCCTGGTGCTGCTCATGCCGCATCGCATCCGGCTGCCCCGCCGGGTCACCGCGCTGGCGATGGCCGGTTTCGCGCTCGGCGGCGTGGCCGCCGGACTGCTGGTCGAGAGATCGCGTGAGTGCTGCACGTTCGCCTACCTGTCGGAGCGCGGCTGGCCGTTCCACTGGGCGGCCCGGGGTGGCCTGGCTGACGACCCGGAGACGGCGTTCCGGCTGGCCCGGTCGTCGGGCTGGACCGTTGACGTTCTCTCGCTCGTCGCCGACCTGCTGCTCTGGTCCTACGCCGGCCTGCTGCTGGTCGTGATCGCCGTCGGGGCGCGACACCTCCGACGCTCTTCCGCCGGATAAAGACTGATTCACAGGTGATGCGTCCGGTTTGCCGAGATACTCGGACGCATGCCTCAGGCAGTGGAGCACGGCGATCCGAGCTTTCTCGGCTCGGCGGCAACGACGCTTCGCTTGATCGTCGGCTGGGCCTTCGTCGCGCTCGGCGTGCTCGATCTGGCGATGGGCCTCGACGGCGTCGCGTACGTCGTGTTTCACGTGATGCTGCTGATCACCGGGGCGGTCCTGCTGAGCGGCGGCCGCATCGGCCGCGGCCCCTCGCGGGCGGCCCAGGTGGCCGGCGGTCTGGTCGCGGGGCTCGGGCTGGTCGGCACCGCGATCCCGGCGCTCGCGATGGGGTGTTGCTCGCAGACCTCCGTGGAGCGGCACGGTTTTCCGTTCACGATCGTGGCGCGTGATCCTGGCGGATGGCGGTTCGACGGGTTCCGTACGGGCGCTGACTTGATCTTCTGGCTCTGCGCGGGGCTGATCGTCTCGGTCGTGCTGACCCGGGTGCTTCCGGCCTCGGAGAAACCGCGCGAGGTTGATCCCGGGCCGGAGGCGCCCCCGACCTATGCGAAGGCCCGCAACTCCCCCGGACGGGAAACCGAGGATCACCAAAGCGGAGATCAGGTGCGCGAGGCGCGGACGGCGGACGGCGAGAATGTCGGAGGGCTTCCGTAGTCTGGCCGGGTGAGTGAGCCAGAGCCGACCGCGACACCGCCGAAGAGCTCCGCCGACGAGCCGTGGCCGGTCCGTGTCGTCAGTCAGAAGATCGGCTCCTGGATAGCCAAGCTGGGCTGGGTGTGGATCGACGGCCAGGTCGCCCAGATCAGCCGCCGGCCCGGCTCGACCGTGGTCTTCCTGACCCTGCGCGATCCCTCGGCCGACCTCAGCCTCACCGTCACTGCCCACCGCGACGTGCTCGACTCAGGCGCTCCTGAGCTCGCCGAGGGCGCCCGGGTCACGATGCACGCCAAGCCCGAGTTCTATCCCGCCCGCGGCTCGCTCAGCCTGCGCGCCGACGAGATCCGCCAGGTCGGCCTCGGTGAACTGCTCGCCCGGCTCGAAAAGCTGAAGAAACTGCTGGCCGCCGAGGGCCTGTTCGCCCGCGAGCGGAAACGCCGGCTGCCGTTCCTGCCGCAACGCATCGGGCTGATCACCGGGCGGGCCAGTGCCGCCGAGCGCGACGTGCTGATGAACACTCGCCGCCGCTGGCCGTCCGTCGACTTCCGGGTGATCAACGTGCCCGTCCAGGGGCCGACGGCGGTGCCCCAGATCATCGACGCGCTCAAGGTGCTCGACAACGACGACACGGTCGACGTCATCGTGATCGCCCGGGGCGGCGGCAGCGTCGAGGATCTGCTGCCCTTCTCCGACGAGACGCTCTGCCGGGCGGTCTTCGGCGCACGCACGCCCGTGGTCAGCGCCATCGGCCACGAGACCGACGTGCCGCTGCTCGACTACGTGGCCGACGCACGCGCCTCCACCCCGACCGACGCGGCCAAACGCCTCGTCCCCGACCTCGGCGAGGAGCGTCAGCTGATCGAGGTGGCCCGGCGCCGGCTCGACCGTGGGGTGCTCGCTCTGATCGACCGCGAGTCCCACCGCATCGAGTCGTGGCGGTCGCGGCCCGCGCTGGCCCGCCCCGAGCTGCTGATCGACCAGCGGACCGCCGACGTGACGGCGTTGCGCGAGCGGGCCGTCCGCAGCCTCGACCATCGTCTGCGCCGCGCCGACGACGAACTGCGGCACACGGTGGCCCGCCTGCGTGCGCTCTCCCCCGCGGCGACGCTCCAGCGGGGCTACGCGATCGTGCAGCGCTCCGACGGCCACGTGGTGCGCGCCGCCGGCGAGGTGAAGACCGACGACGTCCTGCGGGTGCGCCTGGCCGAGGGCGAACTGCGAGCAACCGTGCGGGACGACGAGTGAGCCCCAGGGAGAAGCAAGTGAACAACGAGAAGTTGAGCTACGAGCAGGCCCGCACCGAGCTGGCCACCGTCGTCGAGCGCCTGGAGCAGGGCGGCAGCTCGCTCGAGGAGTCCCTGGCGCTCTGGGAACGCGGCGAGAAGCTCGCCGACGTCTGCCAGCGCTGGCTCGACGGCGCCCGCGAACGCATCGAGACCGCCCGGGCGGCCCGCGCCGAGGACTGACCAGTCAGCGCAGTGCGCCGACCAGGGCCTCCAGGTTCTTGGTGTCGGTCTTGCCGATGACGACGACCGTGCGGGTCTGGTCGGCCAGCACCAGGGCCTGCTCACCCGGGCGGGCGCTGTAGAGGCGCCACACGCCGGTGCCCGCGCGGAAGTTGCCGAGCGGTTTGGCGTCCTTGGTGAGCTCGGTGGGGAGCAGGGTGTCGGTCGGCACGCTGCTCTGCACGAGCTGGATCGGGTCCTTGTCGGGGTCGACGTAGCCGAGCCGCAGCGTCGCCCCGTTCTCGGCCCGCTTGAAGGTGGCGCTCGACGTGTGCCAGTCGTCGTTCAGGCCCTGGGGGGTCAGCACGGTGAAGGCGTTGGATTGCCGCGCCTCCTGAACGGTCGGCGCGGGGTCGACCGAGATCGGCTTGTCGCCGTCGAGGAACACGCGGTAGAAGGCCAGCAGCAACGCGATCGGGATCAGCAGGACGGCGAGCGACATCACCATGTCCTTGGGTGACCGCTCCTGCCCACGGTTGAGCCGGACAGGCGGGCTGGATGCGTCGGGTGCGGGTTCCACCCAACCATTGTTAACCATGTCGCCGACGCGAGACTTGGCGCGTCCGCGCATGTGAGGATCGAGAGACCCACAGACCCCGCAACGTCGCGAGGAGGCGCCCATGCCCGCACGGGTCCCACAGGATCTCGACCGCAACATCGCTCTCGATCTGGTTCGTGTCACCGAGGCCGCCGCGATGGCGGCAGGCCGCTGGGTCGGGCGCGGCGACAAGAACGGCGGGGACGGTGCGGCCGTCGACGCCATGCGCAAGCTGATCAATTCGATTCAGATGCGCGGCACCGTGGTGATCGGGGAGGGCGAGAAGGACGAGGCGCCCATGCTCTTCAACGGCGAACGGGTGGGCGACGGCACCGGCCCCGAGGTCGACGTGGCGGTGGACCCGATCGACGGCACGACGCTGATGAGCAAGGGCATGCCCGGTGCCGTGGCGGTGCTGGCCGTGGCCGAGCGGGGCGCCATGTTCGATCCGAGCGCGGTCTTCTACATGGACAAGATCGCCGTTGGTCCCGACTGCGCCGACGTCATCGACATCGACGCCGGCACCCAGGAGAACCTGCGCCGCGTCGCCCGGGCGAAGCGGTCCAGCATCTCCGACGTGACCGTCTGCATCCTCGACCGGCCCCGGCACGCCAAGCTCGTCGAAGAGGTGCGCCAGGCCGGCGCGAACATCAAGTTCATCTCCGACGGGGACATCGCCGGGGCGATCTCGGCCGCCCGGTCCGATTCCGACGTGGACGTTCTCATGGGGGTCGGCGGCACCCCGGAGGGCATCACCGCGGCGTGTGCGCTCAAGTGCCTGGGCGGCATGATCCAGGCCAAGCTGTGGCCGCGGGACGAGGCCGAGCGCGACAAGGCGCTGGCCGCCGGGCACGACCTCGATCGGGTGCTGACCACCGACGATCTGGTCACCGGCGACAACTGCTTCTTCGTGGCGACCGGCGTAACCTCGGGCGACCTGCTCAAGGGCGTGCGTTATCGGGCCGGCGGCGCGCACACCCAGTCGATCGTGATGCGGTCCAAGAGCGGCACCATCCGGGTGATCGACTCGTACCACCGGTTGGAGAAGCTCGCCCTCTATTCCGCGATCGACTTCGACGGCCACCTGCCGACCGTCCCCCTGGGCGACGGCGACCCGGTCATCTGACAACGAGGCTGAGAGAAACCTGGACAGCGAAGTCCGTCCCTTGGCGGGCCTTGCTGTTGCCTGGAACTATCGAAAGATGAGTTACGGGGCGCAAGCGCGCGCGGACGCAGAAGCGAAGTTCGGCACCGATGCCTTCTACGCCTCGCTGGGCCGGGCGTTCGTGACCATGTGCGCCGTCATTCCGGTGCTCTTCCTCGTCGAGGTGATCGACGTCGGCATCGGCTCGGGGCAGCTCGACGTGGCCGGCGGCATCATCCCGCGCCGCGTCGAGGGCCTTGACGGCGTGCTCTTCAGCCCGTTCCTGCACGCCGGCTGGGACCATCTCTACGGCAACGCCGTCCCGCTGATCCTGGTGGGCACGTTCGCGCTGGCCGGCGGCGTGAAGCGGTTCATCTGGTCGACCTTCGTGATCATGCTGATCAGCGGCCTGGGCGTCTGGTTCGTCGGCGACCCGCAGAGCGTGGTCGTGGGCGCCAGCGGGGTCATCTTCGGCTATCTCGGCCTGCTGCTCACCCGCGGCCTGGTCGAACGCTCCTGGTGGAACCTCGGGGTGGCCGCGTTCATCGGCTTGCTCTATTGGTACCAGCTCTACAACATCCTGCCGACCGATCAGCCGATCTCGTGGCAGGGCCACCTGCTCGGCCTCCTGGGTGGCGCGGTGGCGGCGATCCTGTTCCGCCGCAAGCGGGTCCGCCCGGCCGCTGCCACCGACACCACGCTCAACTTCTAACGCAGCTTGCGGATCGCCGCCTTGATCGCCGGGCGGAAGGTGGAGACCTGGGTGTAGACGCCGGGATAGTCGTCGCGTCCGCAGCCCAGCCCCCAGCTCACGATGCCCACCTGCACCCAGTCGCCGCGTTTGTCGTGGCCGATCATCGGTCCGCCGCTGTCACCCTGGCACGTGTCGATGCCGGGCGACCCGGCGCAGAGCTGCTCGTCGTAGACCAGCTTCACCCCGGCTTTTCGGTACGCCGCGGCACACTTCCCGTCCGGCACGGTGGGCACGGTTGCGTAGTGCAGGCGCTGCTCCTGCTGGATCGAGTCCTCACGGGTCTGGCCCCAGCCCATCACGACGTACTCCCCCGACCCCACCACTCCTTGTCCGAGCCGCAGCGTCGGCAGGCGCAACGGCCGGTCGAGCCGGATGACGGCCCAGTCGTCCCCACGGGTCTCGTGAATGAAGCCCTCGGCCCGGATCACCTTCTCGGACCGGGCGTTCTGGGCGTCGCGCGACCTGAGATCGATGACTCCGGCGGTGACCTCGATGCTCTCGTTCCGGGCGGAGCCGTCCACCGCACCGGTGTTCTCGACACAGTGGCCGGCGGTCAGCACCACGCGAGGTTCGGTCAGCGTCCCGCCGCAACCCATCGAGAGCCGCACGGTCCACGGGAACTTGCCCTGCGGCGCGACGAGCCCACCGACCACGTCACGGGCCGGTCGCGCACCCTCACCGGCATACGCGGGCGGGCCGCCGATCGTGGGCAGGACCGCCAGGATCCCGACTACGATCCACGACACGACATTTCGCACCATTGCGCCATTTGACCACAGCGAGACGGGCCGCGCGGTAAACCGCGCGGCCCGTCGTCACACCCGTCTATTTAGTACCAGCCCACGTCCTGCGAGTGACCCCACGCGCCGCACGGCGTGTCGTACCGACCCTCGATGTAACCGAGACCCCAGTCGATCTGGGTCGCCGGGTTGGTCTTCCAGTCGCCGCCGGACGACGCCATCTTGCTGCCCGGCAGGGCCTGCGGGATGCCGTACGCGCCTGAGCTGCGATTGGTGGCCTTGTGGTTCCAGCCACTTTCCTTCTTCCACAGCTTCTCCAGGCAGGAGAACTGGGAGATCTTGAAGCCAGCCTTGATCATCAGCGAGCAGCCGATGGCCCGGTTTCCGCTGAACTCGTCGCACGAGGCGGGAATGTCGCCGGTGAAGGCGGGCGTGCTGCCCGACTCCTCGTCGGAGGCCTTCTTCTTGGCCGCGGCGGCCTTGGCTGCGGCGGCCTTGGCGGCGGCAGCAGCGGCATCGGCCTTTTTCTTGGCGATGACCTTCCGCTCGAGCTGATGCGCCTTGGCGGCGGAGGCCTTGGCGGCGGAGGCAGCCTTGGCGGCCGCGTCACCCTCCGCCTCGCGCTGCCACGCACGGGCCGCCGCATGCTCGGCCTGGCGTTGCTTCAGCAGCTGCATGTCGTCGACAGCGACCTGCGCGACGACGCTCGCTTCGGCGCTCCGCTGCTGGACTTCCCGGTCCTGTGTGAGGTAAATGCCGCCGGCCGCACCTGCTACCAGCAGGCCGACCGAGGTGACACGTACTCCGACCCGGCTCCAGAGCCGATTCACGAAGTTTCCCTTCGTCGGGGGCAATGACGCGGCACCCCCACCACCAGGTGAAATGGTGGCGAACGGGCCGCAAGCACCGCGACCCGAAACGGGCCGGCCCGCCGATCAGACTCGATCGGCGAGGTGGCCCGAAGTCGATCTCCGACGACGGTGACCACGCATGGCGCTCGTCAGACACCATGTCGCAAGGTGAAGTGGATGTGAAACGACGGTGCCTTGTTGTGAATTTGCTCACAACAATTTCCCGACGAAAACGGGCGATAAGACCCAGAAATCACACCACTCCCGAGGGGAATCCGTGACCGCGTCACGGATTCCCCTGATTACTCAGAGTGGGATTTCCTCCAGCAGATCGGTGACGACTTCGGCGATCGGTGACCGCTCGGAACGGGTCAGCGTCACGTGCGCGAAGATCGGGTGACCCTTGAGGGCCTCGATCACCGCGGTGACGCCGTCGTGCCGACCGACGCGCAGGTTGTCCCGCTGGGCGACGTCGTGGGTGAGCACCACCCGCGACCCCTGGCCGATGCGCGACAGGACGGTCAGCAGCACATTGCGCTCGAGCGACTGGGCCTCGTCCACGATGACGAACGCGTCGTGCAGGCTACGGCCGCGGATGTGGGTCAGCGGGAGCACCTCGAGCATCCCGCGAGCCATCACCTCTTCGACCACATTGGCGTGCACCACGGCACCCAGGGTGTCGAAGACGGCCTGCGCCCACGGCGACATCTTCTCGTTCTCGGTGCCAGGGAGATAGCCCAACTCCTGGCCGCCCACGGCGTAGAGCGGACGGAAGACGATGACCTTCTTGTGGCGGTTACGCTCCATCGTGGCCTCGAGACCCGCGCAGAGCGCCAGCGCCGACTTGCCGGTGCCGGCCCGGCCGCCCAGCGAGACGATGCCGATCGACTCGTCCAGCAGGATGTCGAGGGCGACCCGCTGCTCGGCGGAGCGGCCACGGATGCCGAACGCCTCCCGGTCGCCGCGCACGAGCCGTACGGTCTTGTCGGGGTTGACCCGGCCGAGCGCCGATCCGCGCGGCGAGTGGATCACCAGACCGGTGTGGCAAGGCAGGTTGTCGGCCTCCTCCAGCTCCAGCTCCTCGCCGCCGTAGAGGCTGCTCACCTGCTCCTCGCCGAGTTTGAGGTCGGCCATGCCGGTCCAGGTCGGGTCGCTGGCCTGACCGTGGCGGTACTCGTCGGCGGTCAGCCCCACCGCGGCCGCCTTGACCCGCAGCGGCATGTCCTTGCTGACCAGCGTGACGTCCCGGCCCTCGGCGGCGAGCCCGAGCGCCACCGAGAGGATGCGGGTGTCGTTCGAGTCGTTACGGAAGCCCTGCGGCAGGACGCTCTGGTCGGCGTGGTTGAGCTCGACCCTCAGCGTGCCGCCCTCGTCGGTGCAGAGGACCGGCTGGTCGAGCCGGCCGTACTTGATCCGCAGATCGTCGAGGAGACGCAGCGACTGCCGCGCGAACCAGCCCAGCTCGGGGTGGTGACGCTTGCCCTCCAGCTCGGAGATGACCACCAGGGGGATCACCACCTCGTGATCGGTGAACCGGCGGAAGGCCGCCGGGTCGGACAGGAGGACCGAAGTATCCAGAACGAAAACCCGGCCCGTCGGGGCCGGTTCGGCGTCTGCGTGCCGGTCCAGGGACTGGCGTCCCGTGCGCGCGCGGCTCGTGGAGACTTCGGCGGCCGAGTCGAGGGAAACGTCGGCGTCAGATCGGCGTGATGTCACAGGCCTGCTCCAGCGGCGGGCGTGCAACCCGGGACGCCCGCGGTCCGCCACCTCCGGCGCCCGGTCTGTTGCACGGGGCTGATTGCGGGGCCCCGTGGCGCACTTGTCGCAGGTCCGGGCCGACCGGCTGGCTCGGGATGACCCCGCGCCATGACTCAAACGCTAGCGGTGATCAGCCTCTCGCGGTAGTACGCAAAAACGGGTGACGTTCGCCGGACAGCCAAAATTCTTCGGCATGAAACGGCACCCCGGGCGGGTAATCTGACGACGTGGCACAGACTCCGCGTCCTACCCATCCGCTGAGCATCGACGAGGCCTGGGGGTTTACCGCCGCCCACGCGTCGGCGACCACCTTCTTCTTCGACTTCGACGGCGTACTCTCGCCGGTCACCGTCGACCCCGACGCCTCGCAACCGGCGCCGGCCGTCCTCGGCGTGCTCGAACGCCTCGCCGGGGTCGTCCGTCGCGTCGCCATCGTGTCGGCCCGCCCGGTCAGCTTCCTACGCTCCCGGTTCGCCTCGTTGGAGCGCGTCGACCTCTACGGTCTCTACGGTCTCGAGGTGTGGCACGAGGGCGAGGTCGTCACCGAGCCGGCCGCGCTGCCCTGGGTGCCCGCGATGTCCGACCTGGCCGAGCACGCCAAGGCCGAGCTGCCGGCCGACGTGCTGGTCGAATACAAGCGGCTCTCCGTGGCCCTGCACTACCGCACCGCCCCGCACGAGGCGTCCGCCGTCGAGCGCTGGGGCCACGAGCAGGCCGAGCGCCTCGGGCTGCGGGTTCAGGCGGGCCGAATGGTGGTCGAACTCAAGCCGCCGGTCGACCAGGACAAGGGCATGGTCATCACCGAGGGCGTCCGCGACGCGGGTTGCGCGTGGTATTTCGGCGACGACATGTCGGACATCAAGGCGTTCGACGCGTTGCGGGCCCGCGAGGCCGTCGACCCGTCGTTCTTCGGGGTCGCCGTCGCCGTCGCCAACCCCGAGACCGGCGCCGAGGTGTCCAGCGCGGCCGACCTCACCCTCGACTCCCCCCACGCGGTCGCCGAGTTCCTGACAGCCGGCCTGAAAAGGTTCTATGCGCCGTAACGCCGCTGGCGATTGCCGTAGGACCGGAGCGCCCGCAGGAAGTCGATGCGGCGGAAATCGGGCCAGTTCGCGTCGTGGAAATAGAACTCCGAGTGTGCCGACTGCCACAGCAGGAAGCCGGAGAGTCGCTGCTCCCCGCTCGTGCGAATGACCAGGTCGGGATCGGGCTGGCCGCGGGTGTAAAGGTGCTCGGCGATGTGCTCGACGTCGAGGATCTCGGCCATCTCCTCGATCGTGCGCCCGTTCGCGGCCTGCTCGTGCAGCAGGGAACGGACCGCGTCGGTGATCTCGCGCCGCCCGCCGTAGCCCACTGCCAGGTTGACCTCGACCCCCACCGTGCGGTCGCGGGTCTTCTCCTGTGCGGCCTTGAGCGTGGCGGCGGTCGAGGCCGGCAGCACGTCGAGTGCCCCCACCATGCGCAGCCGCCACGGGTTGCCGTCCTCGGCCAGCTCGGTCGCCAGATCTTCAATGATCTTGACCAGCGGGTCGAGCTCGGCGGCCGCGCGGCGCAGGTTGTCGGTGGCGAGCAGATAGAGCGTGACGTGCTTGATGCCGGCCAGGTCGCACCAGCCCAGCAGCTCCTTGATCCGGGCGGCACCGACGCGATGGCCGTCGTTGGGGTCGACGAAACCCATCTCCCGGGCCCAACGACGGTTGCCGTCACACATGACGCCGACGTGGCGAGGCACAGGCTTGCCGACCAACTTGCCGGCCAGCCGACGCTCGTACACGGAGTAGAACGGAGTGGAAATCAAGGACCGCAGACTCATCACCACAAACCCTAGCCCTCGCCGGGAGTGACTCAAGGGTTGGCCGGGCGACGCTGACCTAATCGAGCGGTGATGCGACCGATCGTGTGAACGTCGAAAACCCCGTCACCGAGGCCGAGCTCCACCATCCGGTCGAAGACCTCCCCATCCCGGGCAGCCGCCTCCACCGCGGCGTCAACCACCCACGCCTGACGGCTGAGGCGGGCGGCGAAGCCGGAGTGCCGCAGGTGCCGGTCCGGCACCCACAATCACAACATCGACTTCGGTCACGGCGGGCATCCCAAGCCCCCACCCACCCGGGGATAAGGAAGAGACCTTACGCCTTGTCAACGCCCCGGCGAGATAGCGGACCTGCTCCTCGGGCGACGTGCGCAGTCGAGGGTGCGTGGTGTTGAGACAAAAGGTTCTCCTTCGGTCGACGCTGACCAATGACCGCAGTGGCCGGTGTGACGCCGGTCTCGGTCTTTGGCGGAGTAGCTCAGCCCAAGCGGCGAACACGTTCAGTTCGTCGGCGGTTGCCGTGGATGACCGAACAATCCTCGGCTGTTGTGCACACAGACGATTGATCCTTCACCGATTGGCGCAGGCCTGCGCAAAATCGGCGGAACGGCCTGGGCACGCCGGACTGTCAGTCGACTTCGCAAACTGGACGTAACCGCCTAAGATGCTTCGTATCGGGCTTTCCTCTTACTCCCGCCGTAGGAGGCAGGAAATGACGATCCCGGACGGCAGCCCCGAGCCGCTGGACACCGACCTGCTGGCCGCTGTCCGGGCCGGGGACACCGCGGCGTACGGGACTCTCTGGGAACGCCACCGGGCAGCCGCCCGCCATCTGGCGTACGGGCTGGTCAGCGACCCGGCCGACGTGGACGATCTGGTCGCCGAGACGTTCACCAAGGTCTTCGCCGCGCTGCGAGCCGGCCGCGGCCCCCTGGTCGCCTTCCGCGCCTACCTGCACACGACCATGCGGCACGTCTGTTACCACCGGGCCCGGCGCGACCGCCGGCTCGAGTTCACCGACGACCTGACCCGGTACGACGAGGGCCAGCCCTACACCGACCCCGCGCTCGACCGGCTGGAACGGGCGTACGCGGCGGCCGCCTTCCGGCAACTCCCCGAGCGCTGGCGCGACGTGCTCTGGCAGACCGCCGTCGAGGGGAACAGCCTCGCGGAGGTGGCCGGGATGCTGGGCATGACCCCCAACGCGGTGGCGGTGCTGGCCCACCGTGCCCGTGAGGGGCTGCGCAGCCTCTATCTCCAGCAGCACGTGGCGACCGCCGACCACCCGGAGTGCCGGTGGGCCGGGGACCGGCTCGGCGTGCACCTGCGCGGGCGGCTCGCTCCCCGGGACAGCGCCCGGATGCACATACACCTGGGCTGGTGCGCCGAGTGCCGGAAAAGGGTCGCCGAGATCGCTGAGGTCAGTGAGATCCACTTTCCCTATCGGCAACGTCACCATGTGCGATCGAGCGGTTAAGACTCGCCAACGAGAACAGCGGTCCGTGACTGCCACCGGTACCCTCGGAAATGTGCCCGAGCAATCACCGACGCAGCCGTCGCGGCTGCGTTCCCGGTTCCGGGCACTCCTCGGCGAGTTCGGCAAGTTCGGCACGGTCGGCGGCGTCGCGTTCGCCATCGACCTGGCGATCTTCAACGTGCTGCTTCAGGCCGACTTCGAGACCCTGATCGCGAAGACCATCTCCACCGTGATCGCGACGACCTTCGCCTTCGCCGGCAACCGGTTCTGGACCTGGCGTCACCGCGCCCATCCGAACATGGCCCGGCAATACACGATGTTCTTCGTGCTCAACGCCATAGGTCTGGGGATCGCGCTGCTGTGCCTGACGATCAGCCACTACGGTCTGGGTCAGTTATCGCCCATCTTCCAGACCAAGCTCGCGGACAACATCTCGGGACAGCTGGTCGGCACCGCAGCCGGCTCGCTCTTCCGTTTCTGGTCGTACCGCCGGTTTGTTTTCCCGGCTGCGACGCCGCCGGGCACGCCACCACGACAGGACCCTCAAACGACGGATGTGACGTCGCCGCCATCCCCCCATCGTGACCCGGCGCTACCGCCCTCTCTCCCGTAAGGTTGCCCAATGCCTTCTGCACGTGAGCTGACGGAACACCTACGCCGTCTCGCTCCCGAAGTACTGGCGTTCGGTGTCATCGGCGCCGGAAACACGCTGCTCTACATCGCGATCACGTGGGTCGCCCTGCCGATCGGCGCCGTGAAGGCCAGTGTCATCGCCACCGTCGTGACGACCACGCTGGCGTACCTCGCCAATCGCTACTGGACGTACCGTCATCACAGCCGGACCGCCCTGCGCCGGGAATACTCGCTCTTCTTCGGCTTCAACCTGGTCGGCATGGTCATCCAGTCCGGATCCATTGCGATCGGCAAGTACGGCTTCGGGCTGACCGAGGAGCACGACGCGGTCGCCTTCATAGCCGTGACCCTCGTCGGCATCGTCGTCGCCACGGTCTTCCGCTTCTGGGCCTACCGCACCTTCGTCTTCCTCAAGCCGCCGGTCGACGGTCACGAGGGCGAGCTCACCGAGCTGGACGCGGTTGCCGGCCTCGCCGAGCTCAGCGCCGAGGACGAGCCGGGCAGCGTCGCGCAGTTCGACGCCAGGCGCTAACGCCCGGGCGTCCGACGGAAGAGCCCTTTCCGCTGAACGGGGATCTCGGGCTCGTCCTCGTCGTCCTCGGGGTGGTTCACGCGGTCCCGCTCGATCAGTTCGTAGAGCAGAGTCTGCACCCGCTGGGCCTGGGGCACGGCGACCAGCACAGCGGCCTGGTCGCCGATCGAGTCGATCGTCAGCGTCCCCGAACCGAAGAGACGGTCGAGCGGGGACTGGCTGACCACGTGGTCGTTGACCCGGTTGAGCGGCAGGTCACGCCGCTCCCGGGCGATCACGCCGTCCTGCAGCAACACGCGCTCGTCGGTCAGCACGTAGTGGGTGCACCGCCGGATGACCAGCGGGAGCACCCCGTACCGAATGCCTTGATAGAGCATGATGGCGGCGATCACGAAGAACGCGATGCGGCCGTGGCTCGGCAGCATCACCCAGGCCACGGCGATCACCACCACCGCCAGCGTCAC
>Ga0247781_1000218_pt1 | contig 17112 bp, 18 predicted proteins | sample UWRJL184509B5_FD_179922 | JGI IMG/M metagenome (GOLD analysis project Ga0247781, IMG submission 179922) | Plant litter microbial communities from Arlington Agricultural Research Station in Wisconsin, United States - UWRJ-L184-509B-5 | ecosystem: Environmental > Terrestrial > Plant litter >...
CCCCTCGCCCTTTCCATTGCGGACCAAGCCATCTCCCCCATCATCCGTGTTGAGCAGTTCAAACATTCCGACCGCCCTGAAGGCTTCGGCCGCTCCAGGGTCCTTTTGATGGATGGCGATGGCGGGTCGGTTTCCGGCCTTTCGGCAGAAGCTCCGCAGACCCTCGACCTCTTCCTTGTAGGCATCACGCTTGCTGTTCGAAACCAGGATGATGAGGCACGAGTGGGGGATTCCTCCCAGGACTGTCTTGAGCGTGTCGACCGGCTCATCTTTGGTGGGAATGATGATGGCCATCCTGCTGTGGATGGCTTCGCGGGCATTGCTGGACACGGCGTACGTCTGGGCGGGTCCGTCCTCGCCCGAGGGAACTCCATGTCGGGCGTAGCCATATCCTTCGGCGGGCGTCAGGCCGTGGGCATTCTGGACTTCAAGCTCAACCACCTCGATCTCAGGCTCAATAGTCAGGCCGCCAAACTGGAAGGCCTGGCCTTTGGGGGGGTATTCCAGCCGCATTGTCGAATCGGGTGGTGATTTGCCTCTTTGGGTTGCGAACTGAGACACGTCGGTCCGAGATTTTCCGGGCTGCTGCCTTCTGGGCCGCTGCTAGTCTAGTGGTGGGCTGTTCACCTGCGAGGTGGTGGTCAACTCAGCTAGATCGGGCACTCCAGGGAAATAGCGGCCTCTGACTGGACGAGGTACACCGCCGTGGAGGGCAGCTAATTTTGTGGCGTCGATTTGGAGATGTCGCTACCGAGAAATCCAGACTTCTCCGCGATTTGGCTATCGTGGTTGGTTCCAGGCGGTCGGGATGGAGGGTGCGGGAAGTGCTCTTATTTTTGGTAGAGCTGGAGCCTAGGAGCTGCAGACTTGTAGAGTTGTTGGTCTGCCCTTGGGTTGGGGTGACTCAAGGGAGGAATAGGCAGGGGAGAAGGGTAAAGAGAGAGGGTGTTGTCTCGATTGACGCAGGTGGTGTTGCGGCACGAGAGCGAATATGGTTGTGGAGGGTCCAAGTCGTGTTTCCTTGGAAGAAGGTGATGGTAGAGTGGTGTCGAGTCTTGACCGAGAACGGGCACAGGTAGATTTTATACCTGACGGGTCGACACTCGGGACCTCCGCTCCACCTCAAACCGTCCCATCTCAACCGTCTGAAGCCCACGTTGCCGTAGCTATCAGTCGGCCTGAGCCCCTCACACCGACCTAGATCCCTGAAAGTTTACCGATTTCACAGGTTGGGATGGAAGATGTGGGTGTGAGGTGATTGGGGCAGTGGAGCGGCGGGTGGTAATTTCCAGGCTACTGGTATTGTTGGTGCGACGGCAGCGTCACATTGCCCGTCTTCGGCTCAATTCTAAGACTGAGGCTGACGGGAAGAAGGCGGGTTCGTGTTGGATGGAGAACGAAGGAATAACACCAGCGTGCAGCGTGCAGTCCAAGGGTGAGTTTGAGTGTGATGGTGAGTGAGGTCTGGTGGTTGCTAGGTACCTCGGTGCTCCGTATCGTAAATCGGGTGTCGATTCGATCTGATGTTACCTATTATATCTCGGGCTAGACTAGCCTAGTCTAGTGTGCCGCCCGATATGGAATGTTCGCTGCGTAGATAGTACTTTAGATGTTCCAGAAGCACACAGACACACTCCCTCCTGATGGATGCGCTAGCCAAACATCACATTGGCACACCAGTGCATCCTCCGGGAAACATTGCCCGCCTCTTATTCGTTTGAAACAACAATCAACACTACTGACATGTCTTGGCCCGCGGCCGAGTTCCTAGCTCCCGCCTGCGTTGGAGGTTGGTTTATGATTCGGAGTATGACTGGCCGGCTCCGATTGCTCCGACTGGCCAGACAGATATTGGTAAAAATATGGATTTCAGTATCATCCTAGTCCATAGTCGTGAATTATTCCACCATCTCAGTCTCGCCTCACAACCGGTCCGTAACTAGCCGCAACCCATTTCTGCGCCTGGATGGCGCGGCACAGAGCTGTAACTTTTAAAAATAAATATTCAATTATTTTACTCGGCCTTTTGTTCAATGTCGTTCTTCCTTCATATCCCCGCCCGCTGGGGTGCCAGGTACACACATGTATGGATTTGGCAACTGCAAGCAGGTTGTGAAACATGTACGGTTCTAACAAGGTGCAAGTGGTGGAGACTATGTGCCGAACCGGGCAAGGTCACGAAAGAAGACGCGTTGAAAAGAGCCCCCAACGGGATGCATCTCAGGGGCACATTGCATCACAACTTATGTACTATGCAGTAGCTCCCAGATATGCAGTTTCATGGCGACTGGAAACTTTACTAACACGTGCAGTAATTAGTCTACACACCGAAAACAGAGGTACTGTACATACACGCTACATGAAGTGTACCTGCCTGGCTGCCTAGCTAGATCTGGATCATCAGGGTCAGATACCTCATTGATAAGCACTGGCACAGGACTCTGCCGCTCGTTTACAGATAAGGTATGTTTAACCCCGTCTTTTTCCTTTTGGGCTGCCGTGTTTTGTCATCGCAGGGTTGCATTTCTGTCAGTCGGGCCCGGGGTGGCGCAACCACTTCTCAACATACTACGGAGCACAAAGTACGGAATAGGTAGCCCGCTACGTTTGAGCCGCAGACATAGAGAACGAATGGGATATCATGGGGAGGCGGGTCCATGGCAAATATTTGGTTCGGGTTGATTTCACAAAAACACCACCTGATGCGTTTCTGTGTCCAAAGACAAAATCTCAAATATCTCTGCCCGAAAATAATTCACGTCTGGCCAAAATGAGGCAGTAGCCATCTCCGAGGGTTGAATCTGTTGGTTCGATCTGATCCATCCGCCCTCCGCCCCTTCTGTCGGACCCGTCCGTCTCCACACCGATTAGCCTCCAACAGCCGATAGATAGGTAGGAAGTCTTCCGATGGCATTGTCGTTTAAGGTAGGTACCGTCCCGGTGTTGATCGCCGTGAACGCGCCGCCTTCTTACCACCTTTTTATTCTCCTGCCCCACTCCCCAGTCTGACAACACTGGTTTTTATTCCTTCCTTTTCGGCTGACTCCGGGTTTTCCCGGCTGCCCTCGGGACACGGTCTTGTAGCTGCGGGTTCCTGCTTTTATCTTGGATCAGGAGGGTTGTCGACTTGGAGCTGTGCCTCTATGATCCCGTATGATGGGATGACGGGGTGCATCATTTGACCGTTTGTTTGGCCGCATCTACCCCGTATCGCGATGGATGCACGAGCCGCATCATTGGAGTTGTTCTGCAAAGTGCCGTCCGCAGACCATGGCGAACAGATAAGCGTCGGTTGACCACGAACCGGGAAAACCACGGTTGAGAGCCCAGAAGCACTGGGTCCCCGGCTCGCAATATTGCGACCCGACACATCGGGACGAGGTAACTGAATGGCCTATTCTAGAACATGGACCCATGGAGTTGATGGTTCAAGAGTCCAGGGGTTGAGAACGGACGCAAGCCACTCCCTGGCACCGCGCCAACCCCCACATCTCGGGCGAGCTTCTGCATACGATTGCTAGCGTTTTTCAGTCATCACAAAGAGAACACCGTGGCATGGCGTCATTTTCGGCATTTCGACCTCGTCGGTCTCGTTTACATTTCCATGGGCCCCCCTTCTTACTCAGCGCACGGCTTTCCCTGTCTGCCGCCCAAAGTCTCGGGGAGCTCATAACGACACCTCCGTGTCTTGATACCCTCCCGTTGAGTAGCGGTGTGCATGGGATGCACGCTATGACACTCTGCACATTTTTGTGTGTGATTTCTTCACCTTCGACACCTTTTCGGTCTTACTCCTATCTCCCCTTGGGGTGAGTGAGGGTGAATTCGCTGACTCACCGAGATGGATGCAAGCCATTTCACTCACCTCCTCTGAGAACACTCGGTACTTGCAGCTGATGATGACTCCTGGGAGCTGCCAAACAGATCATCTGCGGGGAGGGGGCGGGAGCTAGCGGGTGGCACAGCAGCCTTATAATTCGAGCAAACAAACTGAAGGACGATGGACGAAGAAAGAGAGAACAAGCAGGGTCCAAGGAAACAATTGGAAGGAGGACTCAGTCGGCCCCTCACGTCCTCAGGCCAGAGGTGTGTCAAAAGCAGAGGGCGGCCTGGATGTCTCAGGTTTGTCATCATGGTCAGGTAACGGTTGGGCCATGGCCGCGATGCCCCATCCTTGGCAGTGCAGTGTGACGAGACCAAAGAGGAGGAGAAACAACATGGCAGCAGGGACGCAACGAGCTAGCGGATACTCCGGCCCAACCCGTTTTATCGACTTACTCCCGCTTTCGTCGTTTACTGTTATCTTGAAACGGGTCAATTACCGAAGGAGGTGGAGGTACCGCCGGTCTTGGTCTGGTGCTTTGCTTGTGTCACCTCACCTCGCCGAGATGGTTGTTTTGACGCGGCTCGCAAGCCATTCCACAATCTGACCAAAAGGAAACCCCGTCCAGGCCATCACATCCATGTGGCCGGCAGATGATGATGGCGTTGGATCAAGGTTGCGTTGGACCAAAGCTCGAGAGGAGACCTGCATGAGAGCGTGCGTCGAGTGCGATGCTGGCTCATACCTCTCGGAACTTCACATGACTTGCTCGCGATGCATGTGGAGGGCGGCTAAAACCCACCTGCATGTGTGTGTTAGCTCTTCACATGCACGCTCCGCCCCAGGTTGGTTTGACAGCTCGATGAAACCTACCTTAGCTTCGGGCACTATTCCGTATTGGACGGGGGAAATTATGCACATTGCACTGCCAGATGCGAGGTGGTCTGTGAGCATGTGGAATAATTACTGTGACGAGCATTGCATATCGGTTCCAGGTGCAGTCCAACAACAGCAAGTGGCAGGCCGGGCCACGGCAAACATGGTTAGCTTTCGAACGTCCCCCATGTGTATGCCATGTTCTCGGCACCGGCGAGTGGCGCCAGGGGGTTCGCTAATCTCATCCCAACGTCCTCCAAGTTGGTGCGCAACCCACGGTACACTATGAACCGTGCAGAATTTATTGACCAGGGAACTCGCCGGCGTGGTAAGCACGTCGCGAACAAGCCTCTTGGCACATCTTGAGGTGAATGGAACCAGGCTGACGTCAAACCGTCAGACTCAGGTGACGGATATCTTTTGAAAATGAAATTGATACATCTGTCATGGGAGGGAAACAGTACTCGGCGCTTGGCGCTCGATGTGGTCCTGATGGGATGTGTGAGTCCCGGCGTCCAGCTTTCCATGCGAGGAACTGCGATGGATATGGTCTAAGAACACGGGTCCGGGCAAGGAAAGTACCCGATGTGCGTTCGGACAATCGCCCCGCCGATGCACAGAGCTCGATCAGCACTCCTGATATGAGTGACAATCGCCCTTCAACGGGAAGGAAGCGGGAAGGGCCGTCACTAACAAGATGACACAATGCCATCGGCAAAGCGACAGTGCCTGTCTGATAGCTAGCACCGGCCTAATTATCGATAGGGACATGGCGAGTCTCGCGCCTTCCTTCTACACTCTTGACGGACAAAGGCTCCTCCCTCAGGAACAACTGTGCGTGTGCGTCGCGCTTTCCGTAGTTGATATGGATAGAAATAGGACCGTCCCGAGTTCCCTTCAGTCTCAAAACAGCCAGCCACCATTGCCCTAGTGTTTCTTGACGTCTTTGCTGTATGCACGCAACTGCATTACACAACTCAAGTCCCGTCCAAGGCCCGCCAAGAATTATGATCCCTCCTAGTCCGTGGAATTGGAGGGTTTTCTGTTTTCCATTTGGATGCACAATGGAAATGAGTGTCCAAAGCCGCGTTTTTCGTGTAATAATGCAGGTGATTTCCTACCATTGACCACCGGGAATTTGCCGTAATATGTTTTGAAGAAGCTGGTCAGTACTCCGTGTGACCGTAGACAAGGTCACTTTTGGTATTTTGATCCGTTGGTGGGTTTCTATCGTTCTCTGCGTCCCAAATGTCATTCTGTAGCCTCTGCTGAGTCAAACGATTCCGAGTCCTCTCACGGTGGTTTCGGACGAGGCCCAAGCAAGTAATATCTGGATCCAGCAGACCAAGCCATTTATGCAAATCCCTCCCATTTCATTGACCACTTGTGACCCATGCTTCTTCCCTGCACCTCGGCTTGCTGACCACGCAGTCGGTAGCGGAAATCGTCCTGTCGTCATAAACGCTCATCGTCACCGAAAACAAGACTTGGATAAGAGAGGTACGCGATAAAACGGCTGCATGGCGCCTGTATTGATTTATATTCAAACGAAGTGAACCATCAAGGAATGTATCTAAGTAGCCAAGGTCTATTTAAGCATAATCTAAAAGTATAATAAATGAAATGAATAAAAGCGACTCAAAGAGTACGATAGAGGAGATAAATGGGAAAAAGGTAAATAGGGAAAGGTGAAGAATCGAAGATGACACTGGTTGAAAAGTAAGATTGAAATATGGAACAAAAAGAATGTAGTGTTGCCACTGGTCCTGCCAGTAAAAGGTCACATCTTCAAGCCACATCCGGGGCCGTTCCTGGTCGTTTCCTGTCGTAGTCGCCGTGGGGTCTCTCAATGTATTGTCGCAATCTTTATGCGTATCTGAAGGCTGTGCCATGTGGCTTTATATCTATGTTGATTGGAAATGAGCTGGTATACTGACACTACTCGCGTGCTGTAGTTGAATGGAATATGGAGAACGGTTCTGGGGCTGGAGTCAGTACTGCAGATCTGTGACGTGTATAGAGCTAGCCTATACAGCGGACGAGAACACACCATGGTAAGAACAAAGTCGAAAGAAAATCCACTGTTCATCTACACCTGAAAGGTGCCGAACCTCCTAGTCCAGGTTGACAAACTGGTAGAGCCTGCAGTTTTGCTGGTTGCAGTCGTCGTAACTGATAACGGTGTTGACGCGGTCGCGGCGTTTGTCGAATCGGCACTCGCCATAGACGAACCGGGTGTAGATCTCGCATGAGTATGCCACCCTGCGGACGCTGCTTCGGTCGCCGCAGGCATAGAGTGTCTGTTCCCAGCTGCACATGTTGAGTAATGTTGGTAAGTTTATGTGAACGTTTGGTAGTTGCTGTTGCCGATCAGGTGAGGGGAGTGATGGGGGAGGATGGAGATATATATTCGAGGCCAAGGTTGGGAAAGGGTGGAAGCTGATATGCCAGGGTGTATAGACTTGGACGGGATGTTTCAAGGTAGATATATGAATAGACAGGGATGATGATGAAACTGTATGTCGAAGGCTTGATTCTTCCCTGTCTTCCTGGGATATCATAACCTTCTTTATACTGGATAGACTGGACGGCGGCCCGTTCGAGGACAAGCCATCGGCCGCCGCTAATGTCGTTGATAAAGGGATAGGTTGCCTGCCGATGAGTATCATAACAATGTGAGAGGGTGCCTACCGGTGAGTATCTCGGAACTACCCTCGACCAAACATTCTGGTCTGGGAAGGTATGGGATTCACAGTCCTCAGGTTAGGTGAATAACCATCAGAGGAAGGTCAGTGCCCTGTTGTTTGCGCCTTGCATCCAGCTGCGGTTCACATATGCGGCCAGCTTGTGTGTAACAAACAAACTAAGAAGCTAAATTTGAAGAGCTGGGTTGGAGCTGAGACAGGTGAGGGAGTGAAGCGGCATTGTGGTTCCTTTTCGTGGAGTGTGGGATGTTTAGTTTGTGTGGGGTCCAGGTGTCGATGTAAGCCAAGGAAGGTACGTAACTACCTTATGTACCCATGTAAGTGGTCAAGTGGTGGTTACATGGAAGGAAATGGTGGGGGGTGTGGTAGATGAAATGGAGCCATCGGGGTTATCGTACAGTCTAGTACTTTCGTGACGTCTCAGCTTCGAGGTATTGGATGGTCCTCGGCAGTACGCGCAGTGCCGTACAGTATCTATACAGTCCTATGCACGTAGAGTGAGCTGTACGAATAGGCTCATAGGTCAGCTGGATATCCACCCAACACCTCCCTTGTTTTCTACCTACGAGGCTATTCCATGGCAACATAGATATCTCCTTCCTCCCGGCCGCCCATGATGGAGAAGCTAATTGAGGACTGAGTTAGGTCTTTCCGGCGATTGACCAATTAGAATATTGGCCTTCACCTTGGAATCCGTGCAGAGCAGCAAACCGCCTCACCCATGTCGGTCGATAACCCGCTTAAAATGGGGCTAAGCGCCAACCGACAGGGCTCCCTTGCAACCGCGAACGGCCACTAGCCGCGATCCGCCCGCCTCAAAACAGTTGCCTGCTTTCGTCAATTCCGGATTTTGCAGTGATCATACCTCCCTCCCTTACCTAACCTTTGTCCCTCCTAACTGCGCCAACTCACCAGCCTCAGCTACCTTAGGCAGCTGCACAACCACACTGCAGGAAAGTTCTTTTCCTCTTGCTTTCTAGAAGCATGCTTGCATGCATCGGATGAGCCTGTGGCTTGACAGGCTAGACCTTTTTGGGATTCAGGTCCGATGTGACACGACCCAATCTGGTATCACCGGAACCAGAGGTGGTGAAACGATCGTAATCCCGACCAACCATTGCCGAGAATCGGCTTCTCTTCAACACCACATGTGCATCGAGAAGTGCAATCAGGCGTATTTGCACGAAATATCCCCACAAGAGTTTCTGAAATGAGCTTTGACGCCTTGGCTGGCCGTGTTAGCCTGACATACCTTGAACAACCATCCTGTTTCAGTTATGTGCTTGAAGGCAGGAACCAGTGGCAGTCGACAGACGGCCCCTAAGTTCCTCGTACCTGCATGAGTTTTGCCACTATTTTCAAATCTTCGCGAACAACGTTCAAAGATAACTCGGGATTGGTTACGATAATTCGGAATCAGCCAAATCTTGAGCCAATGAGAATTCGTCCCCGGGGTCTATTTTCCTTCTTTCATTTCTCTGCCTTACCCCGGATCTCATGGCAATCCTCAAACGGTTAGACCTACCTACCTTGGTGGATTGAGCCTCATAGGGCTGCTTCTGAGGGCCCGGGGTGGGGTACTGCAGCTTTAGGTATGACCCTACCAGTCCTCATCATAAACAATAATAGGCTGCCTTAGTTATCAACTTACCTCATTTGAGCCTCAACCAGCCCAGGTACAGAACACTAGCAGGCCAGCCCTATTTGTGTCACCCAATTACGTAGAATGCAACATGTCGATAGCAACATGTCGATAGCTTCATTCGCTGCTATTAGGTCCCGTTGTCTCATAGTAAGATGGATAACTACAGATTAATTGTCCGCTCTACTACCAAGTATGAATCAATGGAATATTTATTTAATACAGAACGTTTACCAATAGACAACTACCTAATATGTTAGTAAATGCGTATTTCACATTCCGGCAATTAGATCAACCTCGTGCGACAAGAATTGTGGAATCTGGCGCTCGTTTATCAATCCATGACTATCACAACTCGGGCCTGCCGCGCTCGCTGACCACCATACTCACGGGCTCGAATCCTTCCTCAGTCCAAGTCTTGTTGTGATTACAAAGGTATCTTACCTAAGTCGCTGGAATTAAGCCTTGAGCACTTGGCGCCGATTGTTGATGGTAGTTGAGGTTCAATGTCCCAAATCAGTCCATCCTAGTGTGTTTTGGCTATCAAAATAATCTTCTCAGGTATTGACAAAGGATTGAGCAATGGCTTCAGCATGCTGTTTAGGATTCATGTTATGGTGGTGAACCGGCCGCCGCGATGCATTCACGGTGTGGCTGTGCACTCGGCCGCACACCCCAAACTCCCCATTCCAGGCAGACAGTAACAAAGAGGCCCACGATTGAAAGCTTAATTTCCTCCCTTCAAGTTGCAAGGACCTGCCATCCAATCGAACCATATCAACAATGGCAGTTACGTAGGTAAGGTAGCAATGAGGACTGGCGGAATCGAAACAGTCAAAAACGCCTAGTGTCGCCCCAAAACCTGCATGACTAATTACATGTCTAGGACTACTCGTCAAATGGGCGGCGATAGATCCAGCTTTGGTCTCTTGTGTAAACAAAACGTCATTGAACATTGTCATTATATACGATTTAGTTGGTCGAGCTTGAAACGGGCAGCAGATCCCATGATCGAAATCCTTCAAGATGAGTCGTCCTCACAAACAAACGTTGCTGTCCAATCAACCGCAACTTGGCTAAACACCATCATCCTTCTAGACTTGTGGAACATACAGTCCAGTTTCATCAGGCTAAATTACCTCCCTCTTCCTGGTGCCACCAAATTGATTTGCCCGGAATTGATCACGGGTGGTTGAGTGTTTCCGGGCGGGGTCACTATCGATTTGTTTGGAACCGACGGCCTTCGAAGCCCAAATGGGGATAACGGCAGAATTAATGTCATGCCATTTTCAACTGCATGTGTTCATATTGAATTTGAAGACAATAATAAGTGCATCAACGACAACCCGGTATCTGTCTCAACGTCGTTCAGCTGCCCGCTCCAACACTCTCAATACCTGCCTGCCTACCTCTCTCATCTGAGCTTAGAAAACATGGCTTTCTCTATTCAGTCCATTGGCAATATCATCTTCATACTAGCTGCACTGACTCCTTCAGCCCTGGCAATTTGCCAATGGGGGTCCCTCCGTCAAATGACTGATACGTATATCGAGTCTCAGACCTTCGGCGAGCTTGATCCAAGCCTTCTCCCAAAAGACGTCATATACAAGGAAAACAACAAAGTGGTTGACATCAAGAAGGGGCTTCTGAGCAACTCCCTCAAAGTGGATTATTCGCACACCATCGTGGACCAAACTCAATGCGCAACCTACACCAAACTGGTTGTGGCAGATGCCAAGAACCCATACGTGATTGGCACTCAGCTCTCCTACAATGACACAGACGACGCCGAGTTGACAACCAGGCTAGTCGACGTCATCGTCACAACCACGGGGGACTCCTGGTTTGATGCTGCCCAGACACTGGATCATGTCCAGGCCGAGGACTGGAGCTCGCTCGCACGTGAAGATCAGGACACACGCGAAGCGCTCAGGGCCATCGCAGACGCTTACCTCGACCTGTGGAGCAACTCTACGAATGTCGGCTCGATCCCCTGGGGCAGGCCGTGCTCGAAACTTGAAGGGAGCAGGTTTACGGCGGACTCGTGCACGGCCGGCTTGTCTCTGCCAGAACCTGGGGCAGGCCAGCCAAACACAAACAGACGCTATGTCATTGATGAATCTGTCGGCGCGGTGAATGTGTTTTGCGAGTTTGGGAGCCTGGGAAATGCACCCGACAGCCATGAATTCAGGATCGTGGGGGGAAAGCTGTACTACGTCCACCAGCTGGTTGCTGCCAAGTCTTAGACCAAGTTCACAGTGTATCTTGGGTATCTCGCTGCCTGGGGGAATTAATTCAGTGTATTTCCAAAACTTGAAAGGCTTTAGCCAACATGCACAACCAAAATAGAACCAGAACTTTCCTGAGCAAGAATAGCCGCATTCACACAAGTACATGATAATCCCAGATAATCTCATCTCAGGCCGGGGCCCAGCGATCACCATACGCCGCAGATGGACCACGCCACTGACCCCCATCCTGCCGCCGGGCACTCCTTCCGAAGGATCATTCAGAATCCAGGCCCATCCCACTAAACGACCCATTGAGATGCATGTTCGTCCCACTCTTTAGAAAGTAAATTGGCGAACATATCACCCAGGGGTGTTCGTTTCAGCCCTACGGCGCTAGCGTATGGCCAGCCCTACGGGGCAAGAGGTAACAATTCGGGTGCCTAACGATCGGGCCGGCGTTTTGTGGAGAGGTTTTGCTGTTGCAGGGGTACCCGAATGAGGCCTGGAGCGGCTGAACGACGACCTCAGAAACTTGAACTGTCGAAACCCGCCAGCATGGGATGGGGAACCGGGGTGTCTGCAGTCGTTTCTTTTCTCCTTGATGGTTAATTCCGAGAACCCCTGATAATTTCGCTCCCAACCTCTCAGATGACGAAATTGGGCTGGCCCAGCCAGATGGGATCTGATGTCAGACTCCAAAGTCCGTCTCCACCTCATCCTTCGTGGGACTTGGGCGGGCGGCCGTCTTTTTGGTCGGCCGGTTCCCCATAAATCATGGGCACTATTCTCGACGCAGTTAGTGGTTGGTTACCTACCTAGGTGAGGCTTTTTTACAATTGAGTTCTGACTGCGTATGATCGATTTACCTAACCCCTATGCTGTACATGTGCGACGGTTGACCCCTATGCTGTACGACGATGACCTTGGCCATGTGATGACCTCGTTTTCAACCACCTTCCAAGCAAGAGCACTTTCAATACACCTACCGTAGATGGCAGGTAAGTGCCCATGACTATTTTTGACTCCTGGGGAGAGTACATCCATCATCCGCGTACTGAATCCTCCAACCCGTCAGCAAAACCTTCCCATTATCTAATCCCGTGAATGCAAAGATTAAAACGCGAGCCGTGAGATCCGCGGCGTCGTGCCGCGCGCAAGATCCTCCTCCTCCCCATTTTGGTTACCCGCTCGTAAATATTCATATATCGTCTCCCAACAATCGTGATTAACCTCCGGCACCAGGGCTGACGTTCCTTCCCGCAAGCTGAGCGCCATTGTCGTCATACCTACAGCCGCTCCACATTTTTTAACAACCCACGATTCCAAACCATCCACTAAAAGTTCCACTTCAGGATCCGATGTCGGGACATCCCAATATAGATGGTACAAGATAAACATCAAATTTGTAACCCCGATCAGCCTCATTGGTAAGACAGACGTCAATACTTGCTCATTCCAACCGTTCGTTACACCGGCCCACAAGGCGACCCAAGTTTGCTTGAAAGGCCGGGGAACGACCACCAACCAACACTAAACCCTATTCTAAAAGAGGCCCATTTCTTGGCCCACGGCATACATGGCACTTTTTATCTCATTCCATTATATTACGCTGACTGACACGATACCCGAGTCTGAGATCTTGTTCTAAAATGCCAAGGCTATAGAGGAGGCCCGCGAACGCCACGGCCACGGCCTATTCCCATCACTGGCCAATTTAGGTAATTGCAAGTCACAGCACGCTACCGGCACAGCAGACAGGAATAGCGCTTGCTGTGCTGTGTGTAGCACGCTGGGTATCTCCAGATCACCTACCTACCTTAGGCAACTTTAAGCGGCGCGACCCGATCTTCAGACCCCAAAGCCACATACTCACAGCACCGACGGACGTTTTTCCTGTTTGGATACCGGGGAATTCGTGCCCCCAACTTCCAAGACATTGCCGATGTTTGCTTGTGTTCATAGGTTCGTGTACTTTTTCTATTCCTTCATCGGTCGTGGCGTTGGCAACTAACTACCCGACCCTCTGATTTGACTGGTAGTCTTGTTTGCTTGTCTGCACTCTGCAGGTCATATCGGCAGGACCGAGACATAGCAACCATCTGATAATTGCCTTATTTACACTCATACATGACATCCACGTCACGATCACTCAGTGAAAGTGCGTGCCAAGCATATCCTCAGCATTACCAACAAAGATGGCATCCTTTTCAGCCTGCGTCAAGAAGTCTGCGGCTAGGATGGCCTGCGCTGAAGCGCCGTAGGGAAATCGTGAGTAGGGGTAGTCCTATGGATGGGCAGCAATGCATGATATTAGCTATCCATCACAAGGAGGGGAGTTGGGGGCAACAAGGCGTGGGTTTAGAAATCTGTTAACGTACACTACCAAAAATGAGCTGGGACTTGGGGACGTCGTATCCTAGCAGCCCCTTGACCTGGCTGAAGTAGGTTGGGCCGGCTGAGTCATACCATAGTCTGGGGATTGGATAAATCATAATCGTCAGTATTATGACCTGGCTTTTCGGTATGATGGACTGTTAGTGCATACCTAGTCTTGTAAACTTCCTTTGCCAGTATTTCGAGCGCCGGATTGGTTTTGATGAAACGGTCTTCAATAGCAGGGAAAGCACCCCCCACATGAGAAATTGAGTAGCGGATGTTGGTGAAGTTGGTGAGTGTTCGAGACAGAGTCAGGTCCATCAAGGCTCGGGCGGTTTCAAAGTAGAACTCGACCAAGCCACTGGTATAGATGGGTACTGGTGGATGGATCCAATGTTAGCCACATTCAAGTACCGTGTTCCTTGGGATTCAAGTCTCACGTACGTGGGTTGGCTTCGACGAGCGTGCCATTGACTTTCATCAAGGGGGGAGTGGGATGGATCATGCAGACGTGCGGTCCGCCGGGGAGCGAGTTAATTGCTGAGTAGAACGGAGTGAAGGCAGGGTTGCCGAGATAGAGACCCTCGTGGTTTGTGAGAAGGCCAAGACCGAGAGCTCCGAGTTTATTGAGGGCATGTTTGGCCTCTTTGATGCTGTTTTGTATTAGTTAGTCTTTCGTTAAAAGAGGAGTATGAGGCAGAAATGAGGTTCATACGCAAAGTCAGTGTAAGGCAGGGGGACAACAGCGTAGAACTCGAAGCGCTTGGGGAACCTCCTGTGAAGCTGTATTACCCTGCCGTTAATGGACTGTCATTGATATGAGGGAGTTCGAGTGAGAACGGAATCACCTCGGCCAGCCACTCGTTCAGGAGTCTAGCAAGTCCCGCGGAGTAGGCAGCATTGCCGTGGAAGACAGTCGAGCCTGGCGTGGATACCGAAAGAACACCCCGAGCGATGTCTGAATTACAGGTTAGCAAGCGCGCTCACAAGAATGACTCTCTGTATCATACTATGTTCGATCATAAAGTTGAAGGCAGCCTCTACACTCCAGGTCGGCGTGGGATTGCCACCAGTGATGGGAACAAGCTCGTTGTAATAACTCGGCAAGGCATGGACTGCAGTGATGAAGGTCAGTCAGTCGATATGGTCAAATGCTTCAAATTGTCCAAGGAACTCTGACCATGTGAATCCACGCGCGAGGCGTTTGAAAAGTCAAAGTTCTTGCCGTTGACTTGACGGACTGCCTCGATGGCAGCGAATCCCGCCGACGCGAAGGGAAGTGAAGTTAGATCGATGCCATCTGGTTGTCACTTTATCAGTCTCTCTGTCTGTCCTACCGCCAAAGTCCCTCATCTGGAGGATTGTATCTACCTTTCTTTGCCAGCTTGATGATTTCATTAATCTTGGGGGAGTAACTTGTGACCTCGGCGACGGCCCCAAAAAGAGCAAGAAAAATAGAGGCCCGCATGGTCTTGTCTGTTAAAGTCAGAATGGGGGTAACAAGTACAAGCGACGACGAAGACTTGCTAGAGGTTCACAGCTGTGGACGGGTAGTATAAATAGGTACCCAAGGTAGGTGCCTCCCAAGTTCAACGCGATCTAGACTCTCGCTTGCACTCTTTTTCTGCATTCGCCTAGCGAGACGCCGAAATGGGGATCGAGATGCAAGACATGACTCATCAAATACCACCATATCTTGAGGGGGGTCTTGGATCCATTCTACCATTGTCGTGGGCGGCATGCAATGCAACTTCAGCTTAAGCGAGGGAGCCAACCGTGGGCAATGTTGTGTTCCACCAGCACCCGTTCTGGCACCAGTGAGGGTTGCCATCACTCAATATCACCAGTCTCTCCGAGTCTTGCATGTCTTATTCTAATATTGGCTTTTGCTGTGGTCAATATTGGCAAGAGGGTAATGCGGACATTTTTGAAGAGGGTGTTGAGATGCGTGTTCGTGTTTGGGAGAGGCGAGACTATGCCAGAATGTCGAATGGTCACTTCTTCTATCCATAATTGAATACCAACACCATCATATGCGCTTTGGTAGGTACGTACCGCCAGTAAGAACCGCAAATCCAGGAGCTGCAGCCCTATCATGCTGATGTCTTGAGCTGGGACCTTGGTTGCATGACCAGTCCTTCCAGATATACAGCCACAATGTAACAGTTACCACGCTCTGATGTGGAACCCGAGATATCGCTTTCGATCAACGCACCTTCTCTGTTTCTGGTTGATCGTTATGATTGGGTCCGGGTTGCCGGGTCGGAAATCTTATTTGAACCACTTTCCTTGCCTGTAGGTAGTTCTTCTACTACAACACATCGTCTCGTCGGCAAATTAAACCCCAAAGTTATTGGTTCAGTGTCCAATCGTTTACTCTCGAGGGCCATACGCCATGAAGTGATAGTGGTATATATGGTCGAAGTAAAGCCCGATACCAAGTAATGCGTGACGTTACTTTATATGAAATTGACCTTGCTACATTTTACAGCCTGGATGTTACATGCTGCTATCTCCAAACTCGGCAGTCAATACCAAACCAGCATGCCTATCGCTTGCATCATATGAAGATATAATTACAGTCCTCGGAACCGTATGATCAGTCGAGCCGCTGCACAGTATCTGCACAGTATTACTTGTGCGGCATCAGTGCATTGAGCGCGCGTCACGCCAATGGATCAACCAGAAGCCAAGACCCCCGCTTCCATGTTACAGTGCCAATTCATGCTGACAGCACTGGCATCATTTTGCTTGTCTTACCAGTACGCCAGCAAGACGGAATAGCACCCCGCAGACAAGCGTTCAGTTCTTCCTCGTCAAACCACCAGATCCTCACCACTGAATCCCCACGCATCACAAAAACATACCAAAAATGGGAGGCGGTCCATTCAACCCAGACGAACTGAGGAACCTCCTCACACCTCAACTCTTCACCTCCCTCGTCAATGCCCGCATGCCCCACCCCAAAACAGGCGCCATCAACTTCTCCAACTTCGGGCGCGACATCTTCCTCGAAGACCACTGCGGTCCCCTCGTCAAAGACAAAGTCTGGCCCGCCCTGATCGCCCTGAGCAAGATCGGCCTCACTCACATGCCCGATCTAACAGCTTATCTCCCGCCACCCACCGACGACACCTACCCCGAACAATGCCTAGGTCTCTTGCTTTTGATCGACCACTTCCCCCGGCTCTTCTTCCGCGGAATCGATGCCCGGTGGACATATGGTTATTTCAGCCATGTATCGCAGGACGTGGCCCGGAAATGGCTTGCACTTCCTCCTGCGCAACGCCCAGACAGTTGGGAGAGATGGCACAAGCATGGACTCGGTGCAGGGCTGGACTATTGGATCGGGGTTCGGTTCTGGTTCGGCACGCCATTCGTCCATTCGGAACTTCTCGAAATGCAGGTCATCGCACTGGATTTCACCGATGAGACACGATCGGTGGTGGAGAAGGTCAC
>Ga0247781_1000220_pt1 | contig 17084 bp, 10 predicted proteins | sample UWRJL184509B5_FD_179922 | JGI IMG/M metagenome (GOLD analysis project Ga0247781, IMG submission 179922) | Plant litter microbial communities from Arlington Agricultural Research Station in Wisconsin, United States - UWRJ-L184-509B-5 | ecosystem: Environmental > Terrestrial > Plant litter >...
GACTCGGTCGTACGCCGGGCGGTGTTCCGCTCGCCAGTCGCCCGCAGGATGATCGCGTGGTTGACCGCCGCCGCGAGGGTGAGCGGGTTCGCCTCGCCGAACCGGGCTCGGTATGTGCTCACGGCGCGCAGGCTGGTGTTGTAGGCGTGCGAGTAGGTCAGACCGCCAGCCTGGCCCACGGCGACGGCGGCGCGGATCGCATTCGCATAGGTCATCGCGGCGGCGAGCGTGTGCCCGTGATCCGAACCCCATTCGCCCTGGCACACCAGGTGGTGCTCGCGGCTGGTGCGCAGCGCCTCGACGACCTGCCCGGTCTTGCGCAGGGCGATGGCGACCGTCCGGTTGGCCAGCACCACGTTCGGGTGGCGGTTGTTGAGCTGCTGCCGCAGGACCGCGAGGCTGTCCTGCTGCAGTTGGAGCGCGTCCGCGTACTCGCCCAGGCCGTAGAGGTCGCGCGCGAGGTTCGAGATGGCCAGCTGGGTGCGGTAGTCGTCGTCGCCCTCGAGCTGCCGCCAGATCGCCACGAGGTCGTCGTCGATCTCGCGGGCCCGGGCAAAGTCGCCGATGGCCCGGTAGCAGACGGCCAGGTTGAGACGGGCGCGCAGCACCTCGGGCCGTTCCCGGCTGGCCGGCTCGTCGTCGCCCCGGTTCGAGTAGTGCTCGACGCGGTAGCGCTCCAGGTTCAGCGCCTTGCCGTAGCCGCCCAGGATGCGGCTCACCATCGCCACCCCGCTGGCGGTGCGGGCCGTCCGGTCGTGGCCGGGACCGAATCGCTCGTTCGAGTTCAGTCGGACCCACGCCTCGTCGTAGAGCGCGTTGGCGTCGCGGTATCGACCCAGTCCGACCAGGGCCAGCGCCAGCCGGTCGATGCAGGCGAAGGTCTCGTCGTCCTCCCAGCGGTCGTCCCGGCCGGCCCAGGCCTTGCGGGCTGCCTCGCTCAGCCGCAGACAGCCGTCGAAGTCGCCGAGCAGGTAGAGGTAGCGGACGTGGTCGAGCACCACCCGGCGGACGTCGCGGTCGGCGTCCTCGACCAGCCGGGCCGGGCCGAGGTGCGGGCCGATCTGGCCGTGCATCTCCCAGGTCAGCGGGTCGTCGGGGCGGCCGGGGTTCGCGGCGACCAGGAGGCGCCGGGCGTTGAGGTAGGCGCGGTCGACGTCGTGCGGGGTCAGGGAGTCACGGACGATCAGCTGCACCAGGCGGTGCACTTCCACCTTCTGGGCGCTGTCGACCGTCCGTAGCAGTCCGAAGCGTTCGAGCAGCTCGACGGCGGCGTCGAGCTGGGTGGGCTGGGTCAGGAGCCGTCCCAGCGGGGGCTGGATGGCGCGCTCGTCGGCCGAGCGCAGCAGCGCGATCGACACCGGCTCGGCACTCAAGCAGGAGAGCATGGCGAGCAGCTGGCCCGCGCCGGGCGACTCCCGGCGTACCTCGTCGTAGGTGAGGCCGAAGGCGCTGGCCACCGTGTCAGGGTAGTCGCTGGGACGGCCCTCGCTCAGCACCGAGGTGGCGTGCCGGTCGAGCCGGCGCAGGTAGGCGTCGACCGAGATGCCGGACGCCGTCCGCATCGCCGACGCCTGTTCGAGCGCCAGCGGCAGGTCGCCCAGGCGCTCGGCCAGTTGGTCGGCGTCGTCGAAGGCGATGCTGCCCCGGCTCTGCAGCAGGGCGATGCTGTCCCGGCGGGGCAGGACGTCGACCGACACCGTGCGGCCGTGGCGGGACCACGTGCCGTCCCGGGTGGTCACGATGACCGCGCCGCGGCCGGCCGGGAGCAGTTCGCGGATCTGGTCGGGGCTGCCGGCGTTGTCGAAGACGATCAGCCAACTGAAGGTGGCCCGTTCCAACTCGCCGAGCACGTAGTTGACGGTCTGGCGCATGTCGGACTGGCTCAACTCGAGTTCGAGCGGCGGCCGCTCGCCCACCGCGGCGAGCGTGGAACGGGTGCGCGCCACCTGCTCGGCGACGATCCACCAGACGGCGTCGTAGCGGTGCGATTCCATCTCGCGGTGGACGAACTCGGTGGCGATGCTCGTCTTTCCGACCCCGCTGAGGCCGTGCAGGATCAGCGGCTGCCAGGGTTCGCCGTCGAGGCGGGTCCGCATGACCTGCAGCAGTTCCTCGCGGCCGGTGAAGCTCGGGTTGCGCGGCGGGATCGAGACGTTCGACGGTTCGACCGGCAGCGTCTCGGTGATGGAGCCGGACGCGGTGGTGATCGCCGGGATGGCGGGCGAGCTTGCCCGGCTGTCGTTGCGGGTCGTCCACAGGGCGAGGAAGCGCCGCACCTCGACCTGCGGGTCGGGCTGGTGCGCGGCCATCTCGGCGAGGATGCGGACCACGCACTCCACTTTGCTCCAGCGGGGCATGACCTCGCCGCTGAGTAGGCCGCTCACGGTCTCGTGGCTCACCGTGTCGGGCATTTCCTCGCGTTCGCGGATGTCGTTGCTGATCCGGCGGAACGACGGCTGCCCGGCGGCGCGGTAGAGGATCGTCAGTTGCGTGACGAGCTCATCATCCTGCGGCACCTGCCACGCTCCCCATGAATACGCCCGCCATGACGCGGACCGCACCTCTGCGTTTCGCAAGGCCCGAAATGCCGGGTCCTCGCCCTCCGTGCCAGAAAATGTCAAGTTCTGTAAAGGGAAGCATTCCACAGCGGAGGGTTGTCACAACAGGCCGTAAAGTTCCGGCAGAAAATGATCCGGGCCGCGGAGCAGGTCGGAGGATCGAGGTACGTCATCTTCCGTGCGGGGATCAGTATCGTGGCCGATCATTCGAACCGTGCCGTGAGCAGGACCTTAGCGTTTGCTGTCCATTCCACCGGGCCGCCGGGATCGGGAAATGCGCTCGCGGTGTACGCGAGCGGCGCGATGCCCGTACAAGCGCATGCTGAACTCACCGTTCAGTACTTCGTGTGGTGGGCCGCGCGCGGCGCCTCGTACGGGAAAAGGTGTCGTACGGCGGCGAAGTGGCACCTCGATGGAATCTGGAACCGACTAATGGTACGAATCGCGGCAGTGTCAAGCAACGGCAAGTGGATCATGGTGGCGCGGGGGGAGTGGACGGTCGCCGGTACGGTCAGGGAGTGGCGGTTGGCGGGGAGTGGATGACCGTGCTGGAACGGGACATTCAAGCGGTGGCCGACGGCAGCTCCGACGTTCTGGATTTCGGTCGCAGTCTCTACTACGGCTCCGTCCGCGAGCTGCCGGTGGCCGTCCGTCAGCTGACCGGTCTGCGCACCCTGCGGCTGGCCGGCAGCGGCGTGAACCGCCTTCCGGACTGGCTCGCCGAACTGCCGGTGCTGGAGATCATCGATGCGCGCGGGTGTCCGCTGCGGACGATGCCCCCGATGCCGTGGGTGCGCTGGGCGCTCGACGCCGACCGGCTGTACGCCTTCCGCACCGCCATCGACCCGGCCCGGGTGTACGGCGTCGCGATCGGGCCACGCGAGACGGGCGAGGCCATCGCGTACGTCGCCGATCTGGCCCGGTACGGCCGGCTCGACCTGAGCGAACTCACGGTCGAAGTGCCGCCCGCCGCACCCGCCGCCACCTGGGACAACCTGACCGCGGTGGACGAGCATCTCGACCAGATCATCGCGAGGTCACCCCGGCTGCGGACGGTCGGCCTGATCGACTGCCCGTTGGGCCGCGTGCCCGAGCCGCTCCGCGGGCTGCGCCGGCTCAGTCACCTGCGGCTTTCCGGGGTGCGGCCGCCCGAGCTGCCCGACTGGCTGTTCGACCTGCCGGCCCTCACCGCGCTCGACCTCAGCCGCAACGGGCTGGCCGACCTGCCCGCCGCGCTCGGGCACGCGGCTCACCTCACCGACCTGGACCTGAGCGGCAACCCGTTCCGGGAGATCCCGGCCGGCGTCTGGCACCTGACCAAGCTGATCTCACTCGACGTCTGGGCCTGCCCGATCCAGCAGATCCCGGCCGAGGTCCTGCGCCTGCTCGCGCTCACCGAGCTGCGCGTCGACGAGACCAGACCGGAACTGACCCTGCCGCCGCCCGAGGTGACCGCCCACGGCGTCGACGCGATCAAGAGCTACTGGTCGCAGGAGCGCACGTCCGGGATGGACTTTCTCTCCGAGGCGAAGCTGCTGATCGTCGGCGAGGCGGGGGCGGGCAAGACGACCTTCGCCAAAAAGATCATCGATCCCGGGTACAGCCTGAACCCGGATGAGGGCTCGACCCAGGGCATCGCGGTCTTCTCCTGGCAGTTCCCGTCCGCGGTGCGGGTGGCCGACGCGACCGGCGAGCGGCTGCTCGAGCGCGACTTCCGGGTCAACATCTGGGACTTCGGCGGCCAGGAGATCTACCACGCCACCCACCAGTTCTTCCTGACCAAGCGTTCGGTCTATGTGCTGGTCTCGGACGAGCGGCGGGAGGACACCGACTTCCAGTACTGGCTGGAGGTCGTGAACCTGCTCAGCGACGCCAGCCCACTGATCATCGTGCAGAACTGCAAGCAGGGACGCGGTGAGGCGCTCGACGTACGGACGCTGCGTCAGGACTATCCGAACCTGGTCGGCGCGTTCAGCGTGGACCTCTCCGACAACACCGGCCTGACCACCGTGATCGCCAAGCTCCGGCGCGAGCTCGAACTGCTGCCGCACATCGGCACCGCGTTGCCGAAGACCTGGCAGGACGTACGGATCTCGTTGGAGGCGGACACCCGCGAGTACATCTCGGCAACGGAGTTCTTCCAGATCTGCGCCGAGCACGGGTTCGCCCGCGAGGAGGACATGCGGCAGCTCGGCGGCTTCCTGCACGACCTCGGCATCTGCCTCTACTTCCAGGACGACGACCTGCTGGGCAAGACTGTGGTGCTGAAGCCGTCGTGGGGGACCGGGGCGGTCTACCGGGTGCTGGACGACCCCGAGATCATCGCGCGCAAGGGCATGTTCGGCCCGGACGACCTGCGGCGGATCTGGCACGAGCCGATCTACGAACCCATGCGGGCCGAGCTGCTGCGGCTGATGGCGAAATTCGCGCTCTGCTTCCCTGTCCCCGGCACCGACCGGCACGTGGCGCCGCAACTGCTCTCGCCGGTGCGACCGGGCTACACCTGGGACGAGCCGGGACACCTGGCGTTGCGGTACGAGTACGACATCATGCCCAAAGGCATCGTGCGCCGCCTGATCGTCGAGCTGCACGACCTGATCGAGGACGACGCGGTGTGGCGCAGCGGGGTCGTGCTGCGGCAGGAAGCCGGCCGGGCCGAGGTGGTCGAGGACTACCGCCGGCGGCGGCTGCACATCCGGCTCGCGCCCCGCGACCCGAGGGTGCTGCTCGCGGTGATCGACCGGTCCCTGCGGACGATCCACCGGTCCTATCCCGACCTGCGCTTCGAGCGGCTGCGTCCGTGCGGCTGCGAGGTGTGTGCGGGAGCGGCCGAGCCGACCATGTTCAGCGTGCGCGAGCTGGAGGACTTCGCCCGTGCCGGCGACCTCATCCAGTGTCGGGCCAGTCACCGGCTGGTCGACGCGGTGGCGCTGCTGAGCGAGCTGTGGCAGCCGGGTGACGCGGTCTCGCCGAGGCGCGCGGGCAGCCCGCCCGAGGTGTTCGTGTCGTACAAGTGGGGTGGGGCGGCGGACGCGCTGGTCGACCGGATGGAGAGCGGGCTGAGCGCGCGCGGGCTGCTCTTCCGGCGCGACCGGAACGAGCTGCGCTACCGCGATCCGATCCAGCAGTTCATGCGCCGGCTGGGCGGGAGCCGGGCGGTGATCGTGGTGCTCGACGACGCGTACCTGAGGTCGCGGAACTGCATGTTCGAGCTCACCGAGATCGCCGACCGGACCGAGTTCGCCAAGGTGGTGTTTCCGGTGGTGCTGGGCGACGCGAACATCTTCGACCCGGTCGGGCGGGTGGCCTACGTGCGGCACTGGGAGGAGAAGCGGGCCGAGCTGGAGTCGGCGATGCGCGGGGTCGGCCTGGAGAACCTGCAGGGCATCCGGGAGGACCTCGACCTCTACGAGAAGATCCGGAACACCATCGCCCGGATCACCGACGTCCTGGCCGACATGAACACCCTCACCCTGTCCGCCCACACCAGCAGCGACTTCGCCGAACTGAGCGAAGCCCTCAACGACCTCCTGGGCCACTGAGCCGGCGCGCGGCCGGGGTGGGTGAATGCCCGAATGACTTAAGTTTGTTTACAGATGTTGACCCGGGGTCGGGGATTTGCTTTTGTCTATGTGTCGCGCGGCAAAACATCCCCCGGCGTACGGAAGGTTCGCCATGTTGAGAAAACGTCTGCTGACTCTGCTTGCTGCGCTCGCAGTGGGGCTGGTCGGCGCGGTGGCGCCGGTTACGGTGGCCGAAGCGGCTGGTGCGTGCGTGACTCCCTACAACAACAGCGCGGTCTATACCGGTGGTATGACCGCGTCCTACAACAGCCACAACTGGACCGCCAAGTGGTGGACCCAGGGTGAGGCGCCCAGCACCGGCGGCACCAATGTCTGGCAGGACAACGGCGACTGCACCGGCGGCAGCGGCGGCGGTGGTGGCGGGACCGCCTGCAACTATCCGAACTGGGTCGCAGGGCAGTTCTATGCGGTGGGCGCCATCGTGCGTTACACCAACGGGCAGTACTACCAGGCCACGCATGAGAACCCGGGTTACGACCCGACGATCAGCACCTGGTTCTGGTCGCCCTTCAGCTGCAGCGGCGGTGGTGGTGGCGGCGGCGGTGGCGGCGGCGGTGGCGGCGGGTTCGTGGTCAGCGAGGCGCAGTTCAACCAGATGTTCCCGGGGCGGAACGGCTTCTACACGTACGCCGGGCTCACCGACGCCATGCGCAAGTTCCCCTCGTTCGCGACCGCAGGCAGTGACACGGTCAAGAAGCAGGAGGCGGCCGCCTTCCTCGCCAACGTCGGGCACGAAACCGGCGGGCTGGTCTACATCGATGAGATCAACCAGGCGAACTGGCCGCACTACTGCGACTTCTCGCAGCCCTACGGTTGTCCGGCCGGGCAGTCGGCCTATCACGGTCGGGGCCCGATTCAGCTGAGCTGGAACTTCAACTACTACGCGGCGGGCAACGCGCTCAACGTCGATCTGCTCAACAACCCGAACCTGGTGGCCACGAACTCGTCGATCTCGTGGCAGACCGGCCTCTGGTACTGGATGACCGGAACCGGTGGTGCGGGCACGACGTCGCACAACGCGATGGTCAACAGCCAAGGCTTCGGTACGACGATCCGGGCCATCAACAGCATCGAGTGCAACGGCGCCAACCCGGCGCAGGTGCAGAGCCGGGTCAACAACTACACCCAGTTCGCCGGCATTCTCGGCGTCCCCACCGGCGGCAATCTTTACTGCTGATCGTCGCGGGTGCTGCCGGGCGATCGGCGGCACCCGCGAACAGCTGTCACCGGCCTGGCACGAGACCGTGTGTCAGGCGAACGGGCCGCGGCGCCGGAGCGGGCGGGTCAAATACGGGGGAAGAACTGCCGGAAGAACGCGGAGAAGCCGATGGAGCCGGCGAAGGTGGCGCCCACGACGGTGGAGAGGACCTGACCCAGGAACGCGGCGAAGTTGCCGAGGGGGTGTCGGTGAAGCACACCAGCCGTTCCGAGCCGGTCTTGTCCGCAGGGAGATCCACGCCGGCAGTATGCCGGGTGACCTGGCGTTGCACGGGGTCGCCTATCGTGCGGCCATGAGTGAGGTGGGTCTGGGCACCGTCCTGCGGGAGTGGGGACGAATCGGCTGTGTGGGATTCGGGGGGCCGCCCGCGCACATCGCCCTGCTGCGCAAGCTCTGCGTGGACGATCACCGGTGGCTGGACGCGCGGGAGTTCGAGGACGCGATCGCCGCTTGCAACCTGCTGCCCGGCCCCGCGTCGACCCAGTTGGCGATCTTCACGGCCTGGCGCGTGCGCGGCCGGGCCGGCGCGGTCGTCGGTGGGCTCGCCTTCATCGTGCCGGGGCTGGTCGCGATTCTGGCCCTGGCGATGCTCTTCCTCGAGGGCGATCCGCCGCTCTGGGTCAAGGCGGCCGGCGCGGGAGCGGGTGCTGCCGTGGCCGCGGTCGCGGTGCAGGCCGGCGTGAGCCTGGTCCCGGCCGGGTGGCGCCGGGCCCCGCGGCGCAGCCGGTGGCTGGTCTACCTGGTGCTGGGCGGGGCAGCGGCCGCCACCGTCGGCCCCTGGCTGGTGCTGCTGCTGATCACGTGTGGGGTCGTCGAGACGATCGCCCAGCGGGTGCCCGCGGGTCGGGGGCCGCGACTCGGCCTTCCGCTGCTGACGTCGACCGGCGCCCTGGGCGGGATCGCCTGGGTGGCGCTCAAGGTCGGTGCGCTCTCGTACGGCGGCGGGTTCGTCATCATCCCGCTGATGCAGGCCGACGCGGTCGACCGCTACCACTGGATGACGGCCGCGCAGTTCCTCAACGCCGTCGCGCTCGGTCAGATCACCCCCGGCCCGGTCGTGCACACCGTGGCCGCCGTCGGTTATGCCGCCGCTGGTCTCGGCGGCGGCCTGCTGGCCGCGCTCGTCGCGTTCGGCCCCTCGTTCGTCTTCATCCTGGCCGGCGCCGCTCGCTTCGACCGCCTGCGCGACAACCGGCGCGTCCGCGCCTTCCTCGACGGCGCGGCCCCGGCCGCGATCGGGGCCATTCTCGGCTCAGCGGTCCCGCTGGCCCTGGCCCTGACCGAGCTTTGGCAGTACGCCGTCCTGGCCGGCGCCGCCGTCCTGCTGCTGGCTCTCCGTCGCGGACCGGTCCTCACCTTGCTGACCGCAGCCGGCGTCGGCGTGGTGATCGTGCTGGCGGGCAGCCCACTCTCCGGGTGAGCCGGCGGGCGGCCCACTCTCCGGGTGGCGGGCGGCCCACTCTCCGGGTGAGAGGTGTGGGACATCTCGTTCTGAGTTGACTTCTCCCAGCTAATAAAAGAAGGTAAGCCTCGGCATAGTAAGGGTTGGCTTACCTGGGGAGTTCGATGACGGCCATTTACCTGATCGGGCTCCGCGAAGGGCTGGAGATCACGCTCGTGGTCTCGATCCTGGTGGCCTTCCTGGTCAAGTCCGGTCGCAAGCCGCTCCTCAAGTGGGTCTGGGCCGGTGTCGCGGTCGCCGCGGTGCTGTCGATCGGATTCGCGGCGCTGCTGCAGTTCGGGGTGGCCCGGCTCTCCTTCACGCACCAGGAACTCTTCGAGGCCATCGCCTCCATCGTGGCGGTCACGTTCGTGACCTGGATGATTTTCTGGATGCGCCGGATGGCCCGCCACCTGGGAAGCGAGCTGCGTGGGCGGATGGAAGGCGCGATCGCCGTCGGTCCGCCGGCGATCGTCGGCGTGGCGTTTCTCGCGGTGCTGCGCGAAGGGCTCGAGACCTCCGTGCTCTTCTACGCGGCGGCGCAGGGAACCGCGGCCAGCGCCCGCCCGTTGATCGGCATCTCGCTCGGGCTGCTCACCGCGGTCGCGCTCGGCTGGCTGCTCTATTTCAGCGCCGTGCGGATCAACCTGAGCCGCTTCTTCACCTGGACCGGCGGGCTGCTCGTGCTCGTCGCGGCCGGGATTCTCAAGTACGGGGTCCACGACCTGCAGGAGGCCGGCATCCTGCCCGGCCTCAACACCACCGCGTTCGACATCAGCGGGTCCTGGCCGCCCGAGTCCTGGTACGCCGAACTGCTACGCGGCATGATCAATTTCACGCCCGCGCCCACCGTCCTCGAGACGATCGCCTGGCTCGCCTACGGCATCCCGGTACTCGTGATCTTCCTCTGGCCGCACCGGCCGAAGCAGCCGGCCGGATCGCCGGAAATCAAGCTCACCCCTTCGAAAGCGTAGGAAAACGATGCGTACCCCTCGCCTGCTCGCGCTCGTCGCGGCCGCCAGCGCGACCGTCCCGCTCGCCGCTTGCGGCGGCGGCGACTCGGACTCGGCCACCACCGCGGCAGACAAGATCACCGTCAACGCGTCGGACACCGAGTGCAAGGTCGCCTCGTCCGAGTCGGACGCCGGCACCGTCACGTTCGCGATCGCCAACAAGGGCAACAAGGTCACCGAGTTCTACGTCTACGCGCCCGGCGACCGGGTGATGGGTGAGGTCGAGAACATCGCGCCCGGCCTGTCCCGCGAGCTGATCGTCGAGCTGACCGCCGGCGCGTACGAGACCGCCTGCAAGCCGGGCATGATCGGCAAGGGCATCCGGAACGGCTTCAAGGTCAGCGGCTCGGCCGCGCCGCTCACCGAGGACGCGAAGCTGGCCCAGGCCGCGACCGACTACCAGCGGTACGTGCAGAGCCAGACCGGCGCGTTGATCGACAAGACCACCGAGTTCGTCACCGCGGTCAAGGGCGGCGACGCCGAGAAGGCCAAGGCGCTGTTCCCGGTCGCGCGCACCTATTGGGAGCGGATCGAGCCGGTCGCGGAGATCTTCGGCAACCTCGACCCGGCGATCGACGGTCGCGAAGGCGACCAGGAGCCGGGCCAGGAGTTCACCGGCTTCCACAAGATCGAGAAGGACCTCTGGGTCACCAAGGACATCAGCAAGTCCGGCCCGACCGCCGACAAGCTGCTGGTGGACGTGCAGAAGATCGTCGACGAGGCGAACAAGGCGGCGCTCTCGCCGGTGCAGCTGGCCAACGGCGCCAAGGAACTGCTCGACGAGGTCGCCACCGGCAAGATCACCGGCGAGGAGGACCGCTACTCGCACACCGACCTGTGGGACTTCGCGGCCAACGTCGAGGGCTCCCGGGCCGCGATCGCGGCGCTGCGGCCGGCCCTTGAGGAGAAGGACGCGGCGCTGGTCAAGACGCTCGACGAGCGGTTCGCGTCGACCGAGGCGGCGCTCGAGAAGCACCGCAGCGGGGACGGCTGGCAGCTGCACAACCAGCTCTCCGAGGCCGACCTGAAGGTGCTCAGCGACCAGATCAACGCGCTGGCCGAGCCGATCAGCAAGGTCGCCGGGCTCGTCGCCGGCAAGTAAAAGGCTGTCCGCGTACGTCTGAAGGGTCTGAGAAATGCAGCGGCGTAAGGTGATCGGGCTGGCCGGCGCGGGTGTGCTGGGTGCCGCGGTGGCCGGCACGGTCGCTCTGCGGGGCGACGAGCGGGCCCCGGTGACAGCGGCGGCCGACGCGACCCCGTTCTACGGCGAGCGGCAGGCGGGCATCGTCACGCCCGCCCAGGACCGGCTGCACTTCGTCGCGTTCGACGTGATCACCAAGGACCGCGGGGCCCTGGTCGACATGCTCGAGTCGTGGACGGCCGCGGCGGCGCGGATGACCGCCGGGCTGGAAGCGGGCACGATGGGTGCGGTCGGCGGCATCCCCGAGTCGCCGCCGGACGACACCGGCGAGGCGCTCGGCCTGCCGGCGTCGGGGCTGACGCTCACCATCGGCTTCGGCCCGAGCCTGTTCGACAAGCGGTTCGGCCTCGCGGCGAAGAAGCCGGCCGCGCTGGCCGACCTGCCGCCGTTCCCCGGGGACACGATCGATCCGAAGATCTCCGGCGGGGACATCTGCATCCAGGCGTGCGCTCACGATCCTCAGGTCGCGGTCCACGCCATACGCAATCTGGCTCGGCTCGGGATGGGCGTGGTCAGCGTCCGGTGGTCGCAGCTCGGCTTCGGGCGTACGTCCTCGACGTCGACCTCGCAGGCGACCCCGCGCAACCTTTTCGGCTTCAAGGACGGCACCGCGAATCTCAAGGCGGAGGAGCCCGCGCTGCTCGACGATCACCTCTGGGTGCGTGACGGGGACGGGCCCGGCTGGATGACCGGCGGGTCCTACCTGGTCACTCGCAAGATCCGCATGATCGTCGAGACGTGGGACCGGACCTCGCTCGGCGAGCAGGAGGAGATCGTGGGGCGTACCAAGGGATCGGGTGCGCCGCTCACCGGCTCGGGCGAGTTCGACGAGCCGGACTTCGCCGCGCTCGACGAATCGGGCGAACCGGTGATCGCCAAGGTGGCTCACGTGCGGCTGGCGCATCCGACCCAGAACGCCGGGGCTCGGCTGCTGCGCCGGGGATACAACTTCGTCGATGGCTCGGACGGGCTGGGCCGGCTCGACGCCGGGCTGTTCTTCATGGCGTACCAGCGGGATCCGCGCCGGCAGTTCGTGCCGATCCAGACGAAGCTGGCCCGCCAGGACGTGATGAACGAATACCTCCGGCACGTTTCCAGCGGTTTGTTCGCGTGCCCGCCCGGCCTGCCCGCGGCCGACGACTTCTGGGGCCGCTCGCTTTTCGCCTAGTGGCCGTGGCGCGGCTGCTGATGCGGGCGCGGTTCGGGATCTTCTCGATCGACGAGGAGCGCTCGCTTACCGCACCGTTGTGACGACTCTCACGCGCCGCTTCGAGAAGGGCGCGGTGGCCCGACATCGAGACGGACGAGCCTTCCGGTAGGGGCCTTGAGCGCTCCGGCCGGACTCGTCGCCGACAAAAGAAGCCGGTTGACGGCAAGGGAAACCGACAGGATGACGGTTTTACGTCGATTCGTGAGCAACCTCAACGCCGCCGACCAGCGTCTTCTGCGGAAACTCCTGAAGGAGGATCCCTCCGACGGCTGAACGGTGTGGATGACAGGAAGGCAACTGTCATCCTGTTATCGAGATGCTGCGCTTAACGAAGCCATGGCAGCATGAACGTTTCTCCGCGCCGGGTCGCCGGTGCGCGCGGCCTCACAAGGGTCGAAAACCTGGGGAGCTTTTCTCGTGACCGAACACACCGCCGCGCCTCCGGGCAAGCTCGACGCCGCAGTGCTCAAGATTGCCGGAGTGGTGGTGCTCGGGGCGATCATGTCGATCCTCGACATCACCGTCGTGAGCGTCGCTCTGCCCACCTTCCAAAGCACCTTCAACGCGACGTACGCCGAAGTCGCCTGGACCATGACCGGATACACCCTGGCCTTGGCCACGGTGATCCCGCTGAGCGGCTGGGCCGCCGATCGGTTCGGCACCAAGCGGCTGTACATGATGGCGTTGCTGCTCTTCACGCTCGGCTCGGTGCTCTGCGCGACCGCCGACTCGATCCAGCAGCTCGTCGCCTACCGGGTCCTGCAGGGTCTCGGCGGCGGCATGCTCATGCCGATCGGAATGACGATCATGACCCGCGCCGCCGGTCCCGAGCGGATCGGCCGACTGATGGCCGTGCTGGGCGTCCCGATGCTGCTCGGCCCGATCGGCGGCCCGATCCTGGGCGGCTGGCTGATCGAGGTCGCGAGCTGGCACTGGGTCTTCCTGATCAACCTGCCGATCGGCGCGGCCGCGCTGGTCTACGCGTACTTCGCGCTGCCCAAGGACGAGACGCATCCGGCCGAACGGTTCGACTTCGTCGGCATGCTGATGCTCTCGCCGGGTCTGGCCCTTTTCCTGTTCGGCGTCTCGTCGCTGCCCGAGACGGGCACGATCACGGCGACCAAGGTGTGGGTCACGATGCTGGTCGGCGCCCTGCTGGTGATCAGCTTCGTCTTCTACTCGTTCAAGCCGAAGCACCCGCTGCTCGACCTGCGCCTGCTGCGCAACCGCAGCCTGTCGGTCGCGACGATCTCGCTCTTCGTCTTCGTGATCGCGTTCATGGGCGCCGGCCTGCTCTTCCCGAGCTACTTCCTGCAGATTCGCGGTGAGGGCACGCTCGACGCCGGTCTGCTGATGGCGCCGCAGGGCATCGGCGCGGTGCTGACCATGCCGATCGCGGGCATGCTGGCCGACAAGATTCCGGTCGGCCGGACGGTGCCGTTCGCGATGGCGCTGATCGCCCTCGGGTTCTTCGGATTCACCCAGGTCGGCACCGACACGTCGTACGTCTTCCTGTGCGGTTCGCTGTTCGTGATGGGTCTCGGCATGGGTGGCACGATGATGCCGATCATGACCTCGGCGCTGCGGACGCTGCAGCCGGGCGAGGTCGCCCGCGGCTCCACACTGGTGAACATCCTGCAGCAGATCGGCGGCTCGATCGGCACGGCGATCATGTCCGTGATCCTGACCAGCCGGCTCAACGGCTCGCCGGACGTTCCGGGCCTGAACAACCCGCAGACCGGCAAGCCGATCACCGAGGCCGGGGCGGCGATCGCAGCACAGCAGGGCGCGAACATCCCGCTGCCGCCGCAGCTCCTCGAGCGGGGACTGCAGTTCGCGGCCGACGCGTTCGCGACCACGTTCTGGGTCGGCTTCGGCCTGGTGCTGGTGACCTTCATCCCGATCGCGTTCCTGCCGCGCAAGCGCAAGCCGGCCGGCGCTCTCGGCGAGCCCGCCGCCGAGGCAGCGATCCTGATGCACTGAGGGCCTGATGCACTGAGGGGTAGCCCCCGTCTTCCGTCCGGTGGAGGCGGGGGCCTTCCGCTCGCGGTGATCACTTCGTGAAGATGAAGTATCGGTAGACGCCGTACGTGGTGGCGTTGACGTTGTCGCCCGAGGTGCCGGGCAGGTAGGCGGGCCGCACGCGATAGCGGACGCCGACCGGGTGGGCGCCGGCCAGCGTGTAGTACGACTTGCCGTTGCTGCCGACGGCGGCGTCCACGTTCCGCCACGGCTTCCACTTGCCGCCCGAGAGCACCTCGAACTGCAGGCGCTGCTTGCGCTTCGGGTGGGCGGTCATCGTCGTCGTGAAGTACGGGTGCACCGACTTGCGGAAGTACGCGGTCGAGACCGTGCCGACCTTGGCCGTCTTGTACTGCCGGGTGCTGACCGTCGAGGCCACGATCCGGGTACCGAGCACGGCTTTCACCGACGCCGGGGCGTACCTGTCGTCGCCCGCGAACTTGACCACCACGCTCGTGGTGCGGGTCAGCTTGAGCGGCGCGGTCACGACCCCCTGGGCGTTGGTCGTCGCGCGCTTGACCAGCTTGTCGGTGAGGTCACCGCCGTACGGGTCGGCCCGGATCTCGACCTCGCGGCCGGGAGCGCCGAGCTTCGCGGTCAGCGTTACCGTCGCCCCGTATGCGCTGACCGAGCCGTTGCCGCTGACCGTCAGCGACACCGGAGAGGGCGTGGGCACGACCGGGTCGGGGTCGTCGACCACCCAGAGCCGGAACTCCAGGGCCCGGTTGCGGCTGACCGCGAAGACACGCGGGCCGTTCGGTTCCCCGGCGACCTTCTCGAGCGCGTCCGGCGTCCCGTCGGATGTGGTCGACGGCAGGGTGAACTTCTTCTCCGGCTGCTCGGAGCCGGCGGCGAAGAGCGCGACGTCGGTGGTGTCGTCGAAGTTCCGGTAGCCGATCGCGACCCGGCCGTCCGGGGCGACGTCGACGTCGGCCGGATAGCAGGTCTGGTCGTATGCCTGGGAGCGCAGGTGGGGCGCCGCGGCCGAGGATTTCCACAGCCCGCAGTCGACGCCGAAGCCGATGAGGCCGGTCCCGTCGGAGGTGAGCTCGACGCCGCGCAGGAACGAGTCGGAGAACTCGCCACCGCCCTCGGCGCCCTCGGTGCCGTCCGCGGAAATCGTGAAGCGGAACATGTGCCCGCTGGTCGACGCGTCGTTCGAGGTGTCGGCGACGATGAGCGAGCCGGGCCGGGTGAGCAGCCGCGGCGAGTCGTGGAGGGCGATCTTCGGGGCGTGTACGCGCAGGACGCGCTTGGCCGGCTTCAGGACTCCGAAGTTGCCGGCGTAGTCGCCCGCGGCCCCGGCGTCGTAGCCGAACCAGATCTGGTCGCCGACCGCCGCGACGGTTCTGGGGAACATCTTCGCGTCGACCGAGTAGTGCGCCTGCTCGGTGACCGTGGCCGCGTCGAAGGCGACGATCGCGTGCGCGCCGGCCACCGCGGCGTAGAGCGTCTTCGCGTCCGGTGACAGAGCCAGCTCCGCGATGCCGGGCAGCCCGGTACGGGTGCTGATCACCGAGCCGTGATAGTCGGTGACGACCAGCTTGCCGCCCTGCTCGTCGCTGACCAGCACATGCCGGTTGGCCGGATCGACCAGTACGTCACTGGCGTAGTCGATCGGCAGTGCCCGGCTGTTGCTCAGCGTGGTGTCACCGAACGCGATGCCGCTGCCGACGGCGACCGCGACCGCGCCGGCACCAGCCACTGCCGCGGCCGTGAGGGCCGCGCGAAGCTTCCGCATGTAGGGCTCCCGATCTTGCGCGTGCGGACGCCCAGCGTACGGGAGCGAGTGGCACCCCGATCCTGGAGCGCCACCTCGATCCGAGGTGCTCAGCGCACTGATACGCCCGTGGCAGACGGTAGCCGCGCTCGCCGGCCCGCTTGTATCCGGGTCGTGAAAAACGGGCGGTGAACCGTCAACGCCCCGTATCCGGATCTTCCGGCGGCTCGAACGGGCGCGCACCGTCGAACCATGACGCTCGCCGAACTGCTTCCCTCCCTGCGGATCGCCCTGCGACCCACCCTCGACCATCGCATCTGGCCGGTCACCGCCCGCTGGGCCGCCCACGGCGATCTCACCATCGGTGGCGTACGGGCCTCGGTTCTCGCCGAGACGTACGGGACGCCGGTGCAGGTGCTCGACGAGGAGGACGTGCGGCGGCGGTGCGGCGAGTACCGGGCCGCGTTCGGGCCGGGCGCGGTCGCCTACGCCGCCAAGGGAGGCCTGGTCCCGCAGGTCGCCCGGTGGCTGGCCCGGGAGAATCTGGGCTGCTACGCCGGGTCGGCCGAGGCGCTGCGGACCGCCGTCGCCGCCGGCATCAGCCCGGAGCACCTGGTCCTCTCCGGCTGCCACCGCTCGGTCACCGACCTCGAGACGGCGATCGGCTGCGGCGCCGCGATCGTCGTCGGCTCGGTCGACGAGGTGGAGGCGGTCACGGCCCGGACGACCAGCACCCAGCGGGTCCTGATCCGGGTGCTCCCGGCCGCGGCGGCGCGCAGCCGGCGGACGTACGGCGTTCGCCTGGGCACCTCGCCCGCGTTCGCCGTGGTCGAGGCCGTCCGGCGGGCGCCCCACCTCGTGCTGGCCGGCCTGGACTGCGCGGTCGGGCACCAGCTCAGCCGGTTCGGGGCGTACGAGGCCTGCCTGCGCGAGGCGGTCGCCTTCTGCGCCGTGCTGCGCTCGCGTCGCCGGATCGTCGTTCCGATGATCAACCTGGGCGGCGGTCACGCGGTGGCCTACCAGTCGTCCGACGACGACCTGGCCGTGGACGCTTTCGCCAAGCGGTTGCGGGCCGTCGCCCGGGTGACCGCCGAACGCTACGGGATCGCGTCACCG
>Ga0247781_1000221_pt1 | contig 17069 bp, 18 predicted proteins | sample UWRJL184509B5_FD_179922 | JGI IMG/M metagenome (GOLD analysis project Ga0247781, IMG submission 179922) | Plant litter microbial communities from Arlington Agricultural Research Station in Wisconsin, United States - UWRJ-L184-509B-5 | ecosystem: Environmental > Terrestrial > Plant litter >...
CCTCGCGCAGATAGCTGGCCACGGCGGCGTCGCAGATCAGTGCGGTCGCGGCGGCCGCGTCGTCGGACTGCCGCGCGTCGCGCCCCGCTCCGATCCAGGTCCACGCCATCACGTCGTACCGGAGGCAGGTGAGCAGCGAGTCGACGGTGCCGATGGGGGCCCGTTCGACCAGTGCCAGGCTCCCCGCCGGATCGTCCTTGTTCAGGGCTTTCAGCGAGGGCATCCGCCGGGCCGCGCTCTCCACCTCGACCCACAGCGGACCGCGGACGTCCTCGTCCGGCAGCCGTTCGGCGAGCACCGGAAGGTCCGCCGCCTGCAGACGCAGTCCACGCAGCAGCACTTCGGCCGTGGCCGACCCGCCGGTGAGGCGGGACAGGTCGAAGCCGAGCACCGGGGCGCTGACGAGGCTGTACATCAGGTGGCGGCGCGGGACGTGTCGACGACCAGGGCCGCGTCCAGGGCGAGCATCAACCGGCCGTCGAGTTTGAAGGTGCCCACGACGAGTTCCCTGGTCGGTCCGCTGAGCGTGTCCGGCGGCGGTTCGAACGTGTCGTCCTCGAGGTCGACCACCTCGCCGATCCGGTCCACCACCAGGCTGACCGGGTCGCCGTCGCCCCGCAGGATCACGTTCATCACCGGGCCGTCGATCGCTTTGGGGGCCAGTCCGAGCTGGACCCGCAGATCGACCGCGGCGATCACCTGGCCGCGCAGATTGAAGAGCCTGCTGACGGCCGGCGGCGCGAGCGGCACGGGGGTGTACTCGTTGTACGAGAGCACCTCCTGCACGGTGTGCACCTCGACCCCGAAGAGCTGGTTGGCCACCTCGAACGTGGCGAACTGTCGGCTCGGCATCTCAGGCCTCCACCAGCAACTGGTCGGTCTCCAGGTCGGCGTAGAAGTTCGGGTCGGCCGCGAGGATCGCCCGGCGCACGTCCAGCAACTCGGTCACGCGCTGCTGGATGACCGCCGTGCCGACCAGCCCGTCCTCCTCGGCGTCTCGGCGGGCCGTCCTCGAGTTCTCGGCGATGTCCACGATCCGGTCGACCACCAGGGCCACGCTGCGGGCCCCCTCGCTGTAGACGACCACCGACACGGTGTCGCCCTCCGGTTCCTCGCCGTACGCCCCGAGCAGGTGTGACAACCGCACCAGGGGCAGGATCTGCCCGCGGTACTGCACGACCTCGCGGGAGCCGGCGTGCTCGATCCGGTCGCGCGGGAACTCCTCCAACCGGGTCACGGTGTCGAGCGGGATCGCGACCCGGCGTTCGCCGACGGCGGTGACCAGCAGTCGTTCACCGGTGCCCTCGGCCAGGCCCGATCGTGAGGTGGACGCCATCTTGCCGCGCTCGGCGTCGATGGCGAGGTGACTGCGGCGGGCCAGTGACGAGATGTCGAGGATCAGTCCCACCTTGCCGTCGCCCAGGATGGTCGCCCCGGCGTACAGCCCGATGTCCTTGAATCTGCTGTTGAGGGCCTTGACCACGACCTCTTCGGTGTTCAGCACCCGGTCGACGACCAGACCGAACCGCCGTCCGTCGGCCTGCAGCACCATGATGTAGACGCCCTGGTCGCCGCTGACCTCGAGGCCGAGCGCACGGTCGAGGCGCACCAGCGGGAGCAGCTTGCCCCGCAGGCGATAGACGGGTGCCCCCGAGGCGTACTCGATCTTGGTGGACTGCCCGTCGATGAAGACCAGTTCGAGGACCGCGACCTGCGGGACCACGTAGCGCTGATCGCCGCAGTCGACGGTGAGGGCCTGGATGATCGCGAGCGTCAGCGGGATGGTGAGCCGCCAGACCGTACCCTCGCCGGCCTTCGAGTCGACGCTGACCGCGCCACCGATGTTCTCGATGTTGGTCTTGACGACGTCCATGCCGACACCGCGGCCGGAGACGTTGGTGACCTTGGCCGCGGTGGAGAAGCCCGGCTGGAAGACCATCGCCATGATGTCGCGTCGGTCCATGTTCGGGATCTGATCGGCGCGGAGCAGGCCTTTCTCGACCGCCTTCTGCGCGATCCGGTCCACGTCCAGGCCGGCGCCGTCGTCGGCGACCTCGACCGCCACGTGGCCGCCCTCGTGGTAGGCGCGCAGGGTGAGCGTGCCCTCAGGTCCCTTGCCGGCCGCGATCCGGCGATCCGGCTCCTCGATGCCGTGGTCGACGGCGTTGCGGACCAGGTGGGTCAGGGGATCCTTGACCGCCTCGAGCAGGCTGCGGTCGAGCTCGGTCTCCTTGCCCTCCATGACGAGCTGGACCTTCTTGTCCATGGAGTTGCTCAGGTCCCGGACGACTCGGGGCAGCTTGGACCAGATGTGCTCGATGGGCTGCATCCGGGTCTTCATGATGCCCTCTTGCAGCTCACTGGTGATCATGCCGAGCCGCTGGGCGCTGCGCACGAGGGTCGCGTCGCCGATCTCCATCACGCCCCGGACCAGCTGGTTGCGGGCGAGCACCAGCTCACCGACCATGTTCAGCAGCGTGTCGAGCAGGTCCACGTCGACCCGGATGGCGCTGTCGGCGATGCTCCGCTTGGGCGTCTGCGCCTGTAGCGCCTCGCTGACCGCGGCGGGCTGGGCCTTGCCCTCGTCGAGCAGGATCGTGCCGAGTTTGCGCTCGTCGCCCTCGATCTGTTGCTGGAGGGCCGAGCCGACGTCCTGCGGCTGCGCGCCGCCGGTCTCGACCAGGATCTCGCCGATCGGGCGGCGCTGGTTCTCCACCGGGTCGGGCGCGGCCCGCGCCGGCGTCTCCGTGAGTGGCTCCGGGGTCTCGGCCGCGGGCGCGGCGGGCGCTTGCGCACCTTCCTGGTCGCCGGGCTTCATCTGAGCGTTGACCTGCACGATGATCCGGTCGATGTCGATGTTGCCCTCGTTGCCGTTCTCCTCGATCGCGGCGAGCAGGGAGCGAACCCCGTCGATCGCGGAGAGCAGCGTGGTGATCGTCGCCGGGGTCACCGGCTGGACGCCGTCCCGCAGCTTGGAGAGAAGGGACTCGCCCGCGTGGGCGAGCTTCTCGAGGCGGCCGAACGCCAGAAAGCCACTAGTGCCCTTGATGGTGTGGATCGCCCGGAAGATACGGGAGATCAGATCGCGCGAGTTGGGCTCTTGTTCGAGCGCCACCAGGTCGCGGTCGATCTGGTCCAGGTTCTCATGGCTCTCCAGGAGGAATTCGCCAACGATCTCGCCAAGGTCTTCCACGCTCGTTACCTCCTGCTCGGCGTTCCCATGACCTCATCGACCTTGACTTCGATCACCTGAGGACACCCGGACCACAACCGAAGGGAAATCAGGCCTCTCCGCCGGGCCGGCGGTAGCGGTAGCCGAATCCGCGTACGGATTCGATGGGTGAGTCGTCTGGGTCGGACCAGCCGAGCTTGCGACGCAGACGCAGGACGGCGAACTTGACCCGCTCCTGGCCGATGCCGGTCGGGTCGTCCCAGGCCTGGGTCAGCAACTGGTTGGGGCTGAGCACCGCGCCGGCGTGTCGCACCAGTGCGTTGAGCAGCCGGAACTCGGTTGGCGTCAGGCGCTTCTCCTCGCCCTTGACGTAGACCCGTCGTTTGGTCGGGTCGAGATGTACCAGTCCGTCGTCGTAGACCTGACTGGCCCACTGGTTCTGCCCGCTCGACGAGCGGCGCAGCAGCGCCTCGACCCGAGCGAGCAACTCGTTGTTCGCGAACGGCTTGGTGAGGTAGTCGTCGGCGCCTCCGCGCAGTCCGCGCACCTTCTCGGCTTCCTGGCCGTGCGCGGTCAGCACCAGCACCGGCACGTCGGAGACGTCACGCAGGCGTTCCAGCACCTGCCAGCCGTCCATCTCGGGCAGCCCGACGTCGAGCACCACCAGATCGGGATGCTCGGCGTACGCCTCCTTGAGACCGCTCCGGCCGTCGCCGGCGTGCGCGACCTCGTACCCCGCACGGCTGAACAACAGTCGCAGGGCGAGGGCGATGTCCGGATCGTCCTCGACGACGAGTAGGCGACTCATCCCGTGCTCACCATGCCCCACCCCTCGTTCGCCATCGTGTCCGGACGCGACCGCTCGACCTGTGCGCCAGCGGCGCCAGGGGAGAGGCCTTCGTCATGTGACCGGCGGCGCTCACGCGATCACCGGCGGCGGAATCAACCGCGCAAAGCCACGATAGCGTGATGTCACGGTCTATTTACGGACAGTTGCAGACTAGCGAGCTATTCGGCCTCGGGGGCGCGGTCCGAACGATCACCGCCAGCCCCGTGGAGTCCGGTGCGCGGCCAGCCCCTCAGCATGACAGGCTTTCGTCCATATATTTCGGTTTTTACCAAAGATGGGATGTACGGCTAGAAAACCTGTCCTATGTCTCTAGCGGGCGACTAGGCCCAGCGATCTCCAGGAGGTCATTGTGCTGCACCAGGTGGTCCGACGTCTGGTTCTGCTCCTGACAACCCCGGCCGCTCTACTCGCCGTGGCCGCCCCGGCGCAAGCCGCCGTACTGGTTCCACCCATGCCACCGGCCATCATGCAGACGGCGGTCTCGCCACGGGTGCTGATGTCCCAGGTCGTCACCATGACCAACCAGCAGCGGGCGGCCAACGGCTGCCGGCGGCTGCTCGCCGTCGACCACGACCTGACCATCGCCTCCGTGCGCCAGAGCGTCTACATGGCTCGAACCGGCCAGTTCAGTCACGTCTGGAACGATGGCACCACCTTCGTACGCCGGTCGCACCTGGCCGGTTACGCCCAGCCGTCGGGCGAGAACATCGCCTGGGGCTACCGCAACGCTACCGACGTGGTCCGGGCCTGGATGGCCAGCCCCGGGCACCGCGCCAACATGCTCAACTGCGAGGTCAAGTCGATCGGCACCGGTGTCGTCTACGGCGCCAACGGCGTCCCCTATTACACCCAGGTCTTCGGCTGGGACTAGAGCGCGCAGTTGATCAGCACGGGCTCGGGACGCAGGTCGACGCCGAATCGCTCGCGTACGCCGTCGCGTACCGTGCGAGCCAGGTCGAGCAGCGCCTCGGTGGTGCCGGTGCCGCGGTTGGTCAGCGCGAGCGTGTGCTTGCTCGAGATGGCCACCCCGTCACCGGCGAAGCCCTTGGCGAACCCGGCCCGCTCGATCAGCCAGGCAGCCGGGATCTTCACCCTGCCGTCGTCGCCGGGCCAGTGCGGCGCGTCGAGCCCGAGCGCGGCCCACTCGTCCGCGGACACCACCGGGTTGGTGAAGAACGAGCCGACCGACCAGGTGTCGCGATCGTCCGGGTCGAGCACCATCCCCTTCTGCTCGCGCAGCTTGCGGACGGTGTCGCGGGCGTGCGGCAACGGGACCCGGACGCCCGCTTCGACGCCGAGGTCGCGGGCCAGCTCGGCGTACCGGATCGGCGCCGACTCGGACGACCGGGCCAGCCGGAAGTCGACCTCGAGAACCACGAAGCGGTCGTTGTGCTTGAAGACGCTCGCGCGATAGGCGAAGCCGCACTCGATCGGGGACATCGCCCGGACGGTGCCACGCTGCCGGTCGTAGGCGTGCACGGCGAGGATCGTGTGCGCGACCTCCTGCCCGTACGCCCCCACGTTCTGGATCGGGGTGGCGCCGGCCGAGCCCGGGATCCCGCTGAGGCACTCGATACCCGAAAACCCCCGGCCCACGGCGTACGCCACGAAGTCGTCCCACGGCTCGCCCGCGGCGACCCGGACCACCACGCTCTCGGCGTGCTCCTCGACCACCCGGACCCCCCGGTTACGCACCAGCACGACCGTGCCGGCGAAGCCGCCGTCCCCGATCACCACGTTGCTGCCGCCGGCCAGAACCAGCACCGGGTGGCCTTCCGCGGCGGCTTCCCGAACCGTTGCCACCAGTTCGTCCGTTTCGGTGGCGACCGTCAGGGTGCCGGCCGGGCCGCCGAGGCGTAGCGTCGTGTACGCCGAGAGGTCGGTTTGCATGGCGGCGGTAACGTCAGACACGCCAACCACCCTAGGCTCAACGGTTCGGGCACCTCATCGGCGGTCCGGTGGAGCGGAGAGAATCGCGATGAACAGGTTGCACGCGTCCAAGGACTTCTGGCTCGCGGCGCTACGGGCCGACAACCCCGCGCTGCAGGATGCTGTTGTCCAGGCCGGCCCCGACGCGGTCGTGCCCGCGTGTCCCGACTGGACGGTCGCCGATCTGGTCGCACACCTCACCGCCGAGCTGCACTGGGTGCGCGCGACGACCACCCGCGGCGTCACCGACCGGCCCGCCGAGCCGGCGATCCCGGTCCGGCTCGAGTGGGAGGCGGCGCTCGACGGACTGCGCCGCGAGCTCACCGGCACGATCGAGACGCTCGAGGCGCTCGACGCCGACTTCCCCGCGTGGAACTGGGCGCCGCAGGCCAAGAAGGCGGCGTTCTGGCAGCGCCGGATGGCCCACGAAATCTCGGTGCACCGTTGGGACGCCGAGTCCGCGGCCGAGCGCGCCACCCCGATCGAGACCAAGCTGGCCGCCGACGGGGTGAACGAGGTGCTCGACACGTGGCTGCCGGCCGGCCGCCGCCGGGGCCCGACCGACCTGCACGGCGTCGTGCACCTGGTGGCCAGCGACGCGGGCTACGAGTGGTTCGTGCGGTTGCGCGGCGCGGGGGTGGCCCTGCTCGACACCGGCACGATCCTCGACTCCGACGATCATCACGCCCGCGCCCAGGCGACCGGGACGGCGAGCGACCTGCAGCTGATGCTGATGGGCCGGATCCGGGCCGATCGTCTCGTGCTGACCGGCGACAACCGGCTGGTCGACGCCCTGCGTACGGGCTAGACCGCCGCACCCGCCGCCTTGACACAGGCTTACATTCGACTTACCGAGGTATCAGGGAGCGGTTCCAGCCCTATGATTAACCGGTTAAGTTCGAGTTTCCACGAGTCTCAAGAGGTGGGGAACGCATGACGGCAACCGTCACGTCCACGTCGGCGCAGCCGGCCCTCGCCGCGATCACCTTCCCCGACGACTTCATCTGGGGCGCCGCCACCGCGTCGTACCAGATCGAGGGCGCGGCGCGGGAGGACGGTCGCGGCCCGTCGATCTGGGACACCTTCAGTCGTACGCCGGGACGGGTGTATGCCGGGCACACCGGCGACATCGCCTGCGACCACTACCACCGTTACGCCGACGACGTGGCACTGATGGCCGATCTGGGCCTGGCCTCGTACCGGTTCTCGGTCGCCTGGCCGCGGATCCAGCCCGACGGCAGCGGCCCGGTCAACCTCAAAGGTCTGGACTTCTACGACCGCCTCACCGACGAACTGCTCGGTAAGGGCATCGACCCGGTCGTCACGCTCTACCACTGGGACCTGCCGCAGACCCTCGAGGACCGCGGCGGCTGGGCCAACCGCGAGACCGCCGAGGCGTTCGGCGAGTACGCGCGGATCGTGCACGCTCGGCTCGGCGACCGCGTCCAGACCTGGACCACGCTGAACGAGCCCTGGTGCTCGGCCTACCTGGGTTACGGCAGTGGCGTGCACGCGCCCGGCAAGCAGGACCCGGCGGCCGTCTTCGCCTCGGTGCACCACCTGCTGCTCGGCCACGGACTGGCGGCGCGGGCGCTGCGCTCGGCCGGCGCGCAAAGCGTCAGCATCACACTCAACCCGTCGGTCGCCCTCCCGGTCGACCCGGGCAACCGGGCCGACCTCGAAGCGGTAAGGATCATCGACGGACTCTCCAACCGGATGTTCCTCGACCCGCTGCTCAAGGGCCGGTACCCGGCCGACATGCTCGAGCACATGTCCCGGTTCACCGATCTGTCGTACATCGCCGACGGTGACCTGGCGACGATCAACGCACCGATCGACGTGCTGGGGATCAACTTCTACCAACCCGCGTACGTCTCGGCCAAGCCCGGCGCCCCGGCGACCCTCGACCAGCCCGGCAGCGAGGGCATCGCCTGGCGCGCGCCCGACGGCCCGGTCACCGACATGAACTGGCTGATCGAGCCGTCCGCGCTGACCGGCCTGCTCAAGCGGATCCACGACGACTACCCCGGCACGCCGCTGATGATCACCGAGAACGGCGCGGCCTACCCCGAGGTCCCGTCGGCCGACGGCGAGGTTCACGACACCCGGCGGGTCGACTATCTCGACGGTCATCTCCGAGCCTGCCATGATGCCCTGGCGGCCGGCGTCGATCTGCGTGGTTACTTCGTCTGGTCACTCATGGACAACTTCGAGTGGGCCGAGGGGTACCGCAAGCGGTTCGGGATCGTGCACGTCGACTACACGACCCAGCAGCGGACGCTGAAGGACAGCGCGAAGTGGTACCGGGAGGTGATCCGGCGCAACGGCATCGCCGCCGCCGGACCTGACGAGAGGTGAACCTTTGGGGACGCGGGAGCGGCCGACTCTGGAGGCAGTGGCGCGTCGCGCCGGGGTGTCCCGGGCGACCGTCTCCCGTGTCGTCAACGGCTCCACGTCGGTGGCCGCCGCCATCCGTGAGGCGGTCACGCGGGCCGTCGACGAGCTGGGCTACGTGCCCAACCAGGCGGCCCGCAGCCTGGTCACCCAGCGCACCGAATCGGTCGCGCTGATCCTGCCCGAGACGGCCAACCGGGTCTTCTCGGACGACCTGTTCTTCCCGGCCATCATTCGCGGCGTCGGCGTCGAGCTCGAGGCGGCCGACAAGCAGCTGGTGCTGATGATGGCCGGTTCCGCCCGCAGCCACGGCCGCGTCGAGCGGTACGCGGTCGCCGGGCACGTGGACGGCGTCATGTTCGCCTCCATGCACGGCGCCGACCCGCTCCCCGGCACGCTGGTAAGCCTCGGCATCCCGGTGATCTGCAGCGGCCGCCCGATCGGCGCCCCCGACGTGCCCTATGTGGACGTGGACCACTTCGGTGGGGTCTGCACGGCCGTACGCCATCTGGTCGCCGCCGGTCGCCGCCGGATCGCCACGATCGCCGGCCCGCAGGACATGGTGGCCGGCATCGACCGGCTCGCCGGTTACCGGGCCACGCTCGAGGCGGCCGGCCTGACCCCGCACGTGGCGGTCGGCGACTTCACCCGTGAGTCGGGCATCCACGCGATGCGTTCGTTGCTCGCCGAGGATCCGGCGCTGGACGCGGTCTTCGCCGCCTCGGACATGATGGCCCACGGCGCGCTGCTGGCTCTGAAAACCGCCGGCCGCCGGGTCCCGTCCGACGTCGCGGTGATCGGCTTCGACGACTTCGAGATCAGCCGCTACAGCGATCCCCCGCTCACCACCGTGCGTCAGCCGATCGCCGACATGGGCCGCACGATGGCCCGCCAGATGCTCGGCCTGATCAACGGCGAGGAGGCCCTGCCCGACGCGGTGGTGCTACCGACTGAGCTGGTGGTCCGCGACAGCGCCTGACGTCTTGCGGGCCAGCAGCGTGGCCCCCGCGATCGCGGCCGGCATCAGCAGGATCGCGCCCAGCGGGATCAGGAAGCAGCAGAAGACCGCGACGCCGAAGCCGAGCGCCAACGACCAGTTCGCGCGCAGGGCGGCCCGCCGGTGCCGCAGCCGATGCCCGCGCCGCTGGAACGGCACCCCGGTGAGCTCGACGGCGAGCAGCCACCCACCGACAGCGCCGCCGATCACCGGGACGACGGTCTGGCCCACCACCGGCAGGAAGCCGAGCGCGAAGAGCGGGATGCCGATCAGGACGGAGAGCCCGATCAGCCGAAGCGAGTCGCCCAGGCCGCGCCCGAGTGACGGCCAGAAGCCGACCTCGACCGCGCCGGTCACCCCGCCGAACTGATCCTCGACCAGCTCCGAGATGCGCTCGTAGAACGGGTCGCCGACAAGCAGCGTGACCGCCGTGAACGTGAGCACCCCGAGCAGCCCCGACACCCCGAGCAGCGCGATCCCGGCGAAGATCCGTACGGCGTCGCGCCCGCCTTCGGCCCAGTCGTCGGCGAACCAGGTGACGCCGCGGGACAACTCCGGCAGATAGTCGATCAGGAAGAACAGCGCCGTGCCGTAGAGCAGCCCGGAGATCAGCGCCGGCAGCAGACCGAGTCCGAGCAGCTTGGGACTGCGCAGCACGATACCGAGCCCACGCCCGAGCAACCCGGCCCCGCCAAGGAACTGCCGAACAATGTTCACGATCCGGCAGCCTAATCGCAGCGGTGTGAATTCACCGACAAGCGGCGGACCGGAGTCCGAGACCCTCCTGACATCCGGCCGACGCGACGAGGCTCGACGAGGCTCGCCGCACTGTGGACTTGCCTAGGGCCGTCGAATCAGGTCGTCCGGGTTTCGTCGCGACTCCTCCGCGCTCGGGTCGGCCGAGGAGGAGAGCGGGAGCCGGCTGGGCCACTCAGTGACCTCGGTGGGCGTCGGGACCGGCGGGAGGGTCAGCGGTGGCAGCGGCGCTGACGAGGTGACCGCCGGGCTGGGGGAAGGGGTGGTCGGTGCCGTCGTCGTGGGGGTCGGGGACGAGGACGGCGCTGACGCGATCAACACCGGGCTCGCGGAGGACACCGACGCCGGGTGCGCGGGCCGGGCCGGATAGCGGGCGACGGCGCCCGATTCGGTGCTCGGTGTCGTGGGGGCCGCGCCGAGTCCGCCCGCGCCGCCGGGGGCGCTCACTACGACGGGGCGCTCGGCCGAGACGCCGAGATTCCAGCCGACCGTCACGGCGAGCGGAAGCCCGAACGCGACTAATCCGAAAAAGATTGATTTGGAGGTAAGGAGCACGTTCTAGACAACGTACCCAGAGCCGAAAAAGGTTACGGGAGAACCGGCAGAACGGGCTTGATCAATGCTAGGTGCGGCCGGTACTGTCCGCAGGCTCCCTCTCTGTCGGGACGGGGAGGCACACCAACGGGGGACGAATGAAGGCTGTTTACCGTCGTGGCTTGCCCGTGCTCCTCACCGCGGCGCTGACCGCCGGTGCGGTTGGCGCCGGCACTCCGGCACTCGCTGCCGGCGATGCGCCGACCGGCACGTACAAGCTGGACAGCAACGCGATTTGGACCGGTCAGACGGTGACGCTCACGGAGAGCGCCCTGACCGATGACGACACCGAGGCCGCGACCGTCAGCCGCGTCATCACCTGGGGCGACGGCGCGACCCAAAGTGCGGAGGCCGGCTCGACGAGCTGGACGCACACCTACGCGACTGCCAGGACCAACACCGTGTCCGTGACGCTGAGCGACGGCACCGTGCAGGGTCCGGGCACCCTGGCGTCCGCCTCGGTCGCCGTCACAACGCCGCCGGGCACGCTGGGCTGGCAGAAGAACAGCGTCTATACCGGCACCGACGGCTCGGGCAGGCCGTACCTCACCGAGGCAGTCTTCGCGCCGACCGGCATGTCGACGAACGCCACCGAGGCGTGGACCGAGTGGGGCGACGGCGAGTACACGCTGCTCAAGGAGCAGGCGAGTGCGACGACGGTGCCGCACTACTTCGGTCCGGGCACCCACACGCCGCAGGTCCAGTTCGGGGACTCGCGCGGCAAAGCGAACCCGCGGCCCGCGACGCCGCTGAACGTCTCCATCGACTCGACCTCGCCGACGGTGGCGCTGCAATGGCCGGCCAGCCCGAACCGGGCCGCCGCCTGGCCGACGGTCCGCGGCACGGCCAAGGACTCGCAGGCCGGCATGGACTACGTCAGTCTGGTGCTCTTCAAGTGGAACAACGCCAGCGGCGACTACGTCTACAACTTCGGCACGAAGAAGTGGATCAAGTGGACCGGGCAGGACTTCGACCAGCTTCCCGCCTCGGTCGAGAACATCATCCCGGTGACCTCGACCGGCACCTGGACCTCGAAGCCGGTGGCCGGACTGGCCAAGGGCTGGCACTTCGAGATCTGGCCGATCGCGATCGACAAGGTCGGAAACTTCAGCAACCCGGAGTACTACGCCCCGGTCTGGCTCGCGAGCTGACCTGAGCGACGCACGGCCGAGGCCCTGTCCGGGAAAACCGGGCGGGGCCTCAGTCTTTGTCGTTCAGGAACGCGGAGATGCGATCCCGCAGCTCGCGCCGGTTGTTCCACAGCACGGCCGGACGGTCGTACACATGCAGCTCGGCCCCGGGCAGCAACTCGGCCAGCCGTTCGGCCCAGGCGAGCGGGTGCACCTCGTCGCCCACGCAGCCGAGCACCAGCGCCCGCCCCGGGAACGCACGCAGTGCCGACTCGTCGGCCACTGCGGGCTCGTGCCACAGGGTGGCCAACTCGGCGGCCAGCCCGTCGCGCTGCAGTTGTTCGACCCGCTGACGCAGGAAGCTCCAGCCGGTCGGCGTGTTGCGCACCGAGGTCGGCAGCTCCATCTCGACCGCGGCGGCGATCGCGGCCGCCTCGCCCGACTCGACCGCGGCCAGCAGCCGATCGACTCGCGTCTCGGCCGCCGCGGACCGGGTTCCGTCGAGCGGCGCGGGCAGATAGAGGACCACCCGCTCGAACCGGTCGGGCGTCTCGCTGAGCAGCCGGGCCAGCGCGCCCGCGCCCATGCTGACGCCGAGCGCCCGGGTCGCACCGGTCTTGTCGGCGACGCCCCGCAGGTCGGCGGCGAGGTCACCGAAGCTCCACGGTCCCACCGGCGCGTCCGAGCGGCCGTGGCCCCGGAAGTGGAAGAAGACCCGGCGGCCGACGACCCCGCTGCCCAGCGGCCGGGTGCCGGCGATGTCGCCGCCCAGCCCGTGGGCGAAGACTGTGACCGGGTCACCGACGCCGGTGCTCAACCCCTCCAGGCGTACGCCGGAAGGGGTGGAAAGGAACTCGGTCGGCGGCTCGGGCAAAGTCGGACGGCCCGAGCGCGGCCGGGTCGGGTCAGGACGCTGCAGGCGGGGACCGCCGTCGGGCGGCGGCGGGCCGAACCGCCTCACCAGAAGCCTTTGCCGTCCGACAGATCTTTCAGGCCGGGACGGACGTCGAGCAGATAGATGAGCGCCGCGGCGATGCCGATCAGGCTGAAGATGCCGACCGCGCCGCTGAGCAGCAGCGTCAGCACGATGCAGATCGCCAGGATCGCGGCCCACGCACCCTTGGGGAGGGTGCCGATGGCCTGAAACCCGTCGCCCCTCTGAGTGAGGCAGTGGATCAGCGCGATGGCCTGGATCACCAGCGAGAAGATGAGCACGAGCAGGTTGATATAGCCGACGGCGATGTCGTAGAAGATCGGCGCGGAGGAGGCCATGACGGGAATTCTATGCCGCGAGGCCCAGCGCATGCCGGGCCCCGCGGATCATGTCGTGCTGGTTCGTCACTTACCGGCGGGGCGCTTGCGCGGCTTCGGCGTCGTCTCAGCCTTCTTGGCCTCGATGGCGGCCGGCTCCTCGGCGGTTTCGATCTCGGCGGTCGCGATGTCGCTGGTCGCGATCTCGCTGGTCGCGATCTCGCTGGTCGCGATCTCGCTGGTCGCGATCTCGCTGGTCTCGATGTCGGCGTTCACCACGTCGGCCGCCTCGACCACACCGGTGCCGACGACGCGCTCGCCGCGGGCGACCAGCGCCGTGTACGCCGCGAGGGCCCGGTCCTGGGCGATCTGCGCGAACGAGGTGGCGACGCTGGCGGCGTTGCCCCGGAGCGCGACGAAGTCGGTGGTGGAGGCCTTGTCGCGCAGCTCGGTGGCCTTGGTGCCGGCCTGCTCGTTGTAGACGCGCAGGGAGGCGGCGGCGCGCTCGCTGAGCTCGTTGACCACGGCGGGCAGCTTGCGCAGCTGCTGGACGGCGAGGTCACCGGCGCCGGCGGCGGCATAGAGCGGGGCGGGGAAGCGGGTCTTGGTCTGCTCGGTCATTTCTGCTCCTCGGCTGTGGGAGTGGCGGTGGGAGGCGCGGTGGAAGTGGGCTCGGCGGACTCTTCGGCCGGCCGGTTACGCGCGTTCTCGTTTCGGAACGTCTCGTAAATCTGCGACAGCGACTGCTTCTGAGCGATCGTGAGCTCGGGATCGGCGGCGATCGCGGCCAGCACACCCAGCTGGCCCTCACTGTCCAGAAGGCCGGCCCGCAGGTACATCGCGGGCGTCGACACCCGCAGCGCGCTGGCGATCTGCTGCAGCACCTCGGCGCTGGGCTTACGCAGGCCACGCTCGATCTGGCTGAGGTAGGGATTGCTCACGCCCGCCTTGTCGGCGAGCTGGCGCAGCGAGATCTTGGCGGTCTGCCGGAGGTCGCGGATGAAACCGCCGACGTCCTCGGGCAGATCCTTGGGTGTGGCCATGCGTTCGACGGTAGCCCGGGGTGCTAGCTGTTGCAAGCAAAACGCTAACTCTAGCTAGCGTGAAACGAGTCACCGCACCGAGCGGACCTCGCCGACCGGCTCTCCCCCGCCGAGCACGAGCTCCTCGAGCACGAGCTCCTCGAGCACCGGCACCTCGACGCCGAGCCGTCGCAGCTCGTCCAGCAACACCGGCGTCCGCGCCCGCATCCCGCCGTCGTCGATCTTGATGGTGATCGCACCCCGGCCGGGCAGGGCCGCCGCGACCACGCCCTCGGCGCCACCCTTGGCGAGCAGGCCGGGCACCGCGCCCATCAGGACCGTGTCGGCCGCGCCGGTGCCGGCCACGAGCTCGGGATGGGCCCGCATCTCGTCGGCCACCCGGCGCTCCGGGGTGCCCTCCGCGGCATCGACGAGCCGCTGGAACGCACGGGCCAGCCCGGTCAGCGACAGCGCCAACACCGGGGCGCCGCAGCCGTCCACCCCGGCCGCCGCGATCCGCTCCCCGGCCAGATCAGCCACTGCTTCGGTGATCGCCACCTGCAGCGGGTGCTTCGGATCGAGGTACGTGTCGAGCGCCCAGCCGTTCGCCACACAGGTCGCGAGCATTCCGGCGTGCTTGCCCGAGCAGTTCATCAGCCAGCGTTCGGGGCCACCGCCCTGCCGCAGCCAGTCGTCGCGGGACTCCTCCGAGAGCGGCAGCGAAGCCGGGCAGCGCAGCGCGCCCACCTCCAGGCCGGCCGCCTCGAGGATGTCGCGAACCCGGCGTACGTGGTTCGGCTCGCCGAAATGGCTGCCGCTGATCAGGGCCAGGTCGGCGCCGTCGCGCGGGACGAGGCCGGCGCGCACCATGCCGACCGTCTGCAGCGGCTTGTTGGCCGAGCGCGGAAAGATCGGGCTGGTCACGTCGCCGCGGCTCGCTCCACCGAGGACGGCGACCGAGCCGTGGTGCACGCTCTCGACGAAGCCGGAACGAACAACTTCAGCGATGATCATCAGGCCGGCACTCCGAGCAGTTCGCGCGCCTCATCGGCGGTCAGGGGTGGACGCTGGGCGAGCTGGGCGAAGCCGACGGCCCGGGCCACGAGCTGCATGTTCGATTCGACCGGGCGACCCTTGGCGTACGTCACGGTGTCCTCCAGGCCGACCCGCAGGTGCCCGCCCGCGCTCAGCGAGGCGAGCATGACCGGGAGGGTGCCGCGCCCGATGCCGGTGGCCGAGAAGGTCGTGCCCGCCGGCAGGTCCCGGATCGCCTGCTCGCAGGCGACCAGCGCGGCCGCCGTGGCCGGCATCCCGCCCGGCACGCCCATCACCAGATCGACGTGCACGTGACCGCCGAACGGCAGGCCGTGCTGGTCGAGCAGCCGCCGCAGCGAGGTGAGCTGCCCGAGGTCGAAGATCTCGTACTCCGGCACGATGCCGCGCTCCAGCATGCGGGTGTGCAGCTCGACGATGAACTCCCAGCGGTTCAGGAAGACGCCGTCGCCGAAGTTGACCGTGCCCATCGTGCAGGAGGCCATCTCGGGGCCGACGTCGAGCACGGCCAGCCGGTCGGACTCCGGATCGGTGACCGCGCCGCCCGAGGAGAGCTGCACGATCAGGCCGGTCGACTCGCGCAGGGCCGCCACGGTGGCCCGCAGCCGGCCCGGGTCGAGCGTCGGTTCGGCCCGGTCGTCACGGATGTGGACGTGGATGATGGCGGCGCCGAGCGCCTCGCACTCCGTGGCGGTGGCCACGAGTTCGTCGAGCGTCACGGGCAGCACAGGCACGGCGGCCTTGCTGCTCTCGGCCCCCGTCGGAGCAACGGTGATCACGGTCCCGGTCATGGGGCCGATCCTGCCCTAGCTCGGATCGACGGCGACCACGGACTCCCCCACGCGCAGCTCGTCGCCGTCGGCCACGTTGCGTTTGAGTACGGCGAGGGCGATCAGGCCCAGCTCGTGGTGGCGGACCGCGGTGCCGATGAAGCCGACCTCACGCCCGTCTCGGGTCACCGGGGCGCCTTGGACGGGTGGGTGGTCGGTGGCCACGCCGTCGAAATGCAACAGGGCGAGACGGCGCGGCGGACGGCCCAGGTGGTGCACCCGGGCGACCGTCTCCTGGCCGCGATAGCAGCCCTTGTCGAGGTGGACGGCGGCGGCCAGGAACTCCGCCTCGGCCGGGATCGTGCGGTGGTCGGTCTCCCAGCCCAGGCGCGGGAGGTGCTGCTCCACGCGGATCGCCTCGTAGGCCCAGAGACCAGCCAGGGGCACACCCAGTTTCTCGATCACCGCGGTCTTGGTCTCCCGCGGAACCAGCAGGTCGACGCCGAGGGGCACTCGACGAGCCAGGCCACCGGCGAATTCCCGTACGTCGTAATGGCTCGTCGCCTCGGCCGGGACGTCACCGGCGGCGAACTTCGGGCCCGGCACCGGGGCGACGCGGGCCTCGGCCAGGCCGGGGATCACCTCGACCGCACCGGGGCCGACCAGCGAGAGGACGGCCAGCTCGGACGTCGCCTCGCGTGGCTCGACCCGGGTGAAGAAACGCATCATCTCGAGGTATTTGAGCAGGCCGGCGCCGGCCCCGGGCTCGGTGTCGAGCCAGGCGGTGGTGCCGTCCTCGGTGACCAGGGCATGCTGCTCGACATGCCCGTTCGGGGAGAGGACCAGCAGCTCGGTGCCCTGGCCCTGGGACAGGTCGGACAGGTGCTGGGTCGTCAAAGTGTGCAGCCAGCTCGCCCGCTCGTCGCCCGGCACGGCGATCACGTCACGGTTCGAGCGGTCGACGAGGCCGACAGCGGTGGCCAGCGTGCGTTGCTCGCGCATCGGGTCGCCGTAGTGCGCGGGCACCCCGGCGTCGGCCGACGAGGGATCGAGGTCCTCGATCATCACGACGGTCATCTCACAGCTCCTTGCAGTCTCCGCAGACGCCGAAGAGCGACACGTGCCCCACGTCGACCCGGAAATCTCGTTCA
>Ga0247781_1000222_pt1 | contig 17016 bp, 3 predicted proteins | sample UWRJL184509B5_FD_179922 | JGI IMG/M metagenome (GOLD analysis project Ga0247781, IMG submission 179922) | Plant litter microbial communities from Arlington Agricultural Research Station in Wisconsin, United States - UWRJ-L184-509B-5 | ecosystem: Environmental > Terrestrial > Plant litter >...
ATTCCATCTTCTTCTACTCTAGGATACGCGCGAATGGCCTCGTTTTCTTACGCGAAGAAGGCGCGTGACTGCGATCTCTGGTTGGCTAAAGCGCTCTCTGCCCTCTCCAGGGCCCTTGTTCCTCCCCTAGCGACCGTGCTAACCAGCACTGCGGTAAGCCTCCGGCGTACCGTGAGAGCTTCATTCCAGTAAGCAATCTTTCTTCCTCTACAGCCTTTGCGCTTTACAATGAGTTTTCTTCTAAGCAAATTACTAATATAATAGCTTCTTAAGCAGCTCTTCTTCCTATTAAACCAGCTCCCACTCTTCCACACGCGTCGCTTACTAAGCTCCTAATTAACACCTTTTATAACCGTTATGATAATAAACATAAGAACCGAGGCAAGAAGCGAAAAGATTAGTAAGTATATAGAGCTAGTTATATTAAATAACCTAACGTAATGTAGCTAAAGCGCTCTTACTTAAGAAAGTAACAAATCTATATACTTAACTACCTAATGTTCTATTAAGTCGCTTATAACAGACAGTGGAAACGCTGCTATGTGGAAGATAAGTACGAGCTCGTTTCTACTACAGATTCTACCACTTAACACCTTCTAACGTACGTTGAGGCTACTGCTAAGTTCAAAATCCAATCCGCAAATACAGTAGGTAACTAGTGGAAGTGGAGAAACATTATTTAAACAGCCGTAAGCTAGTCTTTCGCCCTAAGTAGCTACGTTTAGAGGAGGCCTTACACTAAGAATTTATTAACACATAGAAGCTCGGTAAGCTAGTTAGAATTGATTAGTTTTAGTGTACCGCACGTAAGTTATATTCCAAATTTTATCTAGATTCTGAAGCATAGTTCAGCTTTAGTAAGGGTTAGTTCCGTAACTTCCTCTAGTAGTGTATTTCGCTCCGCCACCTTACTAATCACGCTATTAAATAACTGGAAGATTACATTAACCTTACAAATACCTTCCTCTATTATATTTACTAAATCAGCTAGCTGAAGCCAGTTGTTAAATCAGCCCCTAAATCAGCCCTTAAATCGGCCCTTAAGCTAGCCCTTAAGCCAGCCCTTAAGCCAGCAGTTAAGAACAATAACCTTCCTCTAGCTGTTAGAGAGCCTACGCTAGCTAGCCCCCTTTTATTATCAGCTGCTAAAATACCCACGTCGTTTACACTTAACTACATCGAAGTTAAGGTGCTAGTTAGTAAAGCTTTAAAGGCTTATAAACCACTACCGCCTTATTTAACTAACTACCCTTATTATTTTACTAATACCTTATAGCCGTAACCATTATCACTACCACTACCACTACCACTAACTGCTAAGGGCTCTTTACCAGTTACTAACTAGGTGTTATAACGTTAATTTCAGCTGTTACATATCATTAATATCAATAAAACCCTTATACCTTTTAAGCACCCTAACGGCTAGACTTATAATAAAGTAAAGAATAAGACCGTTAGGGTATGTGTTATAAATGGGGGGTAATCTAAACGTATAGCTACGTTAATACTGTATATTTCAGCCGATGGAATTCTTTATATAAAGGCTACACTGATTTTCAGAGGTAAGGGTTACGTAACGTTAGAAAAGGTTTAAGCTTAAAGCCTTAAAGTAATTACGTTATTTAATCTAACTGCTTATAATATAAAGGCCCTTTATATACAGTTAATTAAATAAGTTATTATTCTATTAGTAAATAAAGCCCTTTTTTTATTAGTATAGGACTTTACACAGTTTTACATGACCGATAATATTAAAGCTTTACTCCAGCATTATAATATCGATCTTACAATTATACTAGCTAGTATAACCCCTAAATTACAGCCCTTAGATATATATATTAATAAGTAGATTAAAGTAGCTACAGAAGAGGTTACAGATTGTATAGAGGCCGAATAAGAGGTACGTGCTGATTTTAAGGGGTAGTCTCTCAGTACTTAGCGGATTTTCACTATTTACGTTATTATAAAGGTTATACAGCTCCTGGTGAAAAGGGGTAACTTTATTTAAAAGTCTTTTATTAATACCAGTATTACTATTACCCCTAATGGGTCTAAGGACCACTTAATTAAGATTAAGTGTCTTTAAAAGGTGAATATTAAGCTTAATTTTATTAGTTAGGAGACAGTAATAATAAGTTATACCTTAGAGGAATACGAGCTAGACCTTGTTAATAGCAACCTCCTATTCGAAAACCTCGGCATAGATTACTAGAAGCTTATAAAACGTGACCTCTTAGTTATTGCTAAGGCACGTAGTTTGGTAGTTAAATCCAGAGATATAAAATAACAGCTTGTGGATCTTTTAGAAGAGTAAGATAATAAGAATTTTATGGATTCGGAGGTTGACAACGAAGAGGTGGATTATAAAGAATAAGGAGTGTTAGGAGCAGTAAGTTTATAAGCAGTTTTATACTAGAACTAGCTACTTAATCCACTAGCTAGTCTCTTATTCTTACCATTACTATACTGCCCCAGCATTGACTTGGGGCGTTTGTTCAGGCCGACCCTGTCGTTCTTTTTAGGCTCTGTATGTAATATTACTGTAGCCGCTTATGTACATAGCGATGCGTTCTCTGGCGCGTGCCACCGTTAAAAAGGGGCCGCGCCACGCGGTTCTTTAAACCGCGCTTCTTTCAACAATCATCATTCTGACGATTTTCACCACGAAGACCTCCCATTAAAAGCCCAGTGACATTCTGGCCCTTTAATTAAAGGAAGATAACCTAATCCACAGTTACGTTTCTTTTATTATTTTATGTTAGGCTTTGTTTTATATTAGGCACTGTTATATATTAGGTTTTATTCTATATTAGGTACGTATCTGTTTTTCTACGTCAGTTATATTTATATCCCTCTAATCGGAGGACTAGTGGCCTAGGAGTCAGCCTTTTAAGCTAACAGTACTGTTCTGTGGTTATGGTTCTCCTTATGGTTTCTTCCCTGTTATATCACTACACCAGTTTAAATGGGGGCTCTGTTAGGAAGCTACTTAGCAGCTAGGTTAAACTGGTTTAAAAGCTCCTTAAATATAATAAAAATATTATTAATTAAAGTAAACATTAATATTAAGCGATGCTTAATATCTTATTAAAATTACAGCGTTACAGGTTTAGCCTTACACGGCTACTACTAATAATAATAATAATAAAATGTTTAGATCCCCAGTACCTGCTTACTATAAGGGCGTGCTTTATCACTGCTCTCTTTAATTAAACTATTATAGTCCTTTAAAAGTGGATAAAGTGTGTTTTTAATATTTAAGAAGATTCCGTTAAGCTAAGAACTTAACGAAATTATAAGACTACAGTTAAATATTAAAAGTAGTTACGTATTACTAGTGCCGAAATATATCCTGTTTTTTGCTGTTAAAGTCCTTTAATAATGTCGTTCCTTTAATTAAACGGATTTGAGAAAGTGAGACTAGAGATTAGGGAACCTAGTAGCTGGTACTTAGTTATAGCCTAAATCTAACTTAGCGTTAGCTACTTAATTTAAAAGCGAGAACACCATTAGCTTTATAATCCTAAAATCAGTTAAGAACGTTATAGTAGTAATCTTAGCGGTCTGCCTTAAAATGGGAGTCCTCCTTAGCAGGCAAATTAGAAAATAGTACGTTACTTAAGTAATTAGACTAACGGTAAGGTACCTTTATAACGAAGGGATAGTACTGCTAGATTTAAAATACTAGTCTTCCTTTAATTAAATTAATATTATAACTAGGTTATAAAAAGGAAGCCTTTATAGTTATTAAACATATTAATAAACTTTATTAACACTTCTTATTAAGATGTTAAAAACCCTCACTAAGGAAACGTTAATCTTAATAACCTTAACAACTCTGTCTAATAATACAGTCTCTTTAAAGCAGTCTTTTATTAATTAAAACACTATACTACTATAATAACAGTTTTTAATTTCTTAAGATATAGGGTTTAATAAACTCTTTAATAGAGAATGTGTTACTGATTACTTAGAAACATTTAATAAGTATTATAAAGATTACATTAGCCTTACAGATAAGGTACGCTTTTTTAAATAAATAAGATAATGTAAGAAAGACGTGAAGGTAAAGATCTATAACGAGAAGGAAAATATAAAATTATACTTATAAGATAAATTAAAGACTTAGATAAAGAAGTACTAGAAGTATTAAAACCTTTATTAAAAGGAGAGGCTAATTAAAGCCCTTTACTATTTTTATAACTACTTTATTAATTAGAAGGCCTTAAACCTTATCGTAGTTATTTAAGAATATAGTTAACTCCTAGCCTAGTTAAATATAGATAAGTATAAGAAGGTTAAATAAGATATTACTTAATACTTTTATAATACACTTAATCTTTTTATTAAAAGTGTTATTTACTAATATAAGGACATATTTAATAAAGATGTTAAGATTATCACTTATAACAAGTTTAAGGAGTGGCTTATTAGCTTTATATCTAATAATTATTTAATAGATAGGGAGTTTACTTACTTACAGCTTTTTAATCCCTTAAAAGGAGTGGTTAAGGTAATTACTTCTTTAAAAACCCCTTTTATCCCTGTTAAGGATAGCGTAAAGGACTTCCTTCTTACCTTAAAGGTCGAAACTAAAAGTCCTCCCCCTTTAATTAAAATTAGAGAACTTTACCCTGTAACCTTAATAATGGAAAAGAAAGTAAATACCTTAATTAGGAGCTTTAAGTAATTAAAGCTAAACCTGTTACATTTTAATACTAATATCCCTTAACAGCCTGGTGTCCTTTAAGTTAAACTAATCTATACTTAACATTAATAAAAGGCGGTACAGTTTACTAAAAGTAAGGAACTAGTTATAACCTTTACTTAATAATTAAGAAAGTAAAGAGATACCTACCTATCCTTAGCTTATAGTTAAAGGTTTATAACTCCTGTGTGTTATTAGTGTTTATAACTTAATTACATTATAATTACTTACTATGTTATAAATTATTTATTACAGTTAAGACTAGTCTATTACACCTACAGTGATCTATACCTAGGCCTAATTACTGGTAAGTAAGGGAAACCTGATTAGGACGATAGACTTTTAAAAGAGGAGGTTATAAAGATAAAGGAGAGATTAATTCTTAAACCCTACGTTATTACAGCACTAATATCACGACTTTAAAAGCCTTACTATACTAGGTTTAAGGAATAGTATAAGTAATTTAAAGATATAAAGCTGGGATTTTAAATCTAATAGAATTTAATTAGAATAATAAGTAAGCTGGAGCTTAACTATAAAGATATCCCCAATCCTTTAATTAAAGGAGAATTAAGGTTTAACGTTACCTAGATAAGTGTTAACCACCTCTCTAGTCCTAACAGGAGACTAATTATTAATTACCTTAAGTTATATAAGGTTAAAATAGTAATAAAGTACTAGTAAAGTGCTTAAGTTTACGTTTAAACTTTAAAGTTTCCTAGCTTTAATACCAAACCTGACAGTGATTTAAGATTAGATGTGGATTTAAGTATATAGTATACTTTAACTGCCCTTATTAAAAGAAGGAGAGTTAAGGAAGTTAAGGATAGTAAAAGTTAGGGGGAAGGAACGATTAACGCCACTCCTTTTACATTATAAAGTGTGTAGTTATTAAAGATCGGATTAAATCTTAAGGTTATACTTACCTTTAATTATAAGAAACTAGCTTTAAATATATAAAAGATAAGTGAAAAAGTTAAAGAAATGTTAATAACTTCCTTAAGGATTAAGGAATAAAGGGTATTAATATAAATTATTCCCTTATAAGGTTTAGCTTATAAGTAACCCTTAAATAAGGTTATTAATAAGTAACTTAATTAATTATTAAGTAGTAAGATAAAGGAATTGTTTTTAAGACTGTTAGAACTTTCACCACCTTTAAAAGTTACACTTACGTCTTACTTTAAAGATAATAGAAACCGGCTAATTCTTATATATTTAGGATTTGCAAAACTGGATAATAATATCCTAAGTAAACTCCTAGTTAGAGTAAGCTATTTAAAGCTCTCTAATTAAAGGAAGTTTAAGGAGAATATAGTTATAACTGTGATAAGTGTTAATAGTAATGGTAAGTTACACTTATACTATAATAAGCTGTGGAGAGATCTTAAGAAAGGGAAGGTTATTACTAACACTTTTTAAAACCTTAATAAAGATGTTATAAGGACTTTTACGTAATAGATTGCTTTAATTAAAGTAATAAACGTTAAAGGGAAATTTATAAAGCTGTATTTACTCTTTAATCTTTACTTTAATATTAAGTCTTTTAGGTTAAAGAAGGTGTTAGCTTTCCTAAACTCCGGGTTAAAGTGTAATATAATCGCGTATATACTTATAAGGGCACTTAACATCCCTATTTTCGACATAACCATACAGTTATAAGGGCTTAATAGCACAGATCCTATTCCTTTTATTAAAGAGATAAAGATATTACTGTTCCTTTATAAAAAGCCGTGTCTGGTTTACTTCTTCGTCTTTAAATATAAGGTTATAAATTATAATTTACTTTTTAAGGTCCCCTTTTTTAATAACACTTAGTTAAACTGGGTATACTTTAGAGATTTTAAGGAACTTAGGTGTATTATAGCCGTTAAGGTCTTATTTAATAATATTTACATTATAACATTAGTGGTTAGTAGTTTTAATTAAACTGAAAAACAGCACATTTAACAAGTATACCTGTATATTAAAGGGATTAACACACCTTATAATATAGAAGTATATCTTTAAGTGGGTAGGTTTAGAGAAAGGTAAAGAACCTATTAGATTCTTAAATGATAAAAGTGGTAAGGCTATCTTTAACGACATTTTTAAACGTTCTACCTTACTATTAGTTAATAACTTATAATATAAAGCTCTTTCCCTTTAATTATCAGATAATTTTACCTTTAATTAGAAGAAGATAACTTTAAAGGAAGAAGTTTACTAGTTATAAGAGGTCTTAAGGATATGTAAGCGTTATAAGAAGAAAGAACCTTACTAGCTAGATATAAAGGAACTGCTTATTTTAATTAAAAGCTTCACTATATATAAGTAAGCTAATAAGAAGGTTAAACCAGTCGATATTACTCTATCTAACAGCTTTATTCCTAAAGGAGATCTAGACTGGAAGTGTAAACGAATAGTTAAAGTAGAAAAGTATATACAATATGGTAGTGAGTTTAATAAGTATTACCTGTTAAAGTTCTTTTTAATTAAATAAGGGATAAGGTTAATAAAGGAGAGGTTATAAAATATCCTTAATAAAGTTATAAAAGACTTAACTTTAAAAGAAGTTAAATTATTTATTTATATCCTTTATAATAAAGAAGTAGCTCTTTTATAGGACTTTATAAAAAGCGGCCAGATTAGTTTAAAGATTATACCTCTGTAAAAGATTAAAACTATCCCTTATAAGGCTTAACAGTCTAGTTATATTCTTATCTTAAAGCCTCTTATTCTTAAAGTTATTTAAGTCCTTAAAGATAAGGTGTAGTAAGGAGTTTTAAAGGAGTCTTATACAGTATACTGTAATAACTGGTTTATAGTTTAGAAAAAGGATGGCAGTCTTTATCTGATTAATAATGCTTAAAAGATAAATAGAGTTATAATTTATAATACCTTTAGCCTATTAGGTGTAGAAAAGTTTAGTAAGGAGTTTAAAGGCTGTAAGCTTATCTTACTCTTAGATCTTTTCTTTAGTTATAATTATATTAAGCTAGACGTTATAAGCAGAGATATAACAACTTTCTTTACTTTAATTGGACTTTTTAGGATGTGTACTCTTCCTTAAGGAGTAATAAACTTAGTAGCTTAGTTTATGTAAGCTGTAATTTAAATACTTTATAACCTTATCCTATATAAGTATTAGCCGTTTTTTAACGACATCTATGTTAAAGGGCCACAGTATAATTATAGTGGAGAAGAGCTTAAGCCTAGTTTATAACGTTACGTAGTTAAGCACTTAATAAACTTAGACACTGTACTTATTAACTGTAAACTAGCGGGAGTAACTGTCACCCTAGTTAAGTTATAATAAGTTTAGGTAAAAGTTATTCTGTTAAGCTACCTGTATTTACTAGACAGACGTTCCCCTAATTAGATAAAGGTTATTAAAGTAAATAAGTGGAGAACTTATTTAAATATTAAGAAAGTCCAGTTATTTATAAGAATAATTAGATTTTATTAAGTTTAAATCGAGTTATTTAAATAAGTTATAACACTGCTATACACGTTAATGAAGAAGGATATATAGTAGGAATAGATTAAAAGAGAGCAGATAGTGATAAAGTTCCTATAAAGGAAGGTTACCACTACTCTAATCCTAACAGTAATAACCTATAATAACCCTTAATATAGCCTTATCTTTATAGTTGTTAATATTAGCCTTAAAGGATGGGGAGGAGTTATTAAGTAAGTTAAGCCAGATAAGAAACGGCACCTTTACCGCTTTAAGAGTGGAATATAGTCTAATATTAAAAAACGTTATAATGTTATTAAGTGAGAATTTAGGGGACTGTTAAATATACTGAAGTGAACCTATTATTACCTTTATAGGGTTAAATTTGTTATTAAAACTGATGCTCTTATTCTAGTTTATCAGTTAAATAGAGCTGCCAGTAATGTGCTTAACACTCTTCTTATAAGATAAATTACTTAGATCTGGAACTTTAACTTTAATGTTAAATACATACTTAGTTTTAAGAACACTGTGGTTAATAGGCTGTTACAAAAGCCTGCCGGTACCTTTAATCTAATAGCGCTTAAGCTTAAAGAGGATATTAATAACTTTGTTAACGCCTAGATCTTTACTTAGAAAACCGTTAATGTAGACTTTTAAACTAGACTGTTACTTAATAGTATATAGAAAAAGGAGTCTTATAACATTACAGCTTATTTAACTAACTTTACTGTTCCACTTAAGGTTATAAAGAAGTTACGTTTAGTAATTTGGAAGTGGAAAGCTGGGTGTTATAAATATATTATTAAATATAAGATCCTTTAAACACGGCTATTTAAGGGTATAAGTATCCTCCTGTAAAGAATTATAAACTGTTTAAAGCTATAAAGACAGATTTAATTACGTCTTTATAAGCTCTTTAGCTATTAAGGATATAAAGTTACTTATAATTAGATTACTAGGTATTATTATTAAAAGGGAATATATATTATAGTTAAGAACTAGATTAGAAGCTGTCCCAACTGTTAGTGTTACAGTAGTAAGTGTTATAAAAAAGGACCGGAGTATAACACATTATCTTTATAGCCGTTTGTAAAATAAACTCTTAACCTTTAAGTTTTTACATCTAGGCTTAAAGGTAAGAAGATATAGGTAATTAAAGGACGAGATAATCTCTCTAGGTACTTAGAAGTAAAAGTCCTTTATATTAAGAGTTTAAAAACAGTGAAAACCTTTATAATAAACTACATTATTTTATAATGGGGATGGCTGTTAAAAGTCTTAATAAACAGTAGCTTTAAGTTTAAAGGGTTTTTAAAGGAATGCTTTAAGGAACTCTGTATTAAACACATCACTATATCCCTATATAATTTAAAAGCTAACAGATTAAATAAAGGAGGTTATTACTAAATTACCTTAATATTAGCTAAGCTTATTAGTGGAAACGTTATCGGATTTAAGAAGTGGCTTCCTTACATCCTTTATACTAACAGGATAAATCTTAAAGAGAGTTATAAGATAACCTCTTTTTACTTAGTAAAAGGCTTTAATTTAATATTTAAAGTTAAGGTTAATTACCCTTTTTAACGTCTTATTAAGTGGGATATAATTATCTTTATCTGATTAGACAAAGGGTAACCTGATCTTAAAGTTAGAGCTGCGTTAGTGGCTATTAAAGTAAGATACCTTAATAAAGCTTAGTATAATATAAGTATTATAATAGATTAAGTTATAACTGTAAGGTAAAAGTAGGCTAATTACTGAAAAAAGAAGTTTATATATAAGTTTCAACTTTAATTTACTTTAATTAAAGAAGGAGACCTTATCTTAATTTAGGACAGTATGTAGGAGATTAATATGTTTATATATTAAAAGCTGACGTATTGGTGGTATGGCCCTTACAGAGTTAAGAAGGTTAAGCTTAAGTTAACTTACATTTTTAAAACGTTTAATAGAGTATAATTCGGGACCTTTTACTTATTAAAGAGAGTTAAAAAGTTCTTCTAAGTGGACGGTGTTTACGTAAAGTTTAATAATAAGGCTATTCTTACTCTTAAAGACCTTAATCTTAATAAGTATAACTTAAAGGATTTAGATATAAAGGATATTTTAATATTAACACTTAATAAAAATAGTAAACTTATCTTTAATTAAAAGGAAGAGGATACTGTGTAGAATAAGGAAGTTAAGTATAAGTAAGAAGTTGTTAAGTAAAGTAATATCCCACTCCTAATCGATAAGGGGAAGCGAATCTAAATCTTTAAGCTAAGTGAGTTTAGAGTTAAAATTCTGTAAGGGAAGCCTCCTAGCTTTTAGGATTAGAGGAGTAATATAGGTTTCCTTTCCCAGGTATCTCCCACCTTCCTATTATTAGTTTTATATCTTAAGGTTATTTATATGTTACCTTTAAACTTTATAATAATACTTAAGGGGAAGTACCACTATATAACCTTAATAACTTACAGTTCCTTTAAAACAGTATAAGTACTTTAATTAAAGGGAGTTTAACTCCTTAATTTCTTTTTTTTCTTCTCTTATTTTATTTCTTCCCTTTAATAATTTAAGTATATATCCTGATATGTTATCACTTTCACTATACCTTAAAGTAATATAGAGGAAAAAGGTAATAAGTTTATTTCTGTTTTATAAAGTATATACATCCCTTACCTTTATCTTCCTATACAGGATCCTACTTCCACTTCTTCCCTTACTTCTTCCCCTTTTTAAAAGCTTCCTATTACTCCTAAACCTTACTTAAATTAAACTTTAACTTATCCTTTAACAGTATAGTTATAAAGTTTAGCGGAGAGTTTCTTAATAGTAAAGCTACCCTTTATAACTTCACTTTTAAAGGAAGATTCCAGTTCTTATAATTATAAATATAATTGTTAAACTGGCAGTTCCCACACTACCTAATATAAGAATTATTATTAATGTCTAAGTATAATAAATACTTAAAGAAAGGCCATATTAATTAAACCTTTTAACCGTTAATCTTACAGAATAAACGGTAAAAGGATTCCTTACACTTAAAGTAAGGGTTAAAGTTTTTATTAAAAAAACTTAGTTAACTTATATATATCTAATTAAGTAAAAAGGGACATTTATAACCTTTTAAATACCTAAATAAATAAGCCCTTTACGTGTTTAAAATAACTAATAACTTAGTAAAACTAACAGCTAAGCAGGTTACCATTATATACTTTAATATATATTATATTAAGTGGAGGGAGATAAGTTCTATTAAGGAGCTTAAGCTAAGCCTTATAAAGGTTAAGGTAAGTAAAGAGTTTTCTAACTCTATCTTTACTGTTAGGAACTAACTAAGCTATATACATATCTGAGAAGGCCCCTCTTATTTTAAAGATTTTAAGGTACGATAATACAGTGAAAAAATGGTTAAAGCTTATCTAAATTTGCTACGGCGTGTTATTAGGGATTATCTTAATATCTTAAGGTAGAGATCCGAAGTTAAGAACCTAAATAAACTGGGAGGGCGCCGCTACACCTTTTAATTTTAGGATAAGAGTAAGGTTTACAGGTCTGGAGGGTATAAATTACGCCAGTGTCAGATTACGTTTTAGTATCTCACATATTAGTGTTAGACGTTTAAATGTCTTTTAATTAGAGATAAAGGAGAGTGGAGATAAAAAGTTTAAAGCCATTATTATAGTGGTAAGTGGTAGAAAAGTTAAAGGTTATAAGAAGAAAAATGGTGTTAGAAAGAGGAGGAAGTTCTAAAAGTAAGTTAAGTTTTATTTCCACAGCTATTATTAAATGTAAACACTTACTCCTTCCTTTAATTAAATAGAAAGAGAGCGTTTACCTCTTTAACTAGTTAGTTAAAATAGGCCAGTTTGAAAAGTTATTTTAACCTCCTTAACTACTTTTAACCTTAAACCTTAAACTTTTATTAAACCACACACTCTTTTAACCACTCTTATAACTTAACACTATACATACTTTACCTCCTTCTTATTATTCCCTCCCTTTAATTAAATAAAACTATCGTGAGATTTATATTCTTTTTAAGGTAAAACGGTACTTTTCACTATTTAAAATAGCTTTACCCACTTTACAAACCCTTATTAAGGCGTATACTGTAGCTTTTACCACTCCTGTTAAGCAGTGTGTTACTAAGCGAATCCTTACTCCTAATATTTAGTTAAAGCTTTTCCCTCCTTTAAGAAACTTTTTAAACCTTTTAAAAGTCTACTCCCCCTTCCCTAATTATAACTTTATTAAAAGCTTAAAGTTTAAAGGCTTAGTTATATTTACTGTTAATAATTAAACCTGTTCCTTCTCTACCTTAATCCTTTAATCACACTACTAATACTGTGTTAAGCTCCTTAACAGGTAGCCACTAACACCTATAATTATTTTAAAGAACTAAATCCTACTACTTTAAAATTAACTTATTAACTACTTTAAAATAGCAGTCTGTAACCAGTTAATATTTTATAATCTGATTAGACTTAAGGTTAAGGATAAGATACACCAGATTCACTTTCTTAAGAATACCTACGTTTATAGTAAGATAGTCTTTAAAGAAAGGTAGCCTATTTATACCTTACAGCTTTATAACACTTATATTAAGGTTAGCTGTGAAATTTAGTTAAACGACCTTAAGGTAGGTACCCTTATCGCTTATACTCTTTAAGGATTAGAAGATAAAGTTTAGATTACTTTTAAGGGTATCTTTACTTGATTTCACAACCTTATTTATAACTATAAAAAGTAAAAGTGGATAACGTCTTAACGGTTTTAATACCTCCCTATAAATGAAAATAATAAGCATTAGGTAATAGCTATGTATAATAACTGCCTTAAGATTCTTTACAACACTAATTCTCTTAAGTAAGGGAAGACTTTTAAGTAGCGGAAGTAAGTCACTCTTTAACGCCTTTATAGTAAAGTAGTACCTTAGATTATAGTATCGTCACTATTAATTATAACACTTAATAACATTAATATTAAGTAGGTGTGGGTGTTATAGCAGGTGTACAGGTTAAAGTGTAGCCTTATAACTGTAAAGGTAGTAAGAATAATCTTATAAGAGTTAATAATAGTTAGTTATAACGTCCCTTAGATTAATACCTTTACGTCCTTAACGTACTCTTCCTTTTAATTAGAGAAAGGGTTAAATGAAAAAAACATCACCCTAAATATACCTTAACGTTAGGTAAAAGTTATCCTAGATGCTTTTTAAATAACCTTAGATGTTATATTTTATAAGAAGAAGAAGTTAAGTCCGAAGGACGAGGGGTTTATCACTTATTATAACTGTGGTAATTATATAGTAAAGTATACGGCTTTTTTAACTAAAGGGAAGGGAGTCAGCTCCTTTAAGTTTACAGTTTTAAGTGAGCTTAAATAAGCAGCTTATATTAAGGGAATAATTAATAAGGTTTTAAAAAGTCTTATAGATTTAGTTATAGTGTATTAACTCCCTAATTTAAAGAAGTACTTTAATTAAAAAGTCTTAGATTTAGATATTTTATTTATTAATAAAGATTAGTAAGCTTTAAAAGCTGCTTTTAAGGGTGCTTTAATCCCTTAACCTATTATGGACTTAAAGGTTAAGATAGTTAAGTTAAGTGTGAAGGTTTTAAAGCTTAAACCTATTAAGAAGGAAACTAAGTCTGCTTTTAAGCTTATAAAGAAGTCTGTAAAGGAACCTGTTAAAGCCGTCGCTAATACACCTTTAATTAGGCCTTAATGTGCTTATTACCAGCTTAACCGTTAGACTGGATAGTTTAAGTAATAAGAGGAGGTTCTTAAGCTTAAGGAGTAAACGGGACCTTATTTCCTTTAAACCTTAAAGCCGTTTTTACCTCCCACATACCAGTTAGACTTTAACAGATAAGATAGGTTATAAGAAGGATAGGAGGTATTAGAGGACTAGGTAAGTAATAAGGAGGATTAGTTATTATAGATTGTTACGCTATTCTTATAACTGGAAGTCTTAAGAGGGTTAGTTTATGTTTAAGACTGTTATATAGGTGGGACTGACGGCTAGTCTTAAGGGGAAGTGTGACTTAGGGTGTTTATTTAAGTTAACCTTATCGTTCTTTTTAGGCTCTGTATGTAATATTATTATAGCTGCTTATATATATAGTGATGTGTTCTCTGGTGTGTGCCACTGTTAAAAAGGGGCCGCGCTGTGTGGTTCTTTAAACTGCGCTTTTTTTAATAATTATTATTTTAACGATTTTCACTATAAAGACCTCCTATTAAAAGCTTAATAACATTCTGGCCCTTTGATTAAAGGAAGATGACTTAATTCACGGTCGCGTTTCCTTTATTGTTTTATGCTAGGCTCCGTTTTATGTTAGGCACCGTTATATATTAGGTTTTGTTCTATACTAGGTACGTATCTGTTTTTCTACGTTAGTTGCATTTGTGTCCCTCTGATCGGAGGACCAGTGGCCTGGGAGTCGGCCTTTTAGGCCGACAGCACCGTTCTGTGGTTGTGGTTCTCCTTGTGGTTTCTTCCCTGTTACATTACTGCACCAGTTTAGCATAAAGAAGAGCGCTTTAAAACACTAAGATCCACGGAATCCACGCGAATCCACAGAATCCACGTAATTTAGGGCCCTTAGTTCTGTGGGGGGAGCTAGTCTTACTGCCTTTAGGGGGTTAGCTTCTATTAAGCTAAATCTAGCGATTTTAAAGGGGTCGCTTATTTAGAATCCAGAGGCTGGAGCAGTAGCTTTACGTGGCTTGTGAGCGTGCACGTTCACCGAGTAAAACCGGATTTTTCGAGTCAATTTGGTAACAACTTCATGCCATTAAATTAAAGAATAACAATTTAAGAGGTTTTTAAAAGAAATAAATAAAACTTCCACTCTTTACTCGCTTTAAAAGAAACGCTACATAATTAAAGTCTTAAGTAATTTAATTTTAAAGTTACATTATCTATTATTAAACTGGTATGGTAACGTAACAGGGAAGAAACTATAAAGAGAACCACACCTACAAAACGTTATAGTTAAATTAAAAAGCCAGCCCCCAGATTACTTGTCCTCTGATTAGAGGGATATAAATGTTACTAACGTAGAAAAACAAACATATACTTAATATAGAATAAAACCTAATATATAACGGAGCTTAGCATAAAACGGAGCTTAGTATAGAATAATAAAGGAAACGTAACCGTAGATTAGGTTATCTTCCTTCAATCGAAGGGCTAGAATGTCACTGGGCTTTTAATGGGAGGTCTTTGTGGTGAAAATCGTCGGTTTGATTGTTGATTGAAAGAAGCACGGTTAAAGAACCGCGTAGCGCGGCCCCTTTTTGACAGTGGCACGTGCCAGAGAACGTATCACTATATATATAAACAGCTATAGTAATATTACATACAGAGCCTAAAAAGAACGACAGGGTCGGCCTGAACAAACGCCCCGAGTCACTAGGTATGTATCTGTTTTTCTACATCAGTTGCATTTATATCCTTCCGATCGGAGGACTAGTAGTCTAGGAGTCGGCTTTCTAGGCCGACTGCGACGTTCTATAGGTGTGGTTCTCTTTATGGTTTCTTCCCTATTGCGTCACTGTACCAGTTCACTAAAAAGTAAGGAACTCCTTAACTCCTTTAGATTATAATCTATCCTATCTTAAGAACTGTTAAGTTAGCTATAAAGGTGCACGTTGCCATAAACTAACTCTAAAGTGGAAACTCTAAAGGATTAAAGGTGTAGATCGCTGCAGATGAACTTTAAAAAGAAAATTGTAATAAAGTTATAAAGGAACTTAAGGAACTTAACCTAGAGGTGACCCAGCTAAGGGAGTCTTAAAGGAACCTTAATTTTAATATCGTAAAGATAATAGAAATAGTGGAAAGACTAATTCTCTAAGCTATTAGAGAAGTGAAGCAATCTTTAAAAAAATAAGAAGCTTAAATTAAAAGAGTTAAACTGGAGAAATAAGCATTCTTCTCTAAATTAAACATTAAGACCTTTAAGCGTTTCTATTCAACTTCAGGAACCCACAGGGCTGTAATACAGTAGCTTGTAGCTCAGAGGAAGAAGTGCGTACTAGTCCAAGTATTACGACCTGCACCCGACACAGGCCTTAAGAGGACTGGCGCGGGTTAAGACAGAACGTATGGCAGGACGTTAAAGGTTAAGTAGGCGTTTCGAAGACGGCTTGTTAAGCTAGCACTCCTAGATGGGGGTTTAATGTCACTGTAAGTCGCTGTCACTATAATGCACAGAGATGAATCTGAATAGTAGGATATAAATGAACAATTGAATACTAGCGTGAGGAATTAGGAGTCCCTTATGGTTATCATAGGCATGATGGTGACTATCTATATTAACTAACTAGGGGGTACTTTATACTTTAATCACTGTGCTCACTCTCTTAAGGAGTGATCAGGGTAATCACTTTTCCAGCTGCTTACTCTGATCACTGGGTCTTGGCAAGATCAGGGTGATCAGCTAACGACAGGCCGTAGGGGGGCTTCGGGTCTTTTCACCCCTGTCCCAGTGCGTTAGTACCGTGCGTACTGTCCTTCTGCACTGTTCCTTCTGCAGGGAATCTGTCAGGCCGCCCTGGCCCAAGTGACGGCCTGCAGGGTCGTCATACCAAGCTGTACTACAGTGCCACTGTAAATAAAGGTATTATAGCGAATATTAACGCTGGAAATAAGAGGGTCTGAAAGGCAGTGCTTTGTATAATAACTGGAGTAGAATAAAGTTGCTTACTTAAAGAAGACTATATATAGGAGAGTTCAGGGCCTATTATAGGCTGTGGGAGGCTCTGGAAGAATTCCAAAGCCTTCTATTACTAATACAGTTCTGGAAGACTCTGTGGAGCTTGCCCCACAGTGAGTCAGAGCAGTGGAGCCTAAGATTCTAGAGCCTTT
>Ga0247781_1000224_pt1 | contig 16836 bp, 2 predicted proteins | sample UWRJL184509B5_FD_179922 | JGI IMG/M metagenome (GOLD analysis project Ga0247781, IMG submission 179922) | Plant litter microbial communities from Arlington Agricultural Research Station in Wisconsin, United States - UWRJ-L184-509B-5 | ecosystem: Environmental > Terrestrial > Plant litter >...
CTAATAAAAGTTCGTAAAGCTAATAAAAGCTTATAACTCTTTTTAATTCTTTAAAGTAAACCAGTCCCAGATTACCTTTATCTTCTCCACTTACATTTTAAACTTCTTAAGGGTTACTTTAAACCTTAAATAATTTAGTTCTTAAACGTGGAAATGGCTTTTTTTTAAGTTTACTATCAGCTTTACTTTTTTAAAAGCTATTAAAACCTATCACATATATTTTTAATGTTTTTTTAAAGTTTTAAAATAAATTAAAACGTTATTTAAGTATATAAAGATAAACTTATTAAAAAAGGGGTGGAGAACACTATTAATAAGGCCTTAAAAGGTTATAAGGGCGTTTATTAATCCCATTAATATAATATAATATTAATAATACCTATTATAAGTTTAAAAAGCCGTTTTATATTTATCCTCTTCTTTTACTTTAATATAGTTAAACCTTATAAGGAAATTAAAGCTAAAGAATCAGCTTACCTTAATAATCCACTCTTATATTTCCATAATAAATAGTAATAAGTAACAGTTCTTAATTATATCTTTATTTAACATTTAATAATTAATAATTATATATAATTTACTATCTCCCTTTCTTAAGATAAATAACACTAAATACCCTATTAAGGACTGGGACTTTATAATAAATCCGTTCTTTAAATTTTTATTAATATACTCCCTTAAAGCCTTAACCTATTAAAGGTTTAAGTGGTAGGGTTAAAAGCTATAAAGCTTTACTCCTAATTTTAACCTGATTTTATAATCCTATAATCTGTGGTCTAGTAATTATAATATCTTTTTTTAAAATAAGGTAAACTTCTTATATTTTATAAATACCTTAAATAAGTTAACTTCCTCACTTATTTATAAATTAACTTCCTGCTTTTTTCCACCTTTTAAATCGTTATTTAAGTAATACAGTAGACCTTTTAATCCTTTAACTATCTTTATAAACTTAACTTAAACTATACTAGGTTTTAAGGGTTTAACATGCTTTTAAATGCTTTATATATCTTTAAAGCGGTTTAATACCTTCTTAACTTCCTTTAAATAATAATTACAGCTGGGGGACTTATTAAAGGTAAGGTAACCACTCCTTTAATTAATTATAAGGTTATACTTTTCCAGTTAGGGTAAACTTAGGATTATATTATATCCTGTAATTAATATAACGTTAAAATCCACTTATTATTTATCCCTATCCACTTTAATTAAAAGTGGTAAATAATAGGTAACTTTACCGTTATTATATTAATACAGGCCTCCTTCTCCATTTTAAATAAAAATAACCTTTTTATACTCTTAATTAAGGAGTTTCCTTTAATTAACTAATAAGGGGTGCACTAAGTTAAAAGCACTCCCGCTATTAATCACTACTTTTACTTTAAATAACCTCCCTTTTCTGTCTATTAGGTTAACATTAATAGAATAATACTTATACTCCTTTAACATTTAAATTATAATGATTATTTATCCTTAAAGTCTTATTTAACTTAACCTTTAAATACCTCTCCTTCTTTTTAAGGTTTTTACTAACTAATAAACTATTAATTTCCAGCCCTTTTAAAAGGCTTATAACCTTTTTTTAATTCCTTTTAAAAAAACAGGTAACTTTAATAAACCTGGCGATTAACTTTTCTTAAATTTTCACACTTTAACGTTTAATTAACTTTAAATAGTTTAATATTCCTAAAATCCTTAATAAGTTAATAATACGTTTTATAAGACTGGATTATAATAATATCTTTTTACTTTTAAATCTGTTAGTAATCTTCTTACTTCTACCACTCCTTAACTTTTCCATTAAGGTGTAATAAGTATATTACAACTAAGTAATTATTAAACACCCCTTTTTACCAGTATATAGTAAGAGCTTAGTTAACCACAGTAACCTTTCGTTTACTATTAAACTCTCTTATTAGGGAGTAGAAGACCTGGTAATAAGCTAGTTTTAACTTTACCCTTATAATAATATAATCCTATTTCTGTATATTAGGGAAGTGGTTATAAAGGGCCTTAAGTTTATAATACTAGTTAAAAACGTAATTATTATATATATAGTTAATCTATAATATATCCCTGTAATTAAAGTGGTTAATGTTAATTACAGGTGTTATAATTATAAAGTATAAGACAGGTAAAGTGATATTTTATTTCTTCTCTTCTTCCACTTACTTCCAGGTTTATTATTTCTCCTAAACCTCTTCTTAAAACTTAAGTAATAATAACTTGACTTATTCTTTTATAAAATAGCCTTCTTTAATAAATTAATATTTAAGTTAGTTAATAAAGTAAACTTTATTATAAAGTTATAACTTAATTTCCACTACTTTATCCTTAAATGTTATAATAAGGCCTTTAATTTACAGGTCCTTTACTTTATTTATTAACTCTTAATGTTTTTCCTTTAACTCCTAAATCCTCTGCTAATATATTTACTTCACACCTTCTCAGGGGACCTTTAAAGTACTAATCTAAGGTATACCAGCCTTAATATAAGGTAGTTATTTAAGCTGTCCCTTTTTTAAAGAAGTAAAGGTGTTAATCCATTTAATATGTTTAAAATGTTTACAAGTTTTAAAGGGTACTGTTAAAAAGAATTTTCTTTTCTTTAATTTAATTTTTTTAATTTATTCTCTTTTACCTTTTAAAGTTTACTTCACTATTTAAAAGCCTAAAAGGCTAATTCTTTAACTCCCTTTACCATTTTAATAAGGTTTAAATCAGGGTCCTTTTTAAACTTCCTTAATTCCTAAGCTTACAGGGTAAGGTTCTTAAGGCCTGTAATAGCTAATTAAAACATCTCTTTTTAAAGTTAGTCTTTTATAACCTACACCTTTAACAGTTTTAAGTTTCTACCTTAAAGTCAGTTTACTATAACCTACACCTTTATAACTAACTCTTCTAAAACACCTTTAAAAACTAAATATACTATATCTTAGGATTCTTCCTCTCCTTCCTCCTTACTTAAGTTATACTTATCTATCTAAGTGTAATCTTTTTCGTTTCTTACCATCTTAATATAAACATCCCCTAAGTTAAACTTAACATACTTCCCTCCTTCCAGGATAGGTTTTTAACTAACTTACTTTAATAACAGGCATTACCGTACTATATATCCTTTCTTATTATAATTAAAGTATTAAACCTGTAACAGGTCCTTAAACTGCTTTTATTACTATTATTATTAAAAATTATTATAATTAAACTAATTTTAACAATTTATTATATTAATATCTATTAATCTAAGGTGATAACCTGTTACAGTTAACTGGTTCCCCTTTTTAAGTTTACTTAACTAGTAAGGAGTTTATTCCTTTTAAAAGTTCCTTTAATAATAATAATTATAATACTAATTATTAACCTTAATAACTATCTTAACTAACTCTTAAAGATAATTTAGCTAATCTTCTTAATAAAGGTCTCCAGTGACGTATTCCTTTAAACCACTCTAAAACAGCATTATTAAGGCTTCTTAACTAAGTTTAATCTTTACTACTTCCAGCTTAAAACGTGTAGAAAACTTAAAGACTAAAGATGTCTACCTTAAGGTTATAAGGCGTTATTTAGCCCATTTAGGGGTGTTTAATTCTCTAAACTTAATTTAAAGTTAGTTAATAAAAACGTTAAAGTTACTAAAAAGGGCCTAAGTCTTAAAGGCCTCTTTATATACTTTATCTATAAAAAGGTTATTAATTATTTTTATATAAGGTTTATACTAATAAACGGTTACTCTGTCTAATAAGGCTTTAATAAACCTAACCTTTCCTTCTTTTTTAAAAAACTGTTTATTATAATAGGTGATATAACTCTAAAGTTAAGCTATTTATAACTCCAGCTACGTAAAATCTCCCTTAAAGTGTAAGGGTAAGGGGAGTTTTACTTATTTCTTTTATAAGCCTTTAAGGTTATTATTCTCTAGCTTAACAATGTTAAACCAGGCTTAAAGTTTCTTAATAAAACCGATATAGCTTTTAATATCTCCAGGGAAGGCTTTATTAAGTTTCTTAACTAATCCCTACTAGTTAAAGTTTAAGTTTTTAAGGTGTACAGTTAACTTATTAATAATAAAAAGCTAAGGTTAAACTTACACCTTTTTAATCTCCTTACCTTTTCTAAAGGCTAATATGTTAATAGTGGGAGAGAGGTGGTATTTAAGAGTTTAATAAACAGTATTTAAAACTAAACGTTAATATCGTATTATAACCTATACCTAATATAGGCTTTAAAAGGACTGGCACAGGTTAAGACAGAATATATAATAGGACGTTAATAGGTAAGGGGTGTTCTAAAGACGGCTTATTAAGCTAGCATTTCTAAATAGGGGTTTAATATCACTGTAAATCGTTATTACTATAATGTATAAAGGTGAGTTTAAACAGTAGGATATAAATAAATAATTAAATACTAATGTGAGGAATTAAAGTCCCTCACGGTAGTTATAGGTATAACTATAACTATTTATACTAACTAACTGGGAGGTACTTTATACCTTACTTATAATGTCGTAAGTGCTTGTTACGTAAGCACTTTACACCGTGTAAGCGTTTTGCTTGTGAGGTTTCTCCTGCTCGTAATGCGAGCACTTAGCATGCTGTAAGCAGCACCTCACTGGTTGTAGGGGCTTCGGGTCTTTACACCCCTGGCCCAGTGTGCCTGGACGGTGTACACCATCTTCCCGCACTGTTCCTTCTACGGGGGATTCATCAGGCCGCCCCGGCCCAAGTGACGGCCTGCAGGGTCGTCACACTTTACAGCCTTAACCTAATACGTTAGGACAGTGTACTTTATCTTTTTACACTATTCCTCTAACAGGGGACACGTTAGGCTACCTTAACCTAAGTGACAGCTTATAAAGTCGTTATATAATTCCCCCTCTTTAATATTCTTTTCCTATAAAGAACTATTAAGTTAGTTTTCCCTCCTTCTTTACCTTTATTATATCTTCTAACTATGTTAAAAAGTGTAAGAGATAGAGGAAACAGGAAAAGGCCCTTCGTAACCGTTATATCTGTCTTACAGAATCTCTTAACACTTTTAATTTATAAATATCTTCTTATACTTACTGTTAAACTAAGTCCTTACTATACTAAGTCGTAACGTAATCTAACAGCTGTAATAAATACTAATCCGCTAATATACCTTCTTTATATAACACATTCGGTTATTCTAATAAGTTTATTAAGGGTTTAGTAAATAAGAAAAAGGAACTAAATACCTTATACGACTAAGCGGTTACTAAGTATTATAATTCCTTTATAAAGCTATAGTATGTCGAAACCTAACGGTATATTATTAAAGTAAAAGTGATAAAAGTGTTTTCTTGTAAGGCTAAGGTTTTATCTTTCTAAGAGCGGGTAAAGGTAACAGACCCAGTCTAGGTTAAGCTAGTTTTTTAAGACTAGGACTCTTTTCTTACAAGCTTTCCCTTTAACGGGTTATTACAGCTTACGACGTCTTTTTAACCTAGTTTGTAACTTCCTTCTTTTTTCTCTTTTTTTTACTAACTTCCTTTCTTAACAGTGCTTATTCTTATAGACACGCTCTTCTGCTGCACACTGCTATATAACTGGTTCAGGAGACCTTAGGGTATACTGGATCGCTTTTTACCCTCTAACTCCTTTCCTAGACCTGTAGCGAAGCGTAAGTCCTTTAGTTACAGGGGGTAAATTGTCCCGTAAGCTACTAGTCTGTAACGTCTTAGTTCTCTGTACTGTTACACGTATAATTCGTGTTAAGCTTACCGGGAGCTTTAAAGGCTTAGCCTCCTTATTAAGTTTAAGGTCCTTAGAACTTATAGTTAAGTGTTTTAATAAACGTCTTTCTGTACTTATTAAGGAGTTTCTTACCACTTCTTAGGCTTAAGTCTTACAGTGGTCTTACTCTTTAATATAATAATTTAAATGTTAAATCTTATTTTATTTCTGGTTATTAGTTTTAATCGATTGGGATTCTTTCAGTGGAACTCTATAATTAGGTTTAGACACTTAAGGTTTTTAACTAATTCTCACAAGTTACTTTTAAGGCTGTAGTTTAACTATTTAATAAGATACTTAAATATATTCTTTCTCTTTTCTAAATTTATAATTTCCTTAATGTTATACTTATCTTTATTAGTATTAACTTTTACTTTCTTTTTTAAAGGAACTCCCTTTAAGGCGGGTTTTAATAATAAGATATGAAAGAATTTAATCTGCACCTTTATGTTAGTAGGTAAGTTTAACTTATAATTAGAAGTAGTGACCTTTTTCTTAATTTAGAACGGTCTATACCTTTTAAAGTTAAGCTTCTTATTAAGTCGTTTTAAATACAGGGTTTATAAAAAAAGGTAGATATAGTCCCCTTTTTAAAAAGTTAGTCCCTTAACTCGTTTACTATTATAATAAAGTCCTTTTTTAAGTATTAGTTACTTAGTTTAATATTTATTAGTAAATTTCTTTATTTATTTATGTGTAAACTTAAGTTTAGCTTATAGGTAGTTATGTAACTCCTATATCTAGTCTATACGGACTGCAGCTTAAGGGGTATTTATAAGTAGGTTTTAATAAAGCTTAGGCTTTTTACTATAGTTAGTGAAGAATGGTGATATACCTGTTAATTTAACTAACGTTATATTATAAGCTATTTATACTATTAGTAACAGCTTAAGTTAATTATTTTATTTAAAGTTAATGTAAATTTAGAGATATATTATAAGTATCTGATTAATTTATTCCGTCTGGTTATTTATCTGTAGGTGGAAAGTTATTAAAAGCTTACTTTTTACACTTATTCTTTACATTAATCTTTATTAAAACTTTAACATGATTAGCTTATCTTAATCTGTAATGATATTATCTAGCTAAAGGTGTTATAAGATTACCTCTTTCTTAAAGATATAAGTAAGCTGTTTTACTATTATATTCTTTAAGGTTAGCAGAAAGTAGGCTTACTTTATTAATCTGTTAATTATTATAAGGATTTAATTATAAGTGACTTTTATAATAGGGTCCTTAGACTTTAGGATCTTAATGATAAAGTTAAGTAAGATAGAGCTTTATAATACCTGTAGTATAGGGAGTAGTTTAAAAAGTCTGTAAGGTTTATAGTGTTAATTCTACTTTTAATAGCAGACGTTACAGTTATTAATTACTTCTTTAACTAACTTCTTTATTCTTAAGAAAGTGTATACTTATTAAGCTTATATAAGAGTTTTAGCTTAGCTTATATATCTCCTAAGTTAAGACTTATAGACTTATTAGACGTACTCCTTTTATTTATCCAAGTTATAAACGTATAGTTTCTCTTAGTATTAGAGCTTTACTCTTAGTTTAAGCGCATTATCTACACCTTTTAATAGCTATTCTAATTAACAGTTAGTTTTATTATGGTTTAGGTACCTTAAGCACTCCTTACTATAATCTTATATATACCTTAAGAAGTTTTCTAAAGGGCACTTATATTTATAAGTACTTTCCGTTAACCTTTTTACTTAAAAGGCCTATTATTACTAATAGATATTATACTCTATTTATAATTTTATATAAATTTTAATAGTTTACTTTAGTGTCTAGTTATTTAACACTTATAATGTATATTTTAACGTACTGTTTTTAGCTTTATTAAATATAATAACAGGGATTAAGGCTAGATTAGTATCCTTATAGTCTTATCTCTAGCTAAGAGTATTAGCTTACCTATTATCTTTTCCCTTAACGCAATAGATCTAGAAGTGGAATGGAGCTATTAACTCTGCTTACTAAGCTTATTATAAATTAAGTTCCTTTATTAAAAAGTACTAGAGGTTATTATAATCTGAAAAGATTTAAACTAGTTCCTTTATACCACTTAAGTACAGTGCTTACTTAGCGAAGCATTAAATAACTATTATTAATTCCTTATTATAAATTAAGTATCATAAGGCTAGTCTATATATCCCTTTTAATAAGAAGGTAACTGGGTAGTGTTTTTTATCATTTTAAACTTAGCTGAGTTCTTTATTAATTATAAATTCTAAGGAGTCTGTCTTAACTTAAAAAGATTTTAAAAAATTAAGGAGAGTTAAAATAAGTGTTGTGATAAAGGTGTGTTTAAGGTCCTTAAACGCCTTTTATTACTTATTAATTTACTTAAATGGTTTACCTATCCCTATAAGCTTATATAGTGGTTTTATAATCTTTATAAAATACTTAATAAAGTATTAATAGAAGTTTGTAAAGCTGATAAAGGCTTATAACTTTATTTAGTTCTTTAAAGTAGGTTAATCTTTAATTACCTTTATTTTCTCTAGTTACATTTCGAGCTTTTTAAGGGTTACTTTAAACTTTAAATAGTTTAATTCTTAAATGTGGAAATAGCTCTTTTTTAGGTTTACTATTAGTTTCACCTTTTTCAAAGCTGTTAGAACTTATTATATATATTTTTAATGTTCTTTTAAAGTTTTAAAATAGATTAAAACGTCGTTTAAGTATATAAAAACAAACTTATTAATGAAGGGGTAAAGAACACTGTTAATAAGGCCTTAGAAGGTTACAGGAGTATTTATTAATCTTATTAATATAACACAGTATTAGTAATACCTATTATAAGTCTGAAAAGCTGTCTTATACTTATCCTTTTCCTTCACTTTAATATAGTTAAACCTTATAGTGAAATCGAGACTGGAGAATTAATTTACTTTAATAATCTGTTCTTATATCTCTATAATAAGTAATAGTAAGTAACGATTCTTAATTATATCTTTATTTAACGTTCGGTAATTAACGATTATATATAACTTACTATCTCCCTTTTTTAAGACGAATAGTATTAGGTACTTTACTAAGGACTGGGATTTTACGATAAACTTACTCTTTAAGTTTTTATTAATGTATTTCTTTAAGGCTTTAGTTTACTAGGGATTTAAGTAATAGGGCTGGAAGTTGCAGAGCTTTACTTCTGGCTTTAACTTAATTTTATAATCTTACAGTCTGTAGTTTAATAATTACAGTATCTTTTTTTAAAATAAGGTAAACTTCCTGTACTTTATAGGTACTTTAAATAAGTTAATTTCTTCACTTATCTGTAAATCGGCTTCTTACTTTTTTTTACCTTTTAAATCGTTATTTAAGTAATACGGTAGACTTTCTAATCTTTTAACTGTTTTAATAAACCTAACTTAAACTGTACTTAGTTTTAAGGGTTTAATATACTTTTAAGTGCTTTATATATCTTTAAAGCGGTTTAGTGCCTTCTTAGCTTTCTTTAAACAGTAATTACTCTTTTAGTTAATTATAGGGTTATACTTTTCTAATTAAGGTAGATTTAGGATTATATTATACCCTATTATTAATGTAACGTTAAAGTCTACTTATTATTTATCTTTATCTACTTTAATTAGGAGTAGTAAGTGGTAGGTAACTTTATTATTATTATATTAATATAAGCTTCCTTCTTTATTTTAAATAGGAATAACCTTTTTATACTCTTAGTTAAGGAGTTTCCTTTAGTTAATTAACAAAAGGTGTATTAGGTTAAAAGCACTCCCATTATTAATTACTACTTTTACCTTAAACAGCTTCCCTCTTCTATCTATTAGGTTAACATTAATAGAATAATACTTATACTCTTTTAATATTTAAATCATAGTAATTACTTATCTTTAAGGTCTTATCTAGCTTAACCTTTAAGTACCTTTCCTTCTTCTTAAGGCTTTTGCTAATTAGCGAATTACTAGTTTCTAGCTCTTCTAAAAGGCCTGTAGCCTTTTCCTAACTCCTTTTAGAAAAACAGGTAACTTTAGTAAACTTAACGATTAACCTTTCTTAAGTTTTCGCATTTTAACATCCAATCGACTTTAAACGGTTTAATATTTTAAAGTCCATAATAAGTCAATAATACACTTTTTAAGACTGGATTACAGTAATATCCTTTTACTTTTAGATCCTTTTATAATCTACTTACTTTTACTACTCTTTAACTTTTCCTTTAAGGTGTAATAAGCATATTATAATTAGGTAATTACTAAGTGACTCTCCTTACTAATAAATAGTAGGAGTTTAGTTTACTATAATAACTTTCCGTTTATTATTAAACTCTTTTATTAAGAAGTAGGAGACCTAGTAATGTGTTACCTTTACTTCCACTTTTATAACGGTGTAATCTTACTTTTATACGTTAAGGAAGTGGTTACAAAGTGCCTTAAGCTTACTATATTAGTTAAGAGTGTAGTTATTATACGCGCAGTCGATTTATAATATGTCTTTATAATTAAGATAGTTAACGTTAATTACGGGTGTTACAGTTATAGAGTATAGAATAAGAGAAATAGTGCCTTATTTCTTTTCTTCTTCTACCTACTTTTAAGTCTATTACTTTTCTTAAACTTCTTCTTAAAACTTAGGTAATAATAGTTTAGCTTATTCTTCCATAAAGTGGTTCTCCTTAATAAGCTGGTATTTAAGTTAGTTAGTAAAGTGAACTTTATTATAAAGCTATAACTTAACCTTTACCGTTTTAACTTTAATTATTACAGTAAGGTTTTTAACTTTTAGGTTCTTTATTTTATTTATTAACTTTTAATATTTTTCTTCTAACTCCCAGATTCTTTATTAATATGTTTACTTTATACTTTCTTAGAGGACCTTTAAGGTATTAATTTAAGGTATATTAGCTTTAGTATAAAGTAACTATTTAAGCTGTCCTTCTTTTAAAAAGGTAAGGGTACTGATTTACTTAATATATTTAAAGCGTTTAAGAGTTTTTAAGGGTATAGTTAAAAAGAACTTCTGTTTTTCTAACTTAATTCTTTCAGTCTACTCCCTTTTACCTTTTAGGGTTTATTTTACTGTTTAGGTAGCCTAGAGAGCTAGTTCTTAAACTCCTTTTACTATCTTAGTAAGGTCTAAGTTAAGGTCTTTTTTAGATTTCCTTAATTCTTAAGCTTATAGTGTAAGGTTTTTAAAACTTATAATAGCTAACTAAAACATTTCTTCTTAAAGTTAGTCTTTTATAACCTATACCTTTAATTAACTTAAGTTTCTACCTTAAAGTTAATCTATAATAACCTGCATTTTTATAACTAACTTTTCTATAATACTTTTAAGGATTAAATATATTACGTTTTAAGGTTCTTCTTATCTTTCTCTTTTATCTTTTAAGTTACACTTATTTATTTAAGTGTAATCCTCTTTGTTACTTATTATCTTAACATAAATATCTCTTAAGTTAAATTTAACGTGCTTTCCCCTTTTTAAAACTAGTTTTTAACTGACTTACTTTAGTAATAAGTATTATTATATTATATAGCTTTTCTTACTGTAATTAAAATATTAGACTTAGGATAAGTCTTTAAGCAGCTTTTACTGTTACTGTTATTAAGGCTTATTATAATTAAGTCGATTCTGGTGGTTTATTATACTGATGTCCATTAGCCTAGGGTAATGGCTTATCGTAGTTAACTAGTTCCCCTTTTTAAGTTTGCTTAATTAATAAGGAGTTTATTCATTTTAGAAGTTCTTTCGATAATAATAGTTATAGTACTGATTATTAACCTTAATAACTATCTTAACTAACTTTTAAAGATAGTCCGGTCGATCTTCTCTATAAAGGTCTCTAATAATATACTCCTTTAAGCTACTTTAAAATAATATTATTGAAGTTTTTTAACTAAGTTTAGTTTTTACGGCTTTTAACTTAAAGTGTATAAAGAATTTAAGGATTAAAGATATCTGTCTTAAGGTTATAAGGCGCTGCTTAGCTTACCTTAAAGCGTCTAATTCTTTAAACTTAATCTAGAGTTAATTAATAAACATATTAAATTTATTAAAAAAGGCTTAAGTCTTTAAGGCTTCCTTATATGCTTTATCTATAAAGAGGTTATTAATTATCTTTACGTATAGTTTATACTAGTAAGCTGTTACTCTATCTAGCAGTGCTTTAGTAAACTTAACTTTTCCTTCTTCTTTAAAGAACTACTTATTATAATAAGTAATATAACTCTAAAGTTAAGTTATCTAAGCTTAATTGCGTAAAGTCTCCCTTAAAGTGTAAAGGTAGGGGAAGTTTTACTTGTTTTTTCTGTAAGCCTTTAAGGTCGTTATTCTCCAGTTTAATAATGTTAAGTTAAGTTTAGAGTTTCTTAATAAGACCGATACGGCTTTTAATATCTCTAGAGAAAGCTTTATTAAGTTCTTTAACTAATCTTTACTAGTTAAAGTTTAACTCCTTAAGATATACTGTTAATTTGTCAATAGTAAGGAGCTAAAGTTAAGCTTACGTTTCTTTAGGCTCTTTGCCTTTTCTAAAGGTTAATATGTTAGTAATAGGAGGGAGGTAGTGTCTGGGAATTTAATAAACAGCGTTTAAAACTGTAATGTTAATATCGTATTATAACCTATACTTAATATAGGCTTTAAGAGAACTAGCGCAGGTTAAGATAGAACGTATAGTAAGACGTTAATAGGTAAGGGGTGTTCTGAAGACGGATTGTTAAGCTAACACTCTTAGATAGGGGTTTAATATTACTGTAAGTTATTATCACTATAATGTATAAAGGTAAGTCTGAATAGTAGGATATAAATGAATAATTAAATACTAATATGAGGAACTAAAGTTCCTCTTAGTGGTTATAGGTATAACTATAACTATCTATACTAATTAATTAAGAGGTATTTTATACTTTGCTTAGTCTGTTATACTTAGTGGTACACTACGCAGTTACGGCTAAGTAGTTAACTAAGTGGTGCTTAGTGTTATTAGTCCTTGTGGGCCACTAAGCACTTCCTTACTGGTCGTAAGGGCTTCGGGTCTTTACACCCCTGGCCTAGTGCGTTAGGACAGTGTACTTCGTCCTTTTGCACTGTTCCTCCGGCGGGGGACACGTCGGGCCGCCCTGGCCCAAGTGACGGCCTGCAGGGTCGTCACATTTTAATTAACTATTTTTAATATGTAAGAGAGTAAAATAATCTAATTATTTTAATTGTTTTAATATCTAAAACATTTAGTAGCACTATTAAAGATAGTTAAAGCGGTGATAGTGTAATATATTTACTTATACACCTTATTTAGTTTTTAATCTTTATTTCTTTAGTTATTCTTAATATCTTAAATAATGTATAAGGAGTCAACTTTAAGATATTAAGGCTTTAGTGATTATATTATAGTGATTACCTTTTAAAATGTCTTTAAGGGTAATATAAGATTAATACTTTCTTAATAAGCCTTAAAGTTAGCTTTAATAGCTATTATATATACGTTATTAACTTAGTAATAGCTTAATATAGTATATTATTAAACTGCACTATAATAGTAACATAACACTTTAAGGTGTAGGCGAAGCCCGGACCTTAGACAGTTTAGCAGACAGCAAACGGAGCGTAAGCGACACGAGAACTTACTACACGAAGACAATTACCATAACCGTCACTACACTTCTGGTAACAAGCTAAGTCTATAGTTAGTTAATAAGCGCCTTGCAAACAGAAGGAGCAGTCACTTACTTTGAATAGGATAATACTTATAATAATCTAAGGAGGAGTTTAGATAAGTACAGTTATTTAACAAGTTAACACAGGCTAGGCAGGGTAACTTATTAAGGGGATAACGCAGATAACTAACAGGGTGTTAATAAGGTGGTTACAAACAGCAGTAATAAGAGTGTCGTGATTAAAACTACTGGCATTTCGCTTATAAGGGCTTAAGATAGACATAATAATAGTAGAAGTAAGTAAGCGAGGGTATAGAGAGGTGATTACAGGGCGTGTAAGGCTTAAAGCTTAAGAGGAGGAATTTAGGAGTTAAAGAAAGAAAAGTTTTAAAGGAAGGTTAAAGCGGAAGGAAGAATTTATAAAGCTTAGAGGGTAAAGCTATAAGAACTGTGAAGGCCAGCTAACCTTAATAAAAAGAATGGATAGAAGCTATAAGCCTATTAGAGGAGGCGCATAAAGGCCAGCCAGCCACGTTAACAACCCTAGACGGAAGGAATAAAGTGATAACAGCCTGAAGGAAGCGGGCTAACAAAGCATAGAACCGAAAGTTATAATAAATAAAGAATAACAAACCAGCGATAACCGGAGCGGTGTGAAGAAGACCGGACTAAAAGGGGGAGACATCACAAAGTTACCCCTAAACCGTTAACGCCTCGGTCCTGGTCGAACCCTAAGGAGCTGCTCCGGGCCGAAGGGGTCTTCCCTTCTACCCCAGATGAAAAATGAAGTGACGTAATACCTCCGAGCCATTACAGCCAAGGGGAGTAAACGTAGCAAGGCTGAGAATAACCCACTTACACCCTTATTATACTTATAACACATGCTGTTGGGTTTTCACAACCCTAACCCGGCCAGTGTGGCCGGAACAGTGTGGCTAGATCCACGCAGCCGCTCTGCAGCTAGCTCCGTGGATCCGCACAGCCAAGAACGCCAGACTCCACTGCCAACCTCGTATTCAGTCAGCTAACCTCGCTTCGCAGAAGCGAGTGTGGCCAATGCACTTCGTGCACTGGCCACCCTCACGGCTATAATACCACGGCTTCCGCTCTCGAAGATAGAAATAATTAATCATCTTTAACACACACTGTTTTCCAATGCCTTAACCCCTTTTAATTCTTAACACATGCTAATATAATCCTATAACCTGTCACTACATTAAGTAGTCGAGACTAAACTATATATATTTTAGGAGAATAAACAGAAGAGTAGGCAGGGTAGAAATGCCCTAACCACGCTTTAACAATAGACAGTTAGCAGTAGAGGGACCGCTTGCCCTTACGGGTGGAGCTTTCAGCTCTTACATTATATGATAAATAATAATAATATTATTTAACTGCGTTATTTAATATAAATAAAGTAAGACTCTTACTTAGGAACTTAACGTTAAGGACTTTAGTTAACAGTTATAAAAAGATGTTAGTGATGTGGTTTATCTTTATAAATTGATATATAATATATAATTTTTCATATTAGTAAAGTTATGATTAAATAGTTAATATAGCAGTTTTAAAGCTTGGTTTGCAGACTATTCGATTAATGATAATTTCCTTAGCAGGGATATCCGCTTTAAAGAGCAGAGTTAGGTTGCTTTAATCACGTTGTATAGTAAGACCCTTACTTGTTTAATTAAGATAAGATAAGAGTTAGAAGAGTTAGATGTTTTAAAATATAGCTTAACGTTCAGCTTGATTAGATCTAGTATTTAGGAGCTAATAGACGCGTGAAGTAAGTAACAAAGAGGGTATTTGCTAGTGAAATCTTTAGAAACATTAATCCTTATACTTAAGGAGGCAATGTCTGCTCTCTTTCCATTAGTAGAAATAATGGCTTTTAGGAATTCAAAAGCCACTGTAGCATAGGAAACACACTAATTATAGTCTTTATCTAGCAGTTAGTGATGATAATCTATTGTCAAAGGTACCTCGCTTTCTAAACTTTAATGCAGTATACTATAAGAACGGAGACAGGAAGAGATAGAAGGGTAATCACCAAGCCTTATGCTAGGGAGTTAAGGAAGAAATGGGTACCTAGTTTGTCTAGCTAGGTCTTAGCAAGAGGGATTGGCCTTACTATGTATTATAGGTAATTTTAACCCCCCGCTCCGTACCGACAGGGGGGTCGCTATAATGCCAGGGGTATGTTCCACCCCGCTCACTGCTATCACTTTAACATTAAAAATTGTATTTTTCTATGGTAAACTCAGTACTTCGTATGCATACCGTCTACTGTAATTACTACAGCATATTGCTTTAGTATTAAAGCTAACAGCTCCTGTAAATAGGTATCGGGTAACTGCTCCCAGGCCTTTAAAACATAACTCCGCGACTTATCTAATATAAAGTTCTCTTCTAAGCCCCATTTATCTTTAATATAATCCTTTATCCAGTCCTAATAGGCCTTTATAAGGTTTAAATCTAATGAGAATGGTGGTTAAAAGATTATAATAACATTCCTTTCAGCCAAATCAGCTCTTGTACCGCTAGCTAAATAGCCCGGAGCTCTATCTTATGCAAGGACAAGTAATCATTAACATTACGTCGCCGAAGCTAAATCTAACCGTTAATAATAAGTATAATATATTACCAGTATGTTTCTATATTAATCTTACTCTAGTTTTTCTCTTAGAAGATACTTAGGCCTTTACTAAAGCTACTGAAACTGCCTTAAAACATCCAGCCCTTTTTATGTTAATAATGTTCGACGATATAAGTAGAATTATACTCTTCGCCTAGCCGCCTTGTAACGTACTGCTTTTAATAAGGGCCGCCAGTACCCTACGTTTTATCAGTCTAGAGAATCGTAGCCAATTATTCTTTTATTTAGTTTAGATGGTTTATAGCCTATTGCAGTTAAAGAACGTGGTGTTTCTTAATAATTAGTGGTTTTTTCCAAGTAACGTGGCAGCAGAACACCATACGATAAAGAGCGTTTTTAATAGCCTATATCCTAAAGACTGTATTAAAAAGGACCTAAGAGAGTGTTAAAAAGCACATTTTTCTGTTCTTCTGTAATGCAGTAACAAATTCAAGGAGTTTGTCTTCTTGCTCTTTCGTCATACTACAAGGGCGGCCAGTATACTTACTAACAGTAAAGGAGGGGGCTTGAATAGCATCGCGGATCTGATGAGTGGTAAAGCTGGTCTTTTCTTTAATACTAGCCAGCTTAAACTGCGCATCAAAATACAAGGTTGGAACGCGCGCGCGTTCAGCCTCTATCAAGTGCTTCGTTCCAGTCGCACCCTTTGGCCTGGCCATTCTGAAAGTATTGCAAAAAGCGTGGATTTGGCCAGGAAATTCGTGTTGTGTGTGAAATTTTGCGTTGTGTGTGGGAAAAAGAGCGGGGTTGGCATTACCCCCTGTCAGTACTTGACAGGGGGGGTTTTTTTTTTTGGCTC
>Ga0247781_1000225_pt1 | contig 16795 bp, 2 predicted proteins | sample UWRJL184509B5_FD_179922 | JGI IMG/M metagenome (GOLD analysis project Ga0247781, IMG submission 179922) | Plant litter microbial communities from Arlington Agricultural Research Station in Wisconsin, United States - UWRJ-L184-509B-5 | ecosystem: Environmental > Terrestrial > Plant litter >...
CTAGACGGGGGGTTCAATGTCACTGTAGGTCGCTGTCACTATAATGCACAGAGGTGAGTCTGAACAGTAGGACACAAATGAACAATTGAATACTAGCGTGAGGAACCAGAGTCCCTCACGGTGGTCGTAGGCACGACTATGACTATCTATACTAACTACCTAGGAGGTACTTCGTACCTTACTCGTGGTGCTGTAAGTGCTTGTTGTGCGAGCACTTTACATCGTGCGAGCGTTCTGCTCGTGAGGTTTCTCCTGCTCGCGATGCAAGCACTCGGCATGCCGCGAGCAGCACCTCATTGGTCGTAGGGGCTTCGGGTCTTTGCACCCCTGGCCCAGTGCGCCTGGACGGTGTGCACCGTCTTTCTGCACTGTTCCTTCTGCGGGGGATTCGTCGGGCCGCCCCGGCCCAAGTGACGGCCTGCAGGGTCGTCACAGGAAACCCACCGCACCGTGGAGTCGCAATCTGAGCTGGACATGCTACGTTTCCAGTCTGGCGCGGGGGGCTTGGCGCCATGAAGTCAAAGTAGATATAGATTTCGCAGTCGCCAAAGGCATGACGCAAGAGCTCGTTAGCAACTGTAAAGGTGGTGTAGAGATGATACGACTCCATATAGCCTACCTACAAGCGTCGCATCAGCTGGAACTAGGCTGTAGAGTCGGCCAAACGCGATTGCCCTAGCCGGTGTGAGGGGCCGAGTAAGGTGGATACCGTTACTTAGTGACTGAATCGATTATGGTTTCTATGAAGAAGAAGATCAAGAGTAGATACAGGAGCTGCGCGGAGCGCAGCTATATAGGCGGAGACCCGCCTCCATGGGAGTGGTGGTCTGGGCTCTCAGCCCAGACCCACTTTGGGGCCTTAGCCCCGTGACATCACCCCCCTACTAGAGCCCCACTAGGCCCGTGCTCTCGCGCACGTGCGCATAGGCGTGTGTAATCCACCAGTAGATAGTAATTTCTTTACGTAACTGCCTTTGTTATTTTTCTTCTTCTTTTCTTCTTTTTTAACCGTTACCTAACGTAAGTAATCCCTCCCGTTTTTAAGGATTCTATATAACGTTCCTTACTAATTAAACCACTTACTAATAAGTGGAGTTACCTGTTAATTATTAAAAAGTATAAACTTTATTACTGTAACTTTAGTTACTCCTATTTACTATATTACCACTTTACCTACCAGCTTTATACGTTCCTTAAAGCGTACTTAAAGACTTACCCCCTTACCCCTCCTTTTTATTATTATAAATGTAAACTTATCAGTTTTAGCCGTTACTCTCGTAAGTAGGTGTTTTAATAAATTAGTGGTTATTATATTAATTATCGTAATGTAAGGAGACGTTTTTACTAATACGTTGTTTACCTTACCACTACCTCCCTTTACTTCTCTTAAAGAGGAGGCTATCCTTTTTAAAGTAAAGCTCTCCTCTCTCTTATCCCCTTTATTATATATTAACTTTTTAAAGTTAGATAATAAGTCTGTAGCTGTAAAGACCCTTTATTACTTTTATATATTAAGTACTTTTATTTAAACGTATTTATACTTTACTGTTAAATATCTTGTAAGTGTTATCCCTGCTTTCTAAAGGATAAAGTTTAGCTAACTACTGTTATATAACTTCTTAGTATAAACCTAATACCTTATACCTACTATATAGGATTAGATTTCCTTTATAAAGTCTATTCTAGACCTAAAAGTAACGTATACCTTTATTACATTACAGATTAACACTTTTATAAGGGCGCTACTTTAAAAGTACTATTACGTTACTATACTACTTAGATTACAGCTAACCGCTTTAAGGAGGGTACCTTTTAAGTAAACTTTATTATTATTATAATAATAATAAATGAGTTTTACTAATTTATTAAGTATTAAGTATATCCTGTCCTGTAAATCCCCTTTTATAAGAGTAGTTTTTTAAACGTAACTAACTTTTATATACGTTATAAGCTTCTTAGACTTAGTTTTCTCTAAAGAGCTGTTAATAATTATACCGTCACTATTACTATCCCCCACTCCCTTAACTTTACCTGCTCCTACAGTCTTTACTCCTACTTTTATTAATATAAAGGCCTTTATTACTGTTTTAATAAGGCTTTTAAGCCTTAAGGAGGCTTATAATATTTTAATATAAAGAGGAATTTAATAATGTTTTTAACTTTTTTATTTTATTAATAGTTTACTAACTGCCTACCTTATTAAAGGGGCTTTCCGCTCCCTTATAAGTGTATTATTATAAGTGCCTTTTAAAGTTAAAATTAATTCAGCTACAGTTTTACCGCTTTTTAACTATTTTCACACTTTCTTCTCCTAACCTATAAATTATTCTTTTAACTTATCTTTTATTATTATAAGGTTATAAAGTTCCTTATACTCCTGTAAAGTAACAGTGCTTTTAACGTTAGTTATAAGCTTTTATATAAGTATAACGTAATTAGTTTATTTAATAAGGGTTTTACGTTATAAGCTTTATCTTATCTTATAAGTTCTTATATAATGGATTTTGTTAACGTTATATATACTTAATATAATTATTAGTGGTTAAAGGTCTGCTTATATCTAGTTAGGAAGGGGGTCTCCTTTAGCTTTATAAAGGAGGTTTATGTAAAAATAAAGGTAAATAGCTTATAATATATCTTAAAGTTCCACTATATAAAAGCCCTTTACTGTTAAAATGGTAAATTTTACGTAAAGTTAGTTAAACTTCTTCTTTAGCCTTATAAAGGTGTAATTACGTAAGTTAAACTACACCTTATCCCTTATTATAAACCGTTAAGTAAGTATGTGTTTTTAATTAACGTACTACTTTTAATTAAACGTAGTAACAGTTATAACAGCTTTATATAGCTTTATAATGTCTTTTATACGTTTATTGTAATTTTTAATTAACGTTTTAGAGGTGTTAAGGCAGTACTCTTCTGTATATATATTATTAACAATTAGTATTAGGGAGGCTAGCTTATAACTATATATTATTAGGAAGGGAGATATATTAATAAAGCTGTTTATTTTATAGTTAATAGTTAATTAAGTAATAATACTGTACGTGTCTTAATTATCTTAATTTAAAGTAATATAAGCTCTTAAGTAAGCTTAAACCTTTTAATTTATCCGTTTTAAACCTTTATCCATTTAAGGGTAGTAAGTTATACTTAACTGTTATTTAATATTTAACAGTTTATATACATACGTTTAAAATTTATTAATTTAATTTAACCCTTAGTCGCTAATAATACGTTTAAGCTAGTTATAATAACGTACAAAGTAGAAAAGGAAGCAGGTTACACACTCTTTTATATTTATAAAGACAGTAGGTTTTAAGACGACGTACTTATTAAGGCAGTCCTTAATAACTTACAGGTTCTAATGGCCGTTAGCTAAAAAGAGGTTAGTGATAAAGTTTATTTAAATATCTGTGAAAAAACACTTTAATATTAAGAGTGGTTTTAAGAGGCTTTTTTTATATTCTCTTTAAATTTTATTACAGCTATATATGTTATAATTATAAAGGAAACGGTATATATAATGGTAAAGTAAAGGCTAATAAAACTACTTATTAACTGTTACTAAGGTGCCTTCTCTCCTAAAGTGGCCTATTACGTTAAAGTTATAAACTGCCTGTATAAACTAAGTTTTAAGTATATTCTACTTTAATAATTATAAAGGGAGTTTTCATTCCACTTATTTAAAAGCTATTAGCGCTTTAAGGACCCAGATCTAATCCCTGTAAGTCAGGTATCCTGTTTTATTAATCTTACAGTTTAAGATTTAAACCTTAAAAACTACTCCGCTATTTAAAGTGTAATCCCCTTTCTTTACTATATAATATATATCTTTATAAAGGGTATCTGTTTCCACTACTCTATTCTAAAGTAACTATAGTTCTTCGTCTTTAAACACTTTAATATAGGGAATTAGTTCTTCTACTATCTTAATTATAAAGATCTGTATATAGTTTTAAAAGGCACTTTCAGGAATAAGCTATATATCTTATACCTCCTAATCTTCTATAGTTACTTTATCTTAATCCTTACAGGAGAGAGTGTTTAGTATTACTACTTCCTTACTAAGGCAGTATTTTAATTTGAAATTAAAGTAAGAGAGGTATTTAGCTTAATAAACTTAACATTTTAAAAGGTTCTTTTATATAGTAAAATATTCTAAGTTATAATAGTCTGTAAGTATAATAAAGCCTTTATAACTGTGGAGTTTTGCTAATTACTACTCTAGATAATAGATAATTACTAATATCTCCTTATTATAAATAAGGTAATTCCTTTTAACTGCTGTTAACTTTTAAAAGTGGAACGTTATTACAGTACGCTTACCTTCTTCCCTTTATATAAGGGCACCGCCTAAGGTGTAACTATTACAGTCTGTCTCTAGGAACGTAAGTTTATTAAGGTCCTATTATATAAGGATAAGGGCTTACGTGAAAAGGGTCTTTATTAATTAAAACGTATACTTTTACCTCTCCCCTTACATATAGGGGACTCCTTTCCCTGTAAGCTCTATTAAGGAAGCGGCTATTTATAAGAAGTTAGGGATAAATATCTAATAGTAGTTAGTAAAGTTAAGAAAGCTGTATAGGCCTTTTATTATTATAAAAGCAGATTAATCTAAGATAGTGTTAATCTTTATAAGGTTTACTTAAATACTAATACTTATATTAATAATAAATCCTAAGTATTTAACTGTTTTAACGTTAAATTCACACTTTTTAAAGTTAAGGTGTAAAACTACCTTCTTTAAATAAGTTAGAACCTTTTACACTTATACATTATACTTTTCCCTTATTCTATTTATATAAATAAGGATATTATTAATATAAGTGGTTATAAAGTCGTTAAGGTAGTTATTAAGTATAAAGTTAATATACTGTTAAAATATAATTAGGGTTCCACTTAGATTAAAGGGGGTTATTAACTATTTAAATAGGTTATACCTAATGTGGAACACCGTTTTCCATTTTTCACTTAAGGTAATTTAAATCTTATAAAACACTTAAGCTATATTAACTTTTATTACTTATTTAACACTAGTAAGGTTATAAAGGGTCTCTTTAATTAGCGGAAAAGGGTATTAATCTATAGTTATAATAGCGTTAAGTACTTTATAGTTATAATAAAATCTTAATCCTCCTTTTAACTTCCGTATAAATAAGATTAAGGTTTTAGTTAAGGAGTTATTAGCTTTAATAAATCCCTTATTTAATAAGTCTTTAAGTGTTTTCTTTAAAATTAAGAGTTCTTCTCGTAATATATTATAAAATAGGTTAAATAGTAATAAGAGTTCGTTCCTATTAACGTCTTTCTTAATATGGATTTTATAATTAACATTAAGCTTATAAAAGTTAAGCGTATTAGCTCCCCACTTTAAAAAAAGTGGAAACAGGTTATAAAATTCCTTAAGGATCTTAGCCTTTAATTCAGTTTTAGCTAAAGGGTGTTTCTTTATAAGCGTTTATTCTATATCCTTTATAAAGAGGGTAAATATTAAGGTTTTAAGTGCCTTACCTCCTTAAGAGCAGAGTAACTTCTTTATATGGCCTTTTTAAGTCACTATTATTACTTTTATTATAAAGTGTAGCTCTTCTAGTTACAGTATATGGGCGATATTAACTTAATACTGTACGTATTAATATATAAAGCTAATCTAGAGCCTCTTTTTAGCTGGGTTAGATTTCACTTTATATTACTTTATTTATAATTTTCTTAGGATTATTAGGTTATTAAGTTTAGGAATAACGTATGTATAAGTTAGTTATATTTAACTAGTTATTTCGATAAAGAAGTATATAATTCCCTGTATTACTATTATAATTATACCTTTAACTACCCCTTTTACTAAGTGTAACGTTATAGGGATAACAGTAAAGTTTAATTTATTTATTACCTTTTTACTAATTATAAAGTAGTAAAGGTAGCCTTTATTAATAAAGGTTTAGTAAAGATTATTAAGTCTAATTATAACTAGAATAAGTGTAAGTAGGCTTATTATATAACCGTTTTTTATAAAATTCTTTACTTACCTAACTACTAGTTCTTCTAACTCTAAACCTTATCTTTAATCTAAAGCTACACTTTTCCTAAAGTGGAGATAATATCCTCCTTTAATTCCTTATCTTTAACTCTATCCTTTAACTATAAGGTAAAGGAGACCTTATTAATAGCTAGTTCCTTTAAGCGTGCCGTTAATCTGTAAGGGTAAGCTGTAAGCTTATAACTAGACCCTTTATAACGAATATAATAACTATTAGTTTTATACTCTTCTTACTCTACTATAATTACCTATTTCACTTAAGGGGCTGTAATTTTAAGCTTTATAGAGGTTTTTATTACAGGGCTGTATTATCTGTAATTATTAAAGCGGTTCTTACCGTTTTAAAACTTAATAAAGGATATAATAATGTCCCTGTTAATATTTACATAAGGTTAAGTAAGTGGTGTTTTTATTTATATAATGGAGTATTAATAAGTCACTTAATAACAGTTAACTTTAATAATCTTTAAACCTCCCTTATACTTACAGATTAGTAATTTAAAGGTTTTAATACATTCTTATTATACTGTTATAAGGGAGTATTCCTAAATTAATAACTTTAATTCTATAAGTGGGGTTACTGTAATTAACTTCCTTAAAAGTCTTTTTAAAAGGCAATTAGTAAACCACGTTACTTTAACTTCGTCATTTTAATTATTACCACTAGCCTTTATTAAAAGGGTAGTCTAAAGCTGTATAAAGCTGTAAAAGGTCTAGCCCTCTCTTTAATATATAATAATAAGTTTATTACACACCTTCTTTAAAGTAATAATAATGTTATTAAACGTAACCTTAATATAATTAATAAGATCTTTATAAAATAAAACTTTAAGCTTTTAATAATCTTTTACTAAATGGCGCTGTAAGTTTAAAAGGTTATTAATAATCACGTACATAATTATAATATTTTTATTAAATAAGTCTGTTCCTATAAGGCTGTTAACTTTTACTTTCTATTAAAGTTAGTAAAGGTAAGATATAAAAGTGGTATTATTTTTACTATCTTACTTTAGCTAGCTTAATAGCTTTTAATAATATTCGTTAAAGGTTAATACTTTAAAAACGGGTTATAAGGCCCTTATTAAGGGTCTTTATATCTAGGGGGGCTTGTTAAAGCTGGAGGCTTTTACGTTAATTAAACCTGTAAGGGGAGTTAATACGGTTATTTAAATAATTAATGTTACCCCCTGGGGAGTGGGTTTAATACTTTAATAGGTGGGGCCCGCTCCCTGGAAACTGGAAATTAACGTGTTTAGGGCTTTAGTGACTAAGGAGGTCTTAAAGGCTAGTGTGAGGAGCTTAAGTTCTCGTCTTCTGGCAGCTATTTCTACTTAAAGGGCTATTAACTTAATTACAGTAAGCTCTTACTCTACTACCTCTTATTACGACCTGCACCCGACACAGGCCTCGAGAGGACTGGCGCGGGTTAAGACAGAATGTATGGCAGGACGCTAACAGGTAGGGGGCGTTCCGAAGACGGCTTGTTAAGCTAGCACTCCTAGACGGGGGGTTTAATGTCACTGTAGGTTGCTGTTATTATAATACATAGAGGTGAGTCTGAACAGTAAGACATAAATGAATAATTGAATATTAGTGTGAGGAACCAGAGTCCCTTACGGTAGTTATAGGTATAACTATAATTATTTATACTAATTAGCTAAAGGTACCTTATACCTTATTTAGTAGCTTGTTACTTAGTAAGGAATTAAGTAACTTACTGTTAAGCACCTCCTGCTTAAAGGTCTTACAGATGTTTAGTAGGTAAGCACCTTTATTAAGACTGAGCAGCTGTTAGTTAGTTATAAGGGCTTCGGGTCTTTACACCCCTGGCCTAGTACGTAATACTGTGTATACTGTCTTCCTACACTATTCTGTGACGACCCTGCAGGCCGTCACTTGGGCCGGGGCGGCCCGACAAATCCCCCGCAGAAGGAACAGTGCGAGGGGACGGTGCACACCGCCCAGGCGCACTGGGCCAGGGGTGCAAAGACCCGAAGCCCCTACGACCAGTGAGGTGCTGCTCACAGCATACCAAGTGCTCGCATCGCGAGCAGGAGAAACCTCACGAGCAGAACGCTCGCGCGGTGCAGAGTACTCACACAACAAGCACTCGCGGCACTACAAGCAAGGTACAAAGTACCTCCCAGTTAGTTAGTATAAATAGCCATAGTTGTGCCCACAACCACCGTAAGGGACTCTGGTTCCTCACGCTAGTATTCAATTATTCATTTATGTCCTACTGTTCAGACTCACCTCTGTACATTATAGTAACAGCGACCTACAGTGACATTAAACCCCCGTCTAGGAGTGCTAGCTCAACAAGCCGTCTTCGGAACGCCCCTTACTTATTGGCGTCCTGCCATACGTTCTGTCTTAACCCGCGCCAGTCCTCTCGAGGCCTGTGTCGGGTGCAGGTCGTAATATATTCCTTATATAGGGGATTTATCAGGCCACTCTAGCCTAAGTGACAGCTTACAGGGTTATCACACGATTCCCCCTTTTTAACATTCTTTTCCTATAAAGAACCCTAGTAAGAACGTTTCCTTTCTTTAATATAATTATACCTATTAACTGTATGTAAAAGCGTACTTTAAAAAACAGTACCTTTTATTACTATAACCTTACAGACTTTATTTTAACTTTTAGATTGTAAATGTCGCCTTATAATTATTATTCTTTAAAATTACTTTCCTATCTTATTACTGCACGGTTGGATAGTTACTCTAAATGCTTACTAACAGGGGCTTTGTCTTTATATAACGCGTTTAGTTATAATAACGCCTTTCTTTAACAGCTCCTTTTTAAGAAACGTTATCTCGATATAAAGCACGACGCTACTGCGTGGAACTTAAAGCTGAAAACCTGAGAGCTTTAGGAAGTTACTGCCTATTTTAAACGGATTAAAGTTTAACGCTGTAAAACGGAAGAGCGAGCTTTTTCCACATTTAATTAAGAGGTAGAGATCCTTCGTTTCTAGGAGTAGGAGGAGGCCCGTCTGGCCGCTCCTCCTGAAATTAACAAGTCCTTTAACTAGGGAGGCTTTTTAACAGGAACGCCTACTGGTTCTTTTTCTAAGGGGTTGTTATAATTAATAACTTCTTCTTAACTTAATCTGTAGCTCCTTTTTCCAGTATGTAAAGGGCAGCCTTTTTTTTTACTAACTTATTTTTATATAAAGCTTGCTAGGAACTTTAAAGGCCTAACCTCCTTATTAGGTTTAAGGTCCTTTTAATCTTAGTTAAAAGTTTTAATAAATGTCCTTCTGTACCTATTAAGGAGTTTCCTACCGTTTCTCAGGCTTTAAGTCCTATAGTGGTCTTACTCTTTAATATAGTAATTTAGATATTAAATCTTATTTTATTCCTAATTCTTATTATTAGTTTTAATCAGTTTAGATTTTTCTAGTAAAACTCTGTAATTAGGTTTAAGTACTTAAGATTTTTAACTAGTTCCCACAAATTGCTTTTAAGGCTGTAATCTAACTATTTAACAAGATACTTAAATATGTTCTTTCCCTTTTATAAATCTATAATTTCCTTAACGTTATATTTATCCTTATTGGTATTAATCTTAATCTTCTTTTCCAGAGGAACTCCTTTTAAGGTAGGTTTTAAAAGTAAGATATGAAAAACCTTAATCTACACCTTTATACTAATAAGTAAGTCTAGTTTGTAATTAAAGGTAACGACCTTTTTCTTAATTTAAAACAGTCTGTACCTTTTAAAGTTAAGCTTCTTACTAAGCTGTTTTAAATACAGGTTTTATAAAAAAAGGTAAATATAATCCCCCTCTTAAAAAGTCGGTCCCTTAACTTATTTACCATTATAATAAAGTCCTTTTTTAAGTATTAATTACTTAATTCGGTATTTATTAGTAAATTTCTTTATTTGTTTACGTGTGAATTTAAGTTTAGCTTATAAGTGGTTATATAGCTCTTATATTCAGTCTATACGGACTGTAGCTTAAGGGGCGTTAATAGGCGGGCTTTAACAAAGCTTAAGCTCCTTACTGTAATTAGTGAAAAATAGTAATATACCTATTAACTTAATTAACGTTATATTATAAGTTATCTATATTATTAGTAACAGCTTAAGCTAATTATCTTATTTAAAGTTAATATATACCTAAAGATATATTATAAATATTTAATTAACTCGTTCTATTTAATTATCTGTCTATAAGTAAAAAGCTGTTAAAAGCTTACTTTTCACACCTATTCTTTATATTAATCCTTACTAAAACTTTAATATAATTAACTTATTTTAATCTGTAACGATATTATCTAACTAAAGGTATTGTAAAATTACCTTTTTCTTAAAAATATAAGTAAGTTACTTTATTATTATGTCCTTTAAAGTTAATAGAAAGTAAACCTATTTTATTAATCTGTTAATTATTATAAGGACTTAATTATAAGTGACTCCTGTAATAGGGTCCTTAGACTTTAAAATCCTAGTAACGAAGTTAAGTGAGATTAAACTCTATAACACTTATAGTATAGGAAGTAGTTTAAAAAGTCTATACGGCTTATAATGTTAATTTTACTTCCTGTAGCAGACGTTACAGTTATTAACCACTTCCTTAACTAGTTTTTTCATTCCCAGAAAGGTGTACGCTTATTAAACCTATGTTAAAGTCTTAACTTAGCTTATATATCCTTTAAGTTAAGATTTATAAACCTGTTAAACATACTCCTTTCTCCTAACTAGGTTATAAATGTACAGTTTCCTTTAATATTAAAGCTTTATTCCTAATTTAAGCATACTATTTATACCTTTTAATAACTATTTTAACTAATAACCAGTTTTATTATAATTTAGATATTTTAAGCACTCCTTACCACAGTCTTATATATATCTTAAGAAATCTCCTAAAGGGCACTTATACTTATAAGTTCCTTCCACTAGCCTTTTTACTTAAAAGTCCTATTATTACTAATAGATATTATACTCTGTTTATAAGTTTATATAGACGTTAATAACTTATTTTAACGTTTAGTTATCTAACACTTATAATATATGTTCTAACGTGCCATTCTCTGCTTTATTAAATATAATAATGGGGACTAGGACTGGATTAACATCCTTATAGTCTGATCTCTAATTAAAAGTATTAACTTACTTATTATCTTTTCCTTTAATATAATAAATCTGGAAGTGGAATAAAGCTATTAATTCTACCTACTGTACTTACTGTAAATTAAGTTCCTTTATTAAGAAGTATTAAAAGTTATTATGGTCTAAAAAGACTTAAACTGGTTTTTCCATACTGTTTAGATATAGTGCTTACTTAATAAAGTATTAAATAATCACTATTAGTTCTTTATTATAGATTAAATATTATAAGGCTGGGCTATAAATTTCTTTTAACAGGAAGGTAACTAAGTAGCGTTTCCTATTATCCTAGATTTAATTAAGTTCTCTACCGATAGCGAATTTTAAAGAGTTTATCTTAACTTAAAAAGGCTTTAAAAAATTAGGAAGGGCTAGAACTAACGCTGTAATAAAGGCATACTTAAGGTCTTTAAACGCCTTTTACTATCTATTAATCCACTTAAACGGCTTTCCCTTACCTGTAAGTTTGTAAAGTAGTTTTATAATTTTTATAAAGTATTTAATAAAATAATAATAGAAGTTTATAAAGCTGATAAAGGCTTATAATTTTTTCTAATTCTTTAAAGTAGGTTAATCCCTAATTACCTTTATCTTCTCTTATTACATTTTAAGCCTTTTAAGGGTTACTTTAAACCTTAAATAATTTAATTCCTAAACGTGGAAATAGCTCTTTTCTAGGTTTACTGTTAACTTTACCTTTTTAAGAGCTATTAACACCTGTTATATATGTTTCTAATATTCTTTTAAAGTTTTAAAATAAACTAGAACGTTATTTAAATATATAAAGATAAACTTATTAAGGAAGGGGCGGAGAACACTGTTAATAAGGCCTTAAAAGGTTATAAGGGTGTTTATTAATCTTATTAGTATAATATAATATTAATAATACCTATTATAAGTCTAAAAGGCCGTTTTATACTTATCCTCTTCCTTTACTTTAACATAATTAAATCTTATAGGGAAATTAAGGTTAAAGAACTAATTTACTTTAATAATCCGTTTTTATATTTCTATAATAAGTAATAGTAAGTAGTGATTCTTAATCGTATCTTTATTTAACATTTAGTAATTAATAACTATACGTAATTTACCGTCTCCCTTTCTTAAGACGAATAATATTAAATACCTTACCAGGGACTAAAACTTTATAATAAACCCGTTTTTTAAGTTCTTATTAATATACTCCCTTAAAGCCTTAGCCTGTTAAGGGTTCAAATAATAAGGCTGGAAGTTACAGAGCTTCACTTTTAACTTTAACTTAATTTTATAATCTTATAATCTGTAATCTAATAATTACAGTATCTTTTTTTAAAACAGGGTAAACTTCCTATACTTTATAAGTATTTTAAATAAGTTAACTTTTTCACTTATCTGTAAGTTAACTTCTTACTTCTTTCCACCTTTTAAATCGTTATTTAAGTAATATAATAAACCTTTTAATCCTTTAACCATTTTAATAAACCTAATTTAAACTATACTTAGTTTTAAGGGTTTAACGTGCTTTTAAATGCTTTATATATCTTTAAAGCAATTCAGTGCCTTTTTAACTTTCCCTAAATAGTGATTACAGTTAAGGGACTTATTAAAGGTAAAGTAGTTACTCCTTTAATTAATTACAGGGTTATACTTTTCCAGTTAGGGTAAACTTAAGATTATATTATACTTTATTATTAATATAACGTTAAAATCCACTTATTATTTATCCCCGTCTATTTTAATTAAGAGTAGCGAGTAATAGGTAACTTTATTATTATTATACTAATACAGGCCTCCTTTTCTATTTTAAATGGGAATAACCTTTTTATACTCTTAATTAAGGAGTTTCCTTTAATTAACTAATAAGGGGTATATTAAGTTAAAAGCACTCCTATTATTAATTACTACTTTTACCCTAAACAGCCTCCCTCTTCCATCTATTATATCGACACTAACAGAATAATACTTATACTTTTTTAATATCTAAGTTATAATAATTATCTGTCCTTAAAGTCTTATTTAACTTAACTTTTAAATACCTCTCCTTCATCTTAAGGTTTTTACTAACCAGTAAATTACTAGTTTCCAGCCCTTTTAAAAGGCTTATAACCTTTTCCTAATTCCTTTTAGAAAAATAAGTAACTTTAATAAACTTAACAGTTAACCTTTTTTAAGTTTTCATACCTTAACATCTAGTTAACTTTAAACAGTATAATGTTCTTAAAATCCTTAATAAGTTAATAATATACTTTACAGGCTTAGATTACAGTAATGTCTTTTTACTTTTAAATCTGTTAATAGTCTTCCTACTTTTACTATTCCCTAACTTTTCCTTTAAGATGTAATAAACACGTTATAACTAAGTAATTATTAAGTACCCCTCCTTACTAATACGTAATAGGGGTTTAGTTAACTATAATAACTTTCTATTTATTACCAGATTCTCTTATTAGGGAGTAGGAAACTTAATAATAAGCTAATTCTAACTTTATTCTTATAACAGTGTAGTCTTATCTTTATACGTTAAAGAAGTGGTTATAAAGGGCCTTAAGTTTATAATATTAATTAAGAGTGCAGTTATTATATATACAGTTAATCTACAGTATATCTTTATAGTTAAGGTAGTTAATATTAACTATAAGTGTTACAGTTATAAAGTATAAAACAGGGGAAGTGGCGCTTTATTCTTTCTCTTCTTCCACTTACCTTTATATACGTTATTTCTCCCAGACCTTTTCTTAAAACTTAAGTAATAATAGCCTAGCTTATTCTTTTATAAAATAGTCCTCTTTAATAAGTTAATATTTAAGTTAGTTAATAAAGTAAATTCTATTACAGAGTTATAACCTAATCTTTACTACTTTATCCTTAAACGTTACAGTAAGACCTTTAACTTACAAGTCCTTTATTTCGTCTACTAATTCCTAATACTTTTCCTTTAACTCTTAGACTCTTTACTGGTGTGCTTACTTTATACCTTCTCAGGGGACCCTTAAGGTACTAGTTTAAGGTATATTAGCTTTAATATAAGGCAGCTATTTAAGCTGTCCTTCTTTTAAGAAGGTAAGGGTGTTAATCTATTTAACGTACTTAAAGTGTTTAAGAGTCTTAAAGGGTACTGTTAAAAAGAACTTCTATTTCTTTAATTTAATTCTCTTAACTTATTCTCTTTTACCTTTTAAGGCTTACTTTACTATTTAAGTAACTTAAAGGGTTAGTTCTTTAACTCCCTTTACTATTTTAATAATTTCTAAGTTAAGGTCCTTCCTGGACTTCTTTAATTCCTAAGCTTACAGGGTAAGGTTTTTAAGGCTTATAACAGTTAATTAAAACATCTCTTCCTAAAGTTAATCTTCTATAACCTATACTTTTAACAGTTTTAAGTTTTCACCTTAAAGTCGGTTTATAATAACCTACACCTCTATAACTAACTTTTTTAAAACACCCTTAAGGATTAGGTATATTATATCCTGGGGTTTTTCCTCCTTCTCTCCCTTATCTCTTAACTTACACTTATCTATCTAAATGCAGTTTTCTTCGTTACCTGTTATCTTAATATAGATATCTCTTAAGTTAAACCTAATATACTTTCCTCCTTTTAAAACGGGTTTTTAACTAACTTATTTTAATAATAGGTATTACTATGCTATATAGCCTTTCTTATCACAGTTAAAGCACTAGACTTAAGACAGGTCCCTAGACTGCTTCTACTATTACTACCGTTAAAGCTTATCGCAATTAGGTCGATTTTAACGGTTTACCATACTAATATCTATTAGCTTAAGGTAATAGCCTATCGCAGTTAACTAATTCCCCTTTTTAAATTTACTTAGCTAGTAAAGGGTCCGTTCCTTTTAAAAGTTCTTTTAATAATAGTGATTATAATATCAGTTATCAGCCTTAATAGCCATCTTAACTAACTCTTAAAGGCAGTTTAGTTAATCCTTTTAATAAAGGTCTCCAGTAACGTGCTCCTTTAAACCACTTTAAAACAGCATTATTAAGGCTTCTTAACTAAATTTAATCTTTATTACTTCTAGTTTAAAGCGTATAGAGAACTTAAGGATTAAAGACGTCTACCTTAAGGTTATAAAGTGTTACTTAGCCTACTTAAGGGCGTCTAATTCTCTAAACTTAATCTGGAGTTAATTAATAAAAATGTCAAAATTGTTAAAAAAAGCCTAAGTCTTAAGGGCTTCCTTTTATACTCTGTTTATAAAGAGGTTATTAATTATCTTTATATAGGGTTTATATTAGCAAGTAATTACTCTATCTAATAAGGCTCTGGTAAACCTAACCTTTCCTTCTTCTTCAAAGAACTGCTTATCGTAATAGGTAATATAACTCTAAAGCTAGGTTATCTAGGACTCTAGCTATATAAAGTCTCCCTTAAAGTATAAAGGTAAAAGGAGCTTTACTTATTTCTTTTATAAACCTTTAAAGTTATTATTCTCTAGCTTAACAGTGTTAAGTCGTACTTAAAGTTTCTTAATAAAATTAATACAGCTTTTAATATCTTTAAGGAAGGCTTTATTAAGTTCCTTAACTAATCTTTACTAATTAAGGTTTAAGTCTTTAAGGCGTATAGCTAATTTGTTAATAATAGGAAGTTAAAGTTAAGCTTACGCCTTTTTAATCTCCTTTCCTTTTCTAAAAATTAACATATTAATAAAAAGGAGGTAATGTTTAAAAATTTAATAAACAGTATTTAAAACTAGCACGCTAATATCGTATTATAACCTATACCTAACATAGGCTTTAAGAGGACTAATATGGGTTAAGACAGAACGTATAACAGGACGTTAATAAGTAAAGGGCGTTTTAAAGACGGCTTATTAAACTAACACTCTTAGACAGGGGGTTTAATGTTACTGTAAGTCGCTGTTATTATAATGTATAAAGGTGAGTCTGAATAGTAAGACATAAATGAATAATTAAATACTAACGTGAGGAACCAGAGTCCCTTATAATGATTATAAGTATAACTATAACTATCTATATTAATTAGCTAAAGGTACCTTATACCTTACTTAATAGCTTGTTACTTAGTGAGGAACTGAGCAACTTACTGCTAAGCACCTCCTGCTTAGAGGTCTCACGGATGCTTAGTAGGTAAGCACCTTTACTAAGACTAAGCAGCTGCTGGTTAGTTATAGGGGCTTCAGGTCTTTACACCCCTGGCCCAGTGCACAGTACCGTACGTACTATCTTCCTACACTGTTCCTTATGCGGGGGATTCGTCAGGCCGCTCCGGCCCAAGTGACGGCCTACAGGGTTGTCACACCTCTCTAACGTGGGATTTAACTTATACTATTTCCCTAAGAGCTGTAAACTGTTAGCTGAAGTTTTCCTTTATAGACTGGATATAAGCTTCTAGCGAAATTCCTTCTGTCCTCGTGGAGGGGTAGTTGTCTATCATTTTATCGTGGGTGCTTTTAATAAAAGGGTCCCTTTACTACGTGTTATGATCTATCTGATCTGGCGGTTTAATAAAAACCAGATATAAGGGGCTGAGTAAGGTGGATACCGTTACTTAATAACTGAATCAATTATAGTTTCTATAAAGAAGAAGATCAAGAGTAGATACAGGAGCTGCGCGGAGCGCAGCTATATAGGCGGAGACCCGCCTCCATGGGAGCGGTGGTCTGGGCTCTCAGCCCAG
>Ga0247781_1000226_pt1 | contig 16768 bp, 6 predicted proteins | sample UWRJL184509B5_FD_179922 | JGI IMG/M metagenome (GOLD analysis project Ga0247781, IMG submission 179922) | Plant litter microbial communities from Arlington Agricultural Research Station in Wisconsin, United States - UWRJ-L184-509B-5 | ecosystem: Environmental > Terrestrial > Plant litter >...
GTGTCGAGGCGAAGGATAGCTACGGCCGGACGCCGCTGTCGTGGGCGGCCGGGAACGGCCACGAGGCGGTGGTGCAGCTGCTGAAATCACGTGCGATTTAGGTCTTAATAATTACTTAACCTCCTTCCCACCCACCACCTATTCTTAAGCCCTCATTATATACTCTTTATCTGTGGCAAATAACAGTGTCATAATTACTAAATTTCCAAGGAATTGCTTATGTAACGTAATATACGACTGATTTTGCCATATACGGCCTTAGGTAACTGTCACTCGATTTTATATAGTGACAGACGCAGGGCTTTTAAACCAGGTTTACAGAGTACTTGTGACGCTGGACGTGATCATATTACACATCTTAACAATTATTCACGGTAGGTAATTCTTATCTATGTTTAAGAGATTACCCTGGTTTCGGTTAAGTTAGGTAACCAGCTTTTAGAATTTGCCTTCAATTATTCTCACATCACGGCTCCATAGTGCTCTTTTATTATTTATATTAAATATCTTATAGTTATGGCTATCCTGACCGTACCCAATCAGAATGCCTTGCTGAGCCTGTAAATGGAGTTTATAGTTATTAGGTCCCTTTATTTTATAATATATTATTAAACCCCATATCTTTATATTATCAATATTTGGCTTTATATTAAATGCCACTTCATAAGGCGTTTTAAAGCCTAGACTACTGTGTGGTGTTCTATTATAGATATAAGCAATAGCTAGTACTGCCTCACCCCACAGATATATAAGTGTATTAGACTGTAATAAAACAGCTCGTACTTTAGCTATTATAGTACGATTTATTCGTTCCAGTAAACCATTAGGTTCCGGAGTATAAGGAGGGCTTAACTGTGTTATTATGCCTTCTTTTATTAGATGTCTTAATAAGCGTTTATATTCAGTGCCATTATCACACTGAAAAACACGTATTTTATACCCTTTATGATTATTTTCAGCTGTGGCTTTAAATTCTAAGAATATTTCTAATACTTCTATCATATTAGCTAAAAGCCTAACTTCTAAGTATCTGGATTTTTTATCAAGAAAAGTTATAAAGTATTTCTTTCCATCATAAGTAGGATATCGAAAAGGGTCACATATATCACTAGATATTTTCTCTAAGTAGTTATATTGTATTTTATTAGTGCTTTCTTTATAGCATTTATTTGGAAATTCTACACGTAAGCAGATCTCACAATCTAAGCAGCTATTATTATTATTATTATTATTATTATATTGCTCAGTTGTTATAGTATTTTTTAGTATATTATGTAAGTTATTTTTATTAATATGAGCAAAACGCTGATGTAGAATTTCCAACGTAGTGTTTATATTATATACTGGATTAGGAATAATTAATAGAAAATAATGGCCATTCTTTATACTACCTTATGTTATAAGTTTATTATTCTTTATTATAGTTATAGTATTGTTGTTTCCAATCCAGGTTATATCATCTGGTAATACCGAACCACTAATTATATTTATACCAAGTTATGGAATACAATAGCATTTCCGTAATATAACAGTTATATTAGTATCTGTAAACGTTATTTTACATAATCCTTCACCCTGTATTTTTAAGGTTTTTGCCTTACCCCAGCTAACTAAATTATTAGTATGTTTATAAGTCATAAACCAGGCTTTATTAATCATCACATTAACTGAGGCTCCAGTATCGAATATAAAAGGAGTAGAGTTATTATTGTCTATATAAGAGGAGATATTATTTCCCAAACTCCGTATCTTTAAAGCCAATTCCACTGTCTGTCTCATCTACAGAGCAAATTCTAAAACTAGTGAATTATTAGTTATGTGACTGATATTATTAAGGGTGAGGATATTATTATTTATCTCCATTATATCGGCATTAGGAGTAAAATCGAGTACATCTTCAAGCTCTATCTCCTCTTCAGAGCTTAATATTTCTTCCACACGGCTATCCAAGGTGGTATTAGTAACCACAGCCATCAGAAGGTTAATATTATGCTCCCTTTATTCCCTAGGGTGTTTATTATTATTATTATTAATATTAGGCTTTGGATTTACTTAGTGGTTTTTATCCACTGGGTGTTTCCAGCCCTTAGGAGCTTTATCTAGGTGTAGAAAAGCACAGTCTTCATCCTTATACCCTTAAAGCTTACAGTACTTATATTACAACCTGCACCCGACACAAGCCTCAAGAGGACTGGCGCGGGTTAAGACAGAACGTATGGCAGGACACTAACAGGTAAGGGGCGTTCCGAAGACGGCTTATTAAGCTAGCACTCTTAGACGGGGGGTTTAATGTCACTGTAAGTTACTGTTACTATAATACATAGAGGTGAGTCTGAATAGTAAGATATAAATAAATAATTAAATATTAGTGTGAGGAACCAGAGTCCCTTATAGTGGTTATGGGTATAATTATAACTATCTATACTAACTGACTTGGAAGGTACTTTATACCTTACTTATAATACTGTTAGTGCTTATTACGCGAGTATTTTACATATTATAAGCGTTTTACTTATAAGGTTTCCTCTACTTATAGTGTAAGTACTTAATATGTTATAAGCAGCACCTTATTGGTTATAAGGGCTTTGGGTCTTTACACCCCTAGCCTAGTGTGCCTGGACGGTGTATGCCGCCCTTTTATACTATTTCTTCCACGGGGAATCTGTTAGGCCGCCCTGGCTTAAGTGACGGCCTGTAAGGTCGTTATATAATTCCCCCTCTTTAACGTTCTTTTTCTATAAAGAACTTAAGAGGTAAGTTTCCCTTTTTACCACTTTACCATGTAACAAATGTCTGGCTCTTAAGTTTTAAAACGGGAATAGGGTAAAAGTATTAACTGCTATCTAAACCTTACAGCTTATATATATATGTTTAATAGTGAAATGTCCCCTTATTCTTTTTATAAGTCTACTATCCCCCTATTTATTTACCAGGTTTTAAATTAGTCTGACAGTTATAACCATTACTTAAAGAGGCACCGTCCTTCTTAATATGACGTTTTTAATATAGGTAAGGTGAAGCTGAAAGCTCTTCTAGTTAAGAAGTGAGACTTTAACTTATAAGTCGAATCTGTTATTTAATAGTTACATAAAGTTACTGTTAAACTTTAAAAGGTATTAATACATTTAATGTGTCTTTATAAGTAATGGTCTTAACTTAAAGACTATGCTGTGAAGGTGTTTAGCTGTGAAGTGGAGTTATTAGAGTTTTAAGAAAGTGAAGAGGTTAAATTAGATACCCCCTTTAAAGACGTGGAGTCTTTTAACTAGGGGAATTTTCTAACAGGGTCTTTATAACGAGTAGTTACTTTATAACTTAGTTTATGTCTTCCTTTTTTTAATAACTGGAAATAGTCTTTTAACGTAATAGCAGTGTATTTTTTTCCATAAGAGGTTATAGGTTTAACTCCTATAAGGGTCTTCTGTTACTTTAGATCCTCGCCCTTTAGGGCTAAAGGGTTTAAAGTGACTTTTTATTTATTTTTCTTTACTAACTTCCTTTTTTAACAGCGTTTATTCTTATATAAAGCTCGCTAGGAGCTTTAGAGGCCCAGCCTCTTTATTAAGTTTAAGGTCTTTATAACCTATAGTTAAGGGTTTTAATAAATATCCTTCTGTACCTATTAAGGAGTTTCTTACCGCTTTTTAGGCTTTAAGTCTTATAGTAGTCTTACTTTTTAATATAGTAGTTTAAATGTCAGATTTTACATTATTTTTAGTTTTTATTGTTAGCTTTAGTTAGTCTGGATTTTTTTAGTGGAACTTTGTAATTAGGTTTAAATATTTGAGATTTTTAACTGGCTTTTATAAGTTATTTTCAGGGCTGTAGTTTAGCCACTTAACGAGATATTTAAACGTGTTCCTTCCTTTTTACGAATTTACAACTTCTTTAACGTTATACTTATCCTTATTAGTGTCGATCTTAAACTTTTTTTCTAAAGGAACTCCCTTTAAGGCAGGTTTTAAGAGTAAGACGTGAAAAACCTTAATCCACACCTTTATGTTAATAGGTAGGTTTAACTTATAATTAAAGGTGGTGACCTTTTTTTTAATTTAAAACAGTTTGTACTTTTTAAAGTTAAGCTTTTTACTAAGTTGTTTTAAATGTAGGTTTTGTGAAAAAAGATAGACATAATCCCCTTTTTAAAGAGTTAGTCCCTTAACTTATTTACTATTATAGTGGAGTTTTTCTTTAAGTATTAGTTATTTAATTTAGTGTTTATTAGTAAACTTCTTTATTTATTTACGTGTAAACTTAAGTTCGGCTTATAAGTGGTTATATAGTTCTTATATCTAATCTGTGTGGATTAAAGCTTAAGGGGTGTTAGTATGTGGGCCTTAACGGAGCTTAAGCTTTTTACTATAGTTAGTAAAGAATAGTGATATACCTGTTAACTTAACTAATGTTATGTTATAGGTTATCTGTACTGTTAGTAATAACTTAAACTAATTATCTTATTTAAAGTTAATATAAACTTAAAGATACGTTATAAGTATTTAATTAACTTACTCTGTTTAATTATCTATCTGTGGGTAGAAAGCTGTTAAAAGCTTACTTTTTACACTTATTTTTTACATTAGCCCTTATTAAAACTTTAATATAATTAGCTTATCTTAATCTGTAATAATTTTATCTAATTAAAGGTGTTATAAAATTACCTTTTTCTTAAAGATATAAGTGAGTTACTTTACTGTTATATCCTTTAAAGTTAGTAAAAAGTAGGCTTATTTTATTAACCTGTTAATTACTATAAGGATTTAATTATAAGTGACTCCTGTAACAGAGTTTTTAAACTTTAAAATCCTAATAATAAAGTTAAGTAAGATGGAACTTTATAACGCCTATAGTATAGAGAGTAGTTTAAGAAGTTTATAAGGCTTATAACGCTAATTTTGCTTTTAGTGGTAGATGTTACAGTTATTAACCACTTCCTTAACTAATTTCTTTATTCCTGGGAAGGTGTACGTTTACTAGGCCTGTGTAAGAGTTTTAACCCGGCTTATATATCCCTTAAGTTAAGACTTATAGACTTATTAAATATACTCCTTTTATTTATCTAAGTTATAAATATACAGTTTCTCTTAATATTAGAGCTTTACTCCTAGTTTAAATGTGCCGTTTACGCCTTCTAATAACTGTTTTAGCTAATAATTGGTTTTATTATAATTTAGGTGTATTAGGTACTCTTTTCCACAGTCTTATACGTACTTTAAGAAATCTTTAAAGGGATATTTATACTTATAAGTGCCTTTTATTAACCTTTTCGCTTAAAAGTCCTGTTATTACTAATAGATGTTATACTTTATTTATAAGTTTATATAAATATTAAGGGTTTATTTTAATATTTAGTTATCTGACATTTATAATATGTGTTTTAACGTGCTATTTCTTACTTTATTAAATATAATGATAAGGATTAAGACTGGATTAGTATCTTTATAGTCCTGTCTTTAGTTAAGGGTATTAATTTACTTATTATCTTTTCTTTTAATATGATGGATCTGGAAGTGGAATAGAGTTATTAACTTTACTTATTATACTTACTGTAGATTAAGTTCCTTTATTAAAAAGTATTAAAGGTTATTATAGTCTGAAAAGACCTAAACTGGTTCTTCTATACCGCTTAAATATAGTGCCTACTTAGTAAAACATTAAATAATTACTATTAGTTCTTTATTATAGATTAGGTATTATAAGGCTGGGTTATAAATTCCTTTTAATAAAAAGGTAACTGGATGGTATTTCTTATTATTCTAAACTTAGTTAAGTTCTCCTTTAATTATGAATTTTAAGGAGTCTGTTTTAACTTAAAAGGGCTTTAAGAAATTAGGGAGAGTTAAGATTAGTGTTATAATAAAGGTGTACTTAAGGTCTTTAAACGCCTTTTACTGTTTATTAGTCCACTTAAACGGTTTACCTATCCTTATAAGCTTATATAATGGTTTTATAATCTTTATAAAACACTTAATAAAGTATTAGTAAAAGTTTATAAAGTTAATTAAGGAAGTGGTGGAGAACACTGTTAATTAGGCCTTGGAAAGTTATAAGGGTATTTGTTAATCCTATTAATATGATACGGTACTGGTAATACCTGTTATAAGTCTGAAAAGCCGTTTTATACTTATCCTCTTCCTTTACTTTAATATAATTAAATCCTATTAGGAAGTTAAGGCTAGAAAACTAATTTACCTTAGCGATTTATTCTTACATTTCCGTAATAAGTGGTAATAAGTAGCGATTCTTAATTATATCCTTATTTAACGTTTAATAGTTAACAATTATATATAGCTTACTGTCTCCTTTCTTTAGGATAAGTAATACTAGGTACCCTGTTAGGGACTGGGACTTTATAATAAACCTGTTTTTTAGGTTCTCTTTAATATACTTCTTTAAGGCCTTAACCTATTAGGGGTTTAGATAGTAGGGCTGGAAGCTGTGGAGCTTTACTCCTGGTTTTAACTTGATTTTATAGTTTTATGGTTTATAGTCTGGCAGTTACGGTATCTTTCTCTAAAATAAAGTAAACTTTTTATACTTTACAGGTACCTTAAATAAGTTAACTTTTTTACTTATCTGTAAATTAGCTTTTTACTTTTCTTTACCTTTTAAATTATTATTTAAGTAATGTGGTAGACTCTCTAGTCCTTTAACTGTTTTAATAAATCTAACTTAAACCATACTTAGTTTTAAAGGTTTAATGTGCTTTTAAGTACTTTATATATCTTTAAAGCGGTTTAATATCTTTTTAACTTCTTTTAAACAGTAATTACTGTTAAGGGATTTACTAAAGGTAAGGTGGCCACTCTTTTAATTAATTATAAGGTTATACTTTTCTAACCAGGGTAGATTTAAGATTATATTATATCCTGTAACTGGTATAACGTTAAAGTCTACTTATTATTTATCCCCGTCCACTTTAATTAGGAGTAGTGAGTGGTAGGTGACTTTACTATTATTATATTAGTATAGGCCTCCTTCTTTATTTTAAATAGGAATAACCTTTTTATACTCTTTATTAAGGAGTTTCCTTTAATTAATTAATAAGGGGTGTATTAGGTTAAAAGCACTCCTGTTATTAATTATTACTTTTACCTTAAACGGCTTCCCTTTTCCGTTTATTAAGTCGATACTGACAAAGTAATACTTATACTCTTTTAACATCTAAGTTATAACCACTACTTATCCTTAAGGTCTTATCCAGCCTAACCTTTAAGTGCCTCTCCTTCTTCTTAAGGTTTTTACTAATTAGTGAACTATTAGTTTCCGGCCCTTTTAAAGGGCCTGTAACCTTTTCTTAATTCCTTTTAAAAAAACAGGTAATTTTAATAAACCTGGTAATTAACCTTTCTTAGGTTTTCACACCTTAATGTCTAGTTAACTTTAAATGGTTTAATGTTCCTAAAATCCTTAATAAATTAATAATACACTTTATAAGACTGGATTATAGTAATGTCCTTTTACTTTTAAATCTGTTAGTAGTCTTCTTGTTTCTACCACTCTCTAGCTTTTCTATTAAGATGTAGTAAGTATGTTATAACTAGGTAGTTATTAAGTACCCCTCTTTACCAGTATATAGTGGGAGCCTAGTTAATTATAATAACCTTCCGTTTATTATTAAATTCTCTTGTTAGGGAGTAGGAGATTTAATAGTGGGCTGGTTTTAACTTTATCTTTATAATAGCGTAATCCTGTTTCTGTATGTTAAGGAAGTGGTTATAAAGAGCCTTAAGCCTATTATATTAGTTAAGATTATAGTTATTATATATACAGTTAATTTATAATATGTCCCTGTAGCTAGGGTAGTTAACGTTAACTATAGGTGCTGCGGTTATAGAGTATAGGATGGGAGGGGTGGCGTTTTGTTTCTTTTCTCCTTCCACTTACTTTTATATATGTTACTTTTCCTAAACTTCTTTTTAAAACTTAGGTAATAATAACTTAGCTTATTCTTTTATAAAATGGCCTTTTTTAATAAGTTAGTATTTAAGTTGATTAGTGAAGTGAACTTTATTATGGAGTTATAACTTAATTTTTACCATTTTATCCTTAGTTATAATAGTAAGGCCTTTAACTTACAGGTCTTTTATTTCGTTTATTAACTTTTAATGTTTTTCCTTTAACTTTTAGACTCTCCGTTAATGTGCCTAGCTTACACTTTCCCGGGGGACCTTTAAAGTACCAGTCTAAGGTATACTAGCCTTAATGTGGGGTAGTTATCTAAACTGTCCTTCTTTTAAGGAGGTTAGGGTGCTGATTTATTTAGTGTGTTTAAAGTGTTTAAAAGTCTTAAGGGGTATTATTAAGAAGAACTTTCGTTTTTTTAACTTAACTTTTTCAGTTTACTCTCTTTCTCTTTCTAGGGCTTACCTTACTATTTAAATGGCTTAGAAGGCTAATTCTTTAACTCCCTTTACTATCTTAGTAAGGTTTGAGTTAGGGTCTTTCCTGGATTTCCTTAGTTCTTAGGCTTACAGGGTAAGGTTTTTAAAACCTGTAACAGCTAATTAGAACATTTCTTCTTAAAGTTAGTTTTTTATAACCTGTACCTTTAATAATTTTAAGTTTCCACTTTAGAGTTAGTCTATAGCAACCTCTACTTTTATGGTTAACTTTTCTAAGATGCCTTTAAGGACTGGGCATATTATATCTTAAGGTTCTTCCTTTTCTTTTTCCTTATCTCCTATATTATACTTATTTATTTAGGTGTAGTTTTCCTTATTACCTGCCATTTTAATATGGACGTCTTTTAAGTTAAACTTAACGTGCTTCCCTTTTTCTAGAATGGGTTTTTAATTAACTTGTTTTAGTAACGGGTATTACTGTGCTATATGTCCCTTTTTATTACAGTTAAAGTATTAGACCTGGGATAGGTCTTTAAGTTACTTCTATTACTGTTATCGTTAGGGTTTATTACGGTTAGGTTAATTCTGATAGTTTATTATACCGATGTCTATTAATTTAGGGTAGTAACCTGTTATGGTTAACTGGTTTCCCTTTTTAGGTTTATTTAGCTAGTGGGGAGTTTATTTCTTTTAAAAGTTCTTCTGATGATGGTGATTATAATACTGGTTATTAGCCTTAATAGCTATCTTGATTAGTTTTTAGAGACGGTCTGGTTAATCCTTTTAATAAAGGTCTTTAATAACGTGCTTTTTTAAACTACTTTAAAATAGTATTATTAGGGCTTTTTAGCCGAGTTTAATCTTTACAGCTTTTAGTTTAAAGTGTGTGGAGAACTTAAGGATTAAGGACGTCTGCCTTAGGGTTATAAGGTGCTGTTTAGCCTGTCTTAGGGCGTTTAGTTCTTTAAATTTAGTTTAAAGTTGATTAATAAACACGTTAAAGTTGTTAAAAAGGGCTTAGGTTTTAAGGGCCTTTTTACACGCTTTGTTTATAAAGAGGTTATTAATTGTTTTTATATAGAGTTTATACTAATAAGTGGTTACTTTATTTAGTAGGGCTTTGGTGAACCTGACCTTTCCTTCTTCTTTAAAAAACTGCTTATCGTAATAAGTGATATAGCTTTAAAGCTGGGCTATTTACGACTTTAGCTGTGTAAAGTCTCCTTTAAAGTATAAGGGTGGAGGGAGCTTTATTTATTTCTTTTACAAGCCTTTAAGGTTGTTATTCTTTAGCTTAACAGTGTTAAGTTAGGTTTAAAGTTTCTTAATAAGGCTAATGTGGCTTTTAATGTCTCTGGGGAAAGTTTTATTAAATTCTTTAATTAATCCCTATTAGTTAAAGTTTAACTTTTTAAAGTGTGTGGTTAACTTATTAACAGTGGGGAGCTAAGGCTAAGCTTATACTTCCTTAGGTTTTTTACCTTTTCTGGAAGTTAATATGTTAATAGTAAGAGGGAGGTAGTGTTTAGGAATTTAATAAACAGCGTTTAGAACTGTAATGTTAGTATTATATTACAACCTACACCTAATATAGGCTTTAAGAGGACTGGTGTGGGTTAAGATAGAACGTATGGTAGGACGTTAATAGGTAAGGGGCGTTTTAAAGACGGCTTATTAAGTTAGCACTTTTAGACAGGGGGTTTAATATTACTGTAAGTCGCTATTATTATAATGTATAGAGGTGAGTTTAAATAGTAAGATATAAATGAATAATTGAATATTAGTGTAAGGAACCAGAGTCCCTTATAGTAATTATAGGTATAACTATGATTATTTATACTAACTGACTTAGAAGGTACTTTATACCTTGCTTATAGTGCTGCCAGTGCTTGTTACGCGAGCATTTTGCATATTACGAGCGTTCTGCTTATGAGGTTTCCTCTGCTTGTGGTGCAAGCACTTGGTATGCTGCGAGCAGCACCTTATTGGTCGTAGGGGCTTTAGGTCTTTGCACCCCTGGCCCAGTGCGCCCGGACGGTATACGCCGCCCTTCCACACTGTTTCTTCCGCGGGGGATCCGTCGGGCCGCCCCGGCCTAAGTGACGGCCTGCAGGGTCGTCACAACTTGCAAAAAATAGCCTTTTGATGGTTGTTTTTCCAAGGTTTTTTAACCTTATATTTACCAATCATCTAGATAGGCTTGATAGCTTTTTCAGCTACTTACAGTCGCTTAGCTTCGTTAAGTAGGTTAACCGTAAGGCTTTCCCAGTTATAAGCCTTTGGATTTGACCATAGAGCCTGTATAACCTGAGCTACAAAGGGCCCAAATTCAGGCTCTAGATTTTGTAACAACCAGGCCATATTAGCTATCTCTGGCATTTTCAAGTCCTGGGCCGCCAGATTGTCTAGTATAGACTTTAATTTACTGACGTAGGCTTCGACCAAGTCGAAATCCAACTGGACTGTCTGGTAGAATTGTTGTAAGAGGAGATATTTGCTTATAAATCCGTCAGAATTATATAATAGTAAATAGTCGGAGTAGTCTCCGGGCTTATAACCTGTTGCGAGGTTACATGATGGTCATGTGATAAAAAAGCAGTAGAAGATTCGTTGTTATTATTCTTCTAGTTAAGAAGTGGTGAGAGAGCTTATTATTATAATTGGCCGAGTTGGAGTAATTATTAGGCCGTCTTACGTTTTGGTGACGTAATTGTCTAAGCTTTAAAACCACTAGAATCTACTAAAACACACACATTAGTTATCAGGCTCCACACTAGCTTTTCTAGCCAACATTACGAAAAAGCCCTTGTACGTTTTATTATTAAGGGCAGTGTTAGGTAAGGCGCTAATAGTAGTGAGGAAGGAAAAACGGGTAAAGGTACGTAAACAGAAGGGGGTAAGGACTATAAAGAGGGCAGTAAGGTCTTTAACGCCAGTAATATAGCCAGTAAAGAAGGTGTTAAGGGTTTAATACATAGTGGTATAAAGGGGGGACATTTTAGTGGTTAAGTTTAGCTATTAATAGTAACTTAAGATAAACGGGAAGGGAAAGGTACCTTAAAGGGAAAGAGTGAGATTTATCGTTATAGTTAAAGATAAGATTACTCCCCGTTTAGATCCTTTAAAACTAAAATATATTTATAAGAGTTAACGAGAGGTTTAATAAACGATAGCTTTTCCCGGCATATACGGTTAAGACTTAACAGTATTAGTAATACGGCTTTAATAAGATAGACGGAGTTAAACTGCAAAACAGAGATCCACCTTGTAAAAGTCAAGCGGAATTTATTCCAGACTGTGTTTTACCACCCCCTTCTCGTCAGGCCACAGCGTTTCCTAAGCCTCGTCACTCGTACTGCTGTAAAAGTAACGCGACAGGCTTAACTAAAGCAACTATACAGTTAGGTAACGGGCTATTATTAACTTACTAACCTAAAAGTCGTTAACCTTATCAGGGTTTCTTTATACTGATTTCGACAGTCGGACCATCACAGGGGAAAAGGCCTAGATAATATTAACGCTAGTAAGGTGTAAAGTACAGGTAGTATAGTACAGTAACCTAAGAGGGACGGGATCCGGTTTATTAAGAGTCGGCTTATCAACTTAGCCGGGCTAATCACCTTGGTTTAGAGAAACAGCTTACCAGGCCTAAGCGCTAAGATACAGCGTACGTATAAAGCTAAAAGCACCGATTAAAAGTGGTAATAGCTAGGCAGGTAAATATAGCTTGTTATCGTTAAGTCCGCTTAGTATAGCGTTAATATGGTTAAAATTAAGCGTAAACTCAACTAGTACTATAAACTAGATAAGCCAGACCATATACTGTTAACTCTGTAAAAAAGGGTAGGTGTAAACTATACCCCTTTATTTACCCCTTTATTTACCCCTTTAATTCCTTCCTTTTTACAGGGCTGTGTTAGAAGAAAGGTTTTACTACAAACTCTTTAAAAGAACTAACTACGTGAATTCTTACTTAAAGACCCTGTATACTGTAACCTTCCTTAGCTAGATTTATACTAGTATATCCCAAGATTTAAGATATACGGTAAAGAAGTTATAATTAATGAGAATGTCTATTTGTACTATAGCATTCTAACCTTTTATACTATAGCCCCACTTATTAGCCAAAAAAGGTCCGTGCGTTTCCACATCCGGCCAGGGCCAGCGATCTTTACCATGGTGAATTGAATTCTTCCTGGTGCAAACTAGCTAATTCTAACGCCAACCAGCGTATCTTGCCTCGCTTGCAACATCGCAGTTTTGACCGTCAGAGGGTAGGTGATTGATTGAATCACATTTTACCAGGCTAACTAAGTGTATAGATGGCTAAATACAACCCAGCGCATAATGGCCTGATGCCGACTAGCCCCGATTTAGATCCAGAGGACGATGCTTTTGATAAGGCGCCGCCAGAGCCGTTATCTAACCCCGCATCGCCATATAAGCTTGTTACTGAGACTTATAATACCCTGGAAGACTTAAAGAGCGACCTTTGCGAATTTGCAGCTTTAGCTGGCTTTAATATAGTTCGTTTAAAGGCCTCTAATAAGGTGAAAGGATTAGACTACAGTATTATACTCTTTAACTGCCAGTAAGGTAATGATTACGCCTTTAAAGCGCTTTTAAAAGCTTCTAATATTATAAAACTGGGTTATCCCTAGAAGGCCTACGCTAAGGCGTTTAAGTAGAACGACTGTAAGTGGACCTTTAAGATGAAGCTTAACTGTTAACATTATAAGTATCACGACGGTAATGGCTTTAATTCTTACCCTAAGCTTATAATGGAATATAAGGCCTTTATAACTTAGTTTACAAATTATATAAGTATCTTTAACTATAAGGTTACTATAAGCTTACACGCTTAGTTCCCCAGAGTTATGTTTACAGACTGGTAAATCCGGAACTATTACTTTAAGCTTTATAAAGTAGCTTTTAACAGCTATACACCCTTTTAGGCGATTATAAAGCTACTTAATAATAAGGGAGTTTCCTATACTCTAAAGTGGGTAATAAGCTTATTTATTAGTAATTTAAAGTGTAAGTTAAAGGGCCTGTTTTAGACTTATAAGTAGTGTAAAAAGTAGTGGGTTTAAAGGTATTACGTTCAGATATATAATAATATTTATAAAACTAATAATAAAGGCCTTACTTTCTTTTAAGTAGTTAGCTTAAATAACCTTAATATGGCCTTTTTTTATAGATTTAACCTTATTAATAATAAAAAGTAAGAAGGATTTAATTAGTTAATGCAGTAAGTTAACGTTATATCTAGGAGAATTAGGGCTAAGGCTTTAGGTGTAACTATTACAGATTATAATAAGGTTATAAGGGCTGTAATTATGAAGGTTTATCCTTTTACTAAGCCTTAGATCTATATCTTCTACATTAATAAAAACGCCACCTTTAATATTAAACGTAAGTGGAATAAGGCCGCTGTATTACAGGTTGCCCTTATAATAAGTGCTCTACTACCTTACAGTTAAGAAGAATAAAAGGAGGATCTTAATTAGGTTATAGATTAATAAGATAAGGTTATAGTTAATTATAGAAACCGTCCCTTTAATAAAGAGCTTAATGTTATACTTATAGAGGTTAAATACTTAATAGCTGGAATCTATAAGCTTTAGGAGTCAGTTCTTTACATATAAACTATAAATAGCTATAATACAGTATAGGCTAAGCTTAAGGATTTCTTTCTATAATAAATAGCTATTATTTAGTACTTTAAAGATACCTGGTTTTTTATTATTAAGTAGTGGGCTGGTTATTATATTAATAATAACCTTAACTTTAATTAGAGGATTACATTACTAGTTAAATCTGTAAATCGATACCTTAAGTCCTTTATTATAAACAGTAACAGTATTATCTTAACGGTTATACGGCAGTTATACCGTATGGTTAAGACTATAGAGTGCTGGATCTATAAGGCCACTCTCTAGGAGCGTAACACTCTCTACCGCAACTTTCTTAACTAATCTTAGCTAAGAAAAACACCTTATATTGTTTTTAAGAGGGGCCTGGATCACATTATTAGGTAGTGGAGGATTATATTAGGAGTTATTCTAACTAAGGTACACCTTATCCAGCTAGACCTGTAAGCCTGTATTTATAAGTTTACTAGTTAGTACGGTATACCTTATAGTTATAAGCTCCTTTATTATTATAACTTTAAGGCTTTACTTATCATTTGTAAGGACTTTAATCTTTATTAATGGCTTATAAGAAGCCTTAATAATAATAATGTGTATTTACAATACTAGGAGTTTAACCGTGTTACAGTTATAAAAGGAAGGCCTTACAGGTCTACCGCTTTTATAAGTAACCCTTCCGCTCTAAGACTTACAAAACCTATCCCCACTGGTAGCCAGGCTGTTATACTAGCCACTTAACCTCCTTTAAGTGCTTAACCTCCTTTAAGTACTTTATAACCGACTATTACAGCCGTTAAGGCCGTAGTGACCTTAACACTAACCACTAAGACCATCACAGTGGTAATAAGCTAACCCTTAAGAGGTAGGGGGGGCTGTAGGGCCGGTGTGGCACGGGGAGGAGCACGGGGGGGAACAGTCAGGGCCTTAATTCAGCGTAACCTATCATAATAGGAGGGTGTGGTGTTAGAGGGGAGCCAGATAACGGCTATAAGTGGTGGCCAAGCAGTCCCCACGTTTAGTAACGCCTTAAGAGGACGATCCAGAGCTCCTAGAACCGGTGCTAACAGGGTTAGGAATAGTGGCACTCCTAGAGGAGGCCTAACTGGAGCGTTTGGAACATAGAGGGCATCGGCAACTGCAGGCATTATAAAGGGAAGGAGATCCACGCGCTCCACGCGCTTTACGCAGGGGTAAGGGGCTTTCAGGGGCTTAGTTAACAGTGTAGTGCTTAGTCAGTAAAGGAATATTACTTGTTCGATCAGTTTTATGTGTTTTTTAGCCTGCTTTTTACGTTGTTTTGGTGGCCGTAGTGGCTGTGGTTCAATTGATGCCAGGATTCAGGGGCTGGATGTGGAAACGCACGGACCTTTTTTAGCTAATAAGTGGGGCTATAGTACGAAAGGTCAGAATGCTATAGTACAAATAGACATTCTTTAATTAATACCTTACAATTAATAGGCTGGAAGTGTAAAATACAGCCTTAAAAGATTGTTCTTACACCCTAATATAAAGCTAAACGCTTTCACTTTACTTACAAATAATTATACCTTCGGCCTAATCTTAAAGATTAGGAAAAAGTACTTTTCTTAGACGAAACCTAGGCAACTATATTACCGATGTGGAAGAAGTGAATTACAGTATACGATTTAGAAGATGTGGAAGCCTTTACTTTCGTACGAAAGAAACCTTATAGTTAGATGTTCTAAGGTTTGTTTACAGGAGGCTAAAAAGACCCTTATTTTTTCTGGGAGAAAGAATATATCGTAATTAACTCCGAGAACATATTATTCCACAAGTACAGATTTTTCTTAAGGCTTAGAACAAATCCTTTATATTCTAATAAGATAACGCCTCTTCCCATATATCTAAATCGACAAGGAACTTTATAGGAGCTCTAAGTATTAAAACGCTCTTATAGCTGGCTCGAAGTCCAGACCTTTCACTAATAGAGAACGTTTAGTACTAGATGAAGGCCTGGATCGAGATTAACTACCCTAACCTTAAATGGCTAAGCTTGCCTGAGCTCCGTATAGTAATATAAGTGGCTTGGGAAGCAGTAAATCTAGAGTTCTTACGAACGCTTGCACATTTAATGGTCAGGAGGCTGCGAATGGTTATTGAAAACAGAGGGGGCTGTATTCTATACTAGTCGGTAGAAATACATCTGTTACACTAATTTCTGGCCTGTTCAGAAGTATCAGTACTGCTAAGACCCGTGCCCCTTTTACAGAAAGTGTATGGGGCATGTACTGTATTAATAATTATTACCTTAGGGGAGGTGTAGTGCTAGTGTAATCTATCAGACAGTTATTAAAGTGGAGAATGTTATTAAAGTGGAGAATGTTATTAAAGTGGAGAATGCTATCGAAGTAGAGCATATTAGGTTATTTTGTAATTATACTACGTAAAGGCTTGGCTAGATACCTATAGGCATGCCGCTCGGTTTTAGCTCACCGCTTTAAGGTAGTAGCACTGTCTATTTATGATTATAGGGAAAGGGATTGGCGGCTTGTATATAAAAGGTATCTTATATAGACTTTTAGGTTCTGTCAGTGTATCTGTCAGCTTATATAACTAAGGCAGCCGTATGTATTTATCGTATGACGACGGTGTATAGTTATGTGTTAGATATAACAGTAATTACTATAGTTAGAAAGTAATTAGATTCCTTATTTTAGTGTAGTGGTAGTTTAAGATATTATAAAGGTGCTGGTAAGGCTTTATTATGAAGTTATCGCTTAAGACCTTTATATAAATGTAGCTAGTGGCTTA
>Ga0247781_1000227_pt1 | contig 16751 bp, 1 predicted proteins | sample UWRJL184509B5_FD_179922 | JGI IMG/M metagenome (GOLD analysis project Ga0247781, IMG submission 179922) | Plant litter microbial communities from Arlington Agricultural Research Station in Wisconsin, United States - UWRJ-L184-509B-5 | ecosystem: Environmental > Terrestrial > Plant litter >...
TTTATCTTTTTTATTAATATACTGTACGAAGAGTTAAAATATATGAAAGGCTTAATTATATTAGGTTTTACAGATAATATAAACCTTTAAGCCTTCACATATAACACGTTAACGTGCTGTAAGATCCTTAAAGTTACGTATAAGATCTGTAAAAAATAGGTAAAGGAAAAGGGGATAATATTTAACTTAAAAAAGAGTAAGTTTATTTACTTCTTATAAGTAAAGCGCTTATAAATTAAAAGAGTAAAGATTTTAGGAAAAGATTACTTAAGATTAGTGTTAGTAAAGTTAGTTAGGTTTTTAAAAGTTTAGCTTAATAGAAAGCTTAATTAGAAAGCTTATTAAAAAAGGATTATTAGAAAAATAGAAACTTAAACCTTTATATTAACTTAACTTATAGGGAAAACGTAAAAAGTGTAGGCTATCTATGTTTAAGAAATTTACATTAAAGTTATTAAAAGTGTCCTTACTTATAGAGTAAATGTATAGCATACGTTAACGAAGCTAAAAAAATTAATAAAAGGGATAGTTAAAAAGCTAAAAACTATTTTAATATAATACTTACAGATTGTATTTAAAGCGTATAAGGTAACTTTAATAAAAAACTTAAAGTTAAAAGTTTAGGTTTTACCACTTAATATCTACTTAAACTGATAAATAGTAAAAGTTAAGTAACGACTTAAACGTATAAGGATTACAGAGCTTTTACGTAACATTAATAAAAAGATAGCTAAATAAGTAAAATAAAGATAGGGTGTAATAATATATACCCCTTTAATAAATAACAGTTTAATAAAAACTATATAAGTAAAAGATTAGTTAAGGCTTACACTAAAAAAAGCGGAAAACTTAAATTAAAAGAAGTGGACAGACCGTGACCTTAATATCTCCACCCTTTATAACTAGAAGGAAAGATAATAAAAAAAGAGGTATAAGGTGTTTATATGCTGTAATTACATTATTACTGTAATAGATATATACGACCTTAATAAGAGTAAGATATTACTTTAACTTTATTAAGAACTTATAAAAGTTTAAAGCTTTATCTTTATATAGGTTAAAATAAAGAAGATTAACTTAAACGCTTTCTTTTACTAAAGAAAGGTCCTTAAGGTGGTGTTACTTTAATGTTAATATAGTATTATCTTAAAAACGGTAGTATATATGATCTTAAGGTACTTAGAGTATAATAAGAGCAGCTTATATAATATTTAGCTTTATAACTAGTAAGACTTAAGAGTAAAGTTATTATATTTAGTAAGCGTAACGATTATTACTAATTAAATTATAAAAACTAAAAAGTTAGAAGAATATAGCTTAGTTAAGATACTTAATGATAATAGGAGAGGTTTAAGTAGACTGTTATTAAATTACACTAACTTTAATAATATATAAGGTATAAAAAAGAAAAAGATGTTAAGATATTAGTTTAGATTTTAAGGTAATATAATAAAGATCTGACTTAGAAGATAAGATAATAAATAATATTAAAGGATAATTATATAATTAAAGACTTAAACTGTAAATATACTGTAAACGTACTGTAAATATATTATAAATAACCCTTACATTATTATACACTAATTAAATGCAGTTATTACTACTAATTTAAAGACTGTTAAGAGGAGGACGGTTTTAATCCTAAGTGTTATTAATAGTAACTTATAATAATAGTTAGTAATAAACGAACTGTAAATAGACTGTAATTAACATATACTTACATTTTAACTAACTTATTACTAAATAATCTAGCCCTTTAAATTAGTAAGATTATTAAGTATAGTTAAATAACGTTAGATAAGGTTTAAGCGTATCTTAAGACGTTAAGCTTAAGTAAGTGGAGTAATATCAACTTATAAGCTACTTATAGGAGTAGCAGGTAAAGGTACCTAAGCAGCTTAAGCCGGCGTTACAGGACCGCTATTAGGACTGCTGTAAATTGTAATAGATAAACCTAAGCTAAAGGGAGTAGGAGGGATACTTTAACTATAACCTAAACGTTTAGCAGCTTATTGTTTAGCTATCTTCATATTAGGGTAAAGAGATAGCTAAATTTACTAAACTGTATCGAACTAATCGATCAGTTATTATATTATTAGCAACCTATATATAACTTAATAGAAGAAATTATTTACATCTTAGTAAGCTAAAGTAACAGCTAACTTATAAGATATATAAATTATTATAACAGTAACGTAATACTTTAAAGTGTAGGTAAAGCCTAGACCCTAGACAGTTCAGTAGATAGTAAACGGAACGTAAGTAATATAAGAACTTATTATATAAAGATAATTATTATAACTATTACTGCACTTTTAATAATAAGTTAAGTCTGTAATTAGTTAATAAGTGCCTTATAAACGGTAAAAGTAATTACTTACTTTAAATAAGATAATACTTATAATAGTTTAAAGGAGAGTTTAGATAAGTACGGTTATTTAGTGAGTTAATATAGGTTAAGTAAGGTAACTTATTAGCGTTATTGCTAACGACACATTAGCGACACGATAGAGAGGGGATAATGTAGATAACTAACAGGGTGTTAATAAGGCAGTTACAGGTAGTAATAGTAAGAGGGTTATAACTAAAGCTGTTAAAGTTACGCTTATAAGGGCTTAAGATAGATATAATGATAGTAAAAGTAAGTAAGTAAAGGTATAGAGAGGTAATTATAAGGCCTGTAGGGCTTAAAGTTTAAAAGGAAGAAGTTAGTAGTTAAAGGAAGAAAAGTTTTAAAGGAAGGCTAAAGAGGAAGGAAGAATTTATAAAGGTTAAAGAGTAAAGCCGTAAGAACTGTAAAAGTTAATTAACTTTAATAAAAAGGTTAGATAGAAGCTATAAAGCTATTAAAGGAGGCACATAGAGGTTAGCCGGTTACATTAGTAACCTTAGACGGAAGGAACGAAGTGATAACGGCCTAAAGGAAGCGAGTTAGTAAAGTGTAGAACTGAAAGTTATAACGAATAAAGAATTATAAACTGGTAATAGCTAGAGCAGTGTAAAGAAAACTAGACTAAAAGGGGGAGATATTACGGAGTTACCCTTAAGCCGTTAGCGCCTTGGTCCCGGTCGAACCCTAGGGAGCTGCCCCGGGCCGAAGGGGTCTCCCTTTCTACTCCGGACGAAAAAGGAGGTGACGTAGGACCTTTAAGCCATTACGGCTAAGGGGTATAAGTGTAGTAGAACCGAGAACGACCCACTTACGCCCTTATCTTATTTATAACACACGCTAGTATAAGGCACTAACCCTATAACCTGTCACCGCGTTTGGTAGTCGAGACTAAACTATATGTATTTCAGTAGGATAAAACAGAAGAGTGGGCGGGGTGGAAACGCCCCGACCACGCCCCGACAGTAGATAGTTAGCAGTAGAGGGACCGCTTGCCCTCACGGGCGGAGCTTTCAGCTCTTACGGTATAAGACAAATAATAATAATTATATTTATTATCTTCCTTTCTAATTTAGTTACAATTTTTCCAATTCTTCCAGCAATTTTTTTTTCTTTAATAACTAATACTTTCTATTTAATTATTGTAACTTTAAAGCAAAAGGTAAAGTACAAGGCTTTTTAATGTTAAATTAAACAAGGCACTACACGTTAAAACACTTTACAATAGCGTATAATAAAAAATCAAAGGCTAGACGGCAAACAATAAGTTATTAATTATTATTATTGTTAATAATACTATTGAAACTAATATTTGTAATAGAATCTTTATATACTGCTTCTATAAGCTCCGATTCAGACTTCTTTCAATCCAGTTTACTAAAATAGCCACATAGTAATACTACTACTAAGTCTATTGAAGAAGAATCCTTATTAAAGGTCTTACAACTTTATTTATCTATTTCTTATAATATAATACAGTTATACTAATTATTATTAACTTATAATGTCGAGGAAGAATTAAACCTTGATAACCTAATGCCCCAGCTGAAAATATCTATAACGAATCAAACGATGAAGATGAATTCTACGTTCATCCAGATGAAGAAACTGAATATACAGCTCATTTACAAGAGCCAGTAGCTAGTAGAAAGGTATCTATTTTATCTTATAATAATTAACTATCATTATTATAATTCTTATGCTTGTTAATAATACTAATATATTTACGTTTCTTAGGTTAATCCTTTAGATTATTAGAAATCAGTAGTCTATCGATTCCTAGTTCTAAGCCTGCTGGCTAAAAGGTTTTTAGTTATTCCACCTACCTCCGCTCCTATAGAGCGAGTCTTTTCTATTGGTGGAAGTATTATTACTAAAAGCCGTAATAGACTATCTCCTGAAACTGTAAAGAAATTAGTATTATTAAAGAGTTGGAGTATTAAAGAGATGAAGGAATTAGAAGAAAATTATGAGAATTCTAGTGTAATTAAAGACAGGGAAGAGGATTAAGTAGTTTTACTATTTTTTTTCTAAGATAATCATCATTCTTATTATTAAAACAGTATTATTATTTTAATGTTATATTATAATAATTATTTTAAGTAATAACAGTTTAAGTATCATAATTGTCATTCTACTATTACAATCCTATTATTATATTTATTTATATTTCGGTTTAGTATTGTTTTATTCTTTATATTAATTAATTAATTAATATTTTGAAATAGTAATCATTTATTTCTGGCATATTATATTATTGTTATAACATAGATAATACACTATTAATATTATTTATTTATTTTACTATTATTAGGAATTATTTCGATATTTGGATTTATTTTTTCTTAAATGACTTAAGTCAGACTTGACTAACTTGCAAGTCAGGCTAGTTTGACTTAAGTCACGGCTGTGACTTGACTAGTGCTAAGGCTAGTCAAGTCAATTAAGTTAAGTCTGACTTAAGTCACTGCCCTGACTTGACTTGACTTGACTTAATTCCAATCCTGATAATACCTCAGCCTCTTAAGAAAATACCTTTATCATCTTCACATTAATAACACGTCGTTAAGTCTCTATACTTTATAAATTTATAAGGGAGTTACGGTGCTTTATAACTACTTGATTATAAAAATTGTTTAGCTTTTTTTCTTATTTACTAATCTATTAATAAACTTATTAAAGTGACGAAATGTTTTATACGATAAAGGTATACTTGCAGATGAACACCTAGTACGGATGTCCCTTTCAAAAGTTTTGCGCAGTGCCAAGCCAGCCAACCCCGTTAATCACATATACCCCAACCCTAACCCCAATCGCTGAGTTAGTGTAGAGCTAATACGAGAATGGGAGCTATGTTAAAGCAAGATCATTATATAGCCAAGCTTATCAGAACTCAAACTGAGAGATATTAGAGCATTTATAGCTAGTAATAAAGTGCGAAGGAGGGTAGGAACATATTGACAGTTAAAACAGGGATAGGGTTGAATGTAATAAACGGGTGTGGCTGGCTTGGCACTACGCAAAACTTTTGAAAGGGACATCCGTATAACCGTCTAATTACATTAAGACTCAGGATATTAAAAATTTAGTCTGATAACGGGACTAAGGGGACATTTACAACTTAAAAGTGTTAAGGAATTTAATAAGATAAAAATGGTAGTTATGGAGAGCCTTTTCTTATTTTCTTTACTTCTTACGTTTTTTAATGCAATTAAAAGATATAACGGAAGGTGAAAGAAGAAGGGAAATTAACCCTACAGTTCTTTATAAGAAAAGAATGTTCAAAGAGGGGAATCGTGTAACGACCCTACAGGCCGCCACTTAAGCTGGCACGGCCTGACGTATCCCCTGTAAAAGGAATAGTGTATGGGACTATATGGACGGAGTTACACATTAGGCTAGTAAAGCCCTTATAACTAGTTAGAAAATGCTTACTAACCCACCTTAAATCTTAACACTAAGCATTACTCAATTCACTACTTAGCAGGAATTACGTAGTACGCCATTAAGTAAACACCAATAAGTAAGGTATAAGGTACCTCCTGGCTTGTAAGTATAAATAGTTATTATTATACCCAGAATGGCCGTAAGGGACTCCTAGTTCCTTACGTTAGTATTACATTATTTATTTATGTCTTACTATTCAGCAAGGTTGGTAAACTGACTATTAGTCATTAGTCTTAGTCTTAGTCAATCATTAGTTAGTCAGTCATAGTCACGAAATCTGGTGACTAATTTAGTCTTAGTCAACGAGATGACTGACGAAAGTGACTAAAATTTTTAATAAATATCGATTTATTTAATTACTACTATAAAATATATAATAAAAATTATTTTAATATTTAGTTATAATAGTATATTATAAATAATGGTTAACATTATATTAATAATGTTACTTATCTATATAAGCTAACTAGTTAAGTTTGATATTATAATATGATAAAATCTTCAAGATAGAATTATTAAGGTAGCAAATTCTAGAAATTTCTAGAAAAAATGAATAAAGTGACAAATCGTAGAACCTTCTAGACTATAGTTACTAAAGTGGCAACTTGTAGAATCATTTAGATTATAATTACTAAGCCTAGTGAATAATTAAATTCTATGAGGTTCTATTACTAATAGAGCTTGCCACAGCCACGTAACCGTATTAATTGTTACTATAAGCACTATTGCTACTTAAACCGTTATATAATCAACGTTATGGAACAGATTTTAATTTCAAAACAAAACGTTTAACATATACAGTAATATAACTAATTCAGCCACAATAACCATTCTATCCCCCCACTCTCCACTATCACTATAAGCCATTATTACAATGTCTTCTTTCTTTGAATCTAGTGATGAGCCTTCAGCTTCTCAAATCCAACCTCTTTCCGTCCAGTCATCTATTGTTTCAACTAGTAGTAATATTACTACTTCAGCTCCCCAACCTGATTTTTTGGCTTCTCCGTTTAATAAGCCAGATTTCAAATTAGGAGCCAGTTTAACTTCGAGGATTTACGTTATAAAGCACGGCTTGTTCACCAGAACTTCATTACCAATTGATTTAACGAAAGAAAGGTAAATACAGCCATAGTGTACAACGTAAGTGTTATTATAATTTCTTATTATCATCTCTTTCTTTTAACTTTTCTATTATTATTATGATAAATCATTAAAACGAATTTACAATTGCTTGTGGAAAGGGAAAGATACTGTGAAAGGCTTTTAAAGATCAAATTACGCACGACATTATAAGTTAAAACACCCTATAATTGCATTTAATAAAGATTCAAAGAGTTCAAAGCAAAGAAGTAAGTTACATTATTATTGCTATTATTATTCTAACATTAATTTAGGAACTGAAGTTACTACGCATTCTGGCTCTGATTTCTTTCAGCTAAACCTAGCAAAACGCTCTCGTAGTAATATAATTACGGATTTCAACGAGGATGAAGGCTTATTGAAGGTTTTGACCTTTATTATTAAGAATAATATCTCATCTAACGCCTTGAATTCCGATTCTTTTTAAGACTTAATTAAGTATTATTAAAATAATTTATTTAAAAAATTTACTAATAATACTTTCTAGTGTAACACCTACTATTATTTAACATAAGATGAAATCTATTCTTAATTCCACTTTTAATTGTTTTTTCTCAATTTTTTTCAACACTTAATTAAAGGCAAATATTGAATCGTTAGGTTTATTTTGCTTAACATTTGATATTTGGACTTTAACAGCCTAGATAAGCTATTTAGGCCTGATTATTAACTACATTGATAAAAACTTCAAATTAGTTTACAAATTACCTAGTAAATTCATTATTTATTATTTTTATATTTAATAACTAACTAACTGTAATTTCTAGCCTTTAAAGAATTAAACGAAAATTATACTAAGCTTTATATCTACGACAAGTTCGTAAATGCTATCTAGCAATACCCTGCAATTAGTTTATCAAAAAAAAGCATTGATTAAGAAGCTATAAAACCCTAAAAACCGTTTGGACAACGGATTCGGAATCAGCGACCTAAACTACCTCGCGCAGTGATAACGCACCGATCGCGCACTAAAGGCGCGGCTAGCAATAGCGATAAACCCTCTTTTAAGGGCGAAAACGTCTATCCAAACCAATAAGGAATTTTCAACAGAAAAGTAAGTCAAGCGGGTTATAACGCTTACAGCACACTTACAGACCAATCGCGAAAGGAAAGCAGAAGAATAACTAGGAGGAAAATCTTTATAAAAACTTCTAAGACGCTATAACAGGTAGGGAAGCTGAAGAGCATACGTTCGGAGTAATCCTTAAAGCTATAAAGGCTTACTTTAAAGCTGTCTTTAAGACGGAGTAGATACGTAAACACGTTATAGACGCCTTAAAGACACCTGTTAGTCTAATTACTACTACTAGCAGTATTATTAACACGAATATGTAAAAGATCCTTGAAAAAGTAATGAAAATCGAAAAAGTGGTTAATTAAAAGACCGGACTTAATAAAACCTACACTTATATAAGGGCACTTTAATTAGAAAACATAACTACCTTAACCTTAAACGTAACCTGTATATATTACTTACTTAAGAAGGCTTTTAAGAAGTTTACAATTATAAATATAAACTTAGAGAATAATATCTTTATAAAGATTATATGAAGGGTTAATTAAAACATTAAGAAGAGAGGTATAATAGTAGTAAAGCTCCTCTAACAGTCTAGTAACGTAATAATTACGTTAAAGAAGATAAATGGGAATAATATAATAACTTAATGTGACGACCCTGCAGGCCGTCACCTGGGCCGGGGCGGCCCGACGAATCCCCGCAGAAGGAACAGTGTGGAAGGACGGTGCACACTACCCCAACGCACTGGGCCAGGGGTGCAAAAACCCGAAGCCCCTACAACCAGTAAGAAAGCGCTTAGTGGTCCACAAGGACTGATAACACCAAGCACTGCTTAGTTAACTGCTTAGCCGTAACTACGTAATGCACCACCAAGCATAACAGACCAAGCACGGTACGAAGTACCTTTAGACAGTTAGTATAAATAGCTATGGTTGTGCCCACAACTACCGTAAGGGACTCTAGTTCCTTACGCTAATATTTAATTATTCATTTATATCCTACTGTTCAGACTCACCTTTATACATTATAGTGATAACAACTTACAGTAACATTAAACCCCCGTCTAAAAGTGTTAGCTTAATAAACCATCTTCAGAACACCCCTTACCTATTAGCGTCCTGCTATACGTTCTGTCTTAACCCGCGCTAGTCCTCTTAAGGCCTATGTTAGGTGTAAGTTGTAATATAATATTAACATCTCAGTTCTAAACGCTATTTATTAAATTCCTAAACACTACCCCTTTCTCACCACTAACATGTTAACTTTTAGAAAGGGTAAAGAGCCTAAGGAAGCGTAAACTTAGCCTTAACTCTCTACTATCGATAAGTTAGTTACACGCTTTAAAAAGTTAAACCTTAACCAGTAGGGACTAGTTAAGGAACTTAATAAGGCTTTCCCTGGAGATATTAAAAGCCATATTAGTCTTATTAAAAAACTCTAGGCTTAACTTAATGTATTAGACGGAGTAACTACTTACTAGTATAAACCCTATACGAAGATAATTAATAACCTCTCTGTAGATAAAGTACGAAAGGAAACTCCTGAGACTTAGGCCCTTTTTAACGACTTTAACGTTTTTATTAACTAACTCTAAACTAAGTTTAAAGAACTAAATATCTTAAAACGGGTTAAGTAACAGCTTATAACCTTAAAGTAAACGTCCTTAATCCTTAAGTTCTCCACACGCTTTAAGCTAAAAGTGGTAAAGATTAAGCTTAATTAAAAAGCCTTGGTAATGCTATTCTAAAGTGGCTTAAAAGAGCATGTTACTAGAGACCTTTACTAAAAAGACCGACTGGACCACCTCTAGGAGCTAATTAAGATGGCTATTAAGGTTAATAATCAGTATTATAATCACTATTATTAGAAGAACTTTTAAAAGGAATAAACTTCCCACCAGCTAAGTAAATTAAAGAAGGGGAACCAGTTAACCATAACAGGTCACCACCCCAGACTAATAGATATTAGTATAATAAACCGTCAGAATCAGCCCAACTACGACAAGCCTTAACGATAACAGTAACAGAAGCAGCCTAAGGACCTGTTACAGGTCCAGTACTTTAATTACGGTAAGAAAGGCCATATAGCATAACAGTACCCGTCACTAAAATAAGTTAATTAAAAACTAGTTCTAAAAGGGGGAAAATACATGAAGTTTAACTTAAGAGACGTCCATGTTAAGATAATAGGTAACAAAAAAGACTACACTTAGGTGAATAAGTGTAACTTAGGAGATAAGGAAGAAGAAGAAGAGGAACCCTAGGACATAGTGTACCTAATCCTTAAAAGTGTCCTAAAAGAGTTAGTTATAAAGGTGTAAGTTATAACAAACTAACTTTAAGGTGGAAACTCAGAACCACTAAAGGTACAGGTTACAGAAGATTAACTTTAGGAAAAGATATTCCAGTTAGCTGTTACAGGCTTTAAAAGCCTTACCCTGTAAGCCCAGGAGCTAAGGAAGTCTAAAAAGGACCCTAACTTAGACCTTACTAAAATGGTAAAGGGAGTTAAAGAACTAGCTTACCAGGCCACTTAAGCTGTGAAATAAGCCTTAAAAAGTGAAAGAGAACAGATTAAAAGGGTTAAGTTAGAAAAAAGGAAGTTCTTTTTAATTATACCTCCTAAGACTCTTAAACACTTTAAATATATTAAGTGGATCAGCACCCTTACCTCCTTAAAAGAAGGACAGCTTAGATAACTGCCCCGTATTAAAGCTAGTATACCTTAGACTAATACCTTAAGGGTCTCCTAAGAAGGTATTAAGTAAGTACATTAACAGAGGGTTTAAGAACTAAAGGAAAAGTATTAAAAGCTAATAGATAAAGTGGAGGACCTGTAAGTTAAAAGCCTTACTGTAACGTCTAAAGACAAAGTAATAAAGATTAAATTACAACTTTATAATAAAGTTCACTTTACTAACCAGCTTAAACACTAACTCGTTAAGGAGGGCCACTTTATAAAAGAATAAGCTAGGTTACTGCTACCCAAGTTTTAAAAAGAGGTTTAAGAGAAATAATAAACTTAAAGGTAAGTGGAAGAAGAGAAGAAATAAGGCGCCACTTCCCCCGTCCTGTACTCTACAACCACAGCACCTATAGTTAACATTAACTACCCTAATTATAAAAATATACTATAGATTAACTGTATGTATAATAACTATACTCTTAACCAGCATAGCAGGCCTAAGGCCCTTTATAACCACTTCCCTAACGCTTAAAAACGGGATTATATTATTATAAAAGTAAAGTTAAAACCAGCCCACTATTAAGTCTCTTACTCCCTAATAAAAGAGTCCAGCAGTAAATAAAAGGTTACCGTAATCAACTAGGCTCCTGCCATGTGCTAGTAAAGAGGGGTATTTAATAACTACCTAGTTGTAACATACTTACTACACCTTAAAGGAAAGGCCAGGGAATAATAAAAGTAAGAGGACTATTAACAGATCTAAAAATAAAAAGACCTTACCGTAATCTAATCCTGTAAAGTGTACTGTTAACTTATTAAGGACTTTAAAAATATTAAACCATTTAAAATTAACTGGACGTTAAAGTGTAAAAACTTAAGAAAGATTAATCGCCAGGTTTACTAAAGTTACCTGTTTTTTTAAAAGGAGTTAGGAAAAGGTTACAGGCCCTTTAAAAGGGCTGGAAACCAGTAGTTTACTAATTAGTAAAAACCCTAAGAAGAAGAAAAGGCACTTAAAGGTTAGGCTAAATAAGACCTTAAGGATAAATAGTTACTATAACTTAAATGTTAAAGGAGTATAAGCATTATTTTATCAGTGTTAACTTAACAGATGGAAAAGGGAGGCTGTTTAAAGTAAAAGCAGTAATTAATAATAGGAGTACTTCTAACCTAATATACCCCACACTAGTTAACTAAAGGAAACTCCTTAACTAAGAGTATAAAAAGGCTATCCCCATTTAAAATAAAAAAGGAGGCCTATACTAGTATAATAATAATAAAGTCACCCACCACTTACCACTTCTAATTAAAGTGGACAGGGATGAATAATAAGTAGACTTTAACGTTACACCAGTAACAGGGTATAACATAATCCTAAGTCTACCCTGGCTGGAAAAGTACAACCCTATAATTAACTAAAAGAGTGGCCACCTCACCTTTAATAAATCCCCCAGTAATAATTACCGTTTAAAGGAAGTTAAAAAGGTACTAAACTACTCCAGAGATATATAAAGCGTTTAAAAACACGTTAAACCTTTAAAATTAAGTACAGTTTAAGTTAGGTTTATTAAAACGGTTAAAGGACTAAAAAGTTTACCACGTTACCTAAATAATAATTTAAAAAGTAAAAGGAAGTAAAAAGCTAATCTACAGATAAGTAAAGAAGTTAACTTATTTAAGGTACCTGTAAAATACAGGAAGTTTACTCTGTTTTGAAAAAAAATACCATAACTATTAGACTATAGACCTTAGGACCATAAAATCAAATTAAAGCCGGGAGTGAAACTCCACAGCTTCCAGCCCTACTACCTAAACCCCTAACAGGCCAAAGCCTTAAGGGAGTATGTCGATAAGAACCTAAAGAACGGGTTTATCGTAAAGTCCCAGTCCCTAGTAAAATACCCAGTACTATTCGTCCTAAGGAAGGGAGACAGTAAGCTACACATAATCGTTAACTACTAAACGTTAAATAAAGATACGATTAAAAATCGCTATCCACTACCACTTATTACTAAAATATAAAAACAGATTACTAAAGTAAATTAGTTTTCCAGTCTTAACTTCCCTATAGGATTTAACTACGTCAGAGTAAAAGAAGAGGATAAATATAAGACAGCCTTCCAGACCCGTAACAGGCATTACTAATACTATATCATATTAATAAGACTAATAAACGCCCCTAAAACTTTCTAAAGCCTTATTAACAGTATTCTCCACCCCTTCCTTAACAAATTTATCTTTATATATTTAAATAACGTTCTAGTTTATTCCGAAACTTTAAAAGAATACCGAAAGCATATACAACAGGTCCTAACAGCTCTTAAAAAGGCAAAGCTAACAGTAAACCTAAAGAAAAGCCACTTCCACGTTCAGGAATTAAACTATCTGGGGTTTAAAGTAACCCCTAAAAAGCTCGAAATGTAAAAGGAGAAGACAAAGGCAGTCAGGGACTGGCCTACTCTGAAAAACCAAATAGAGTTACAAGCCTTTATCAGCTTTACAAACTTCTATTAATACTTTATTAGGTATTTTATAAAGATCACAAAACCACTATATAAGCTTATAGGGATAAGTAAACCGTTTAAGTAAACTAATAAATAATAAAAGGCGTTTAAAAACCTTAAACACGCCTTTATTACAACACTAGTCCTAGCTTTTCCTAATTTCTTAAAACCCTTTTAAGTCGAAACAGACTTCTTAAAGTTCACAATCAGTAGGGAGTTTAACTAAGTCCAGGACGACAGAAAACGCCACCTAGTTACCTTCTTATTAAAAGGGATCTACAGTCTAGCCTTATAATACCTAATCTATAATAAAGAACTAATGGCGATTATTCAGTGTTTCACCAAGTAGGTACCGTATCTAAGTGGTATAAAGGAATCAGTCTAAATCTTTTTAAACTATAATAACCTCCAGTACTTCCTAATAAAAGAACTCAGCTTACAGTAAACACAGTAAGTAGAGTTAATAACCTTATTCCACTTCCAAATCTACTACGTTAAAGGAAAGGATAATAAATAAGCTAATACCCTTAACTAAAGATAAGACTATAAAAATATTAATCTAGTCTTAATCCCCGTTACCATATTCAATAAAGTTAAAAACAGTATACTAAAATATACGCTATAAGTGTTAGACGATTAAACACTAAAATAAACTATTAATATCTATATAAATTTATAAATAGAGTATAACGTCCATTAATAATAACAGGACTTCTAAGTAAAAAGGTTAGTAGAAGGAACCTGTAAGTATAAATGCCCCTTAGGAGACTTCTTAGGGCACGTGTAAGACTATAGAAAGGAGTACCTAAGGCATTTAAACTATAATAAAACCGGTTATTAGCTAAAACAGCTATTAAAAGGCGTAGACGGCATACCTAAACTAAAAGTAAGGCTCTAGTACTAAAAGAAACTATACATTCATAACCTAGATAAGTGAAAGGAGTACGTTTAATAGGTCTATAAGTCTCAACTTAGAGGACACATAGGCCGGGCTAAAACTCTTACATAGGCCTAATAAACATACACCTTCCTAGGAATAAAGAAGCTGGTTAAGGAAATAATTAATAACTGTAACGTTTACCACTAAAAGTAGAACTGACACTATAAACCTTATAGACTTCTTAAACCACTCCCTATACTACAGGCTCTGTAAAGCTCCATCTTACTTAACTTTATCACTGGGATTCCAGAGTCTAAGGACCTTACTATAAGAGTCACCTATAACTAAATCCTCGTAATAATCGACAGATTAATAAAATAGGCCTACTTCCTACCAACCTTAAAAGGCATAACCGTAAAGTAACTCACTTATATCTTTAAGAAAAAGGTAGTTTTACAACACCTTGAACTAAATAATATCGTTACAGATTAAGATAAGCTAATCGTGTTAAAGTTCTAATAAGGGCTAATATAAAGAATAAGTGTGAAAAGTAAACTTTTAACAACCTTCCACCTATAGACAGATAGCTAAACAGAGTAAGTTAACCAGATACTTATAATGTATCTTTAAACTTATATTAACTTTAAATAAGATAATTAGTTTAAACTATTATTAACAGTACAGATAACCTATAATATAACGTTAATTAAGTTAACAGGTATGTTACTATTTTTCACTAATTACAGTAAAAAGCCTAAGCTGTATTAATGCCTACCTACTAACGCCCTTTAAGCCGCAGTCCGTACAGATTAAATATAAAAGCTACACAACCACCTGTAAACTAAACTTAAGTTTACACGCGAATAAATAAAAAAGTTTACTAATGAATATTAAACTAAGTAACTAGTACTTAAGAATGGACTTTACTATAATGGTAAATAAGTTAAGGGACTGACTTTTTAAAAGGGGGATTACGTCTACCTTTTTTCACAAAACCTGCATTTAAAACGACTTAATAAGAAGCTTGACTTTAAAAGGTACAGACCGTTTTAAATTAAGAAAAAGGTCGCTACCTCTAATTACAAACTAGACCTACCGACTAGTATAAAGGTGCAGACTAAGGTTTTTCACATCTCACTTCTAAAACCCGCCCTAAAAGGAGTTCCATTAAAAAAGAAGATTAAAATCAATACCGATAAAGATAAGTATAACATTAAAAAAGTTATAAATTTACAAAAGGGAAAGAACACGTTTAAGTATCTTGTTAAGTAGCTAGATTACGGCCTTAAAAGTAACTTATAAAAGCCAGTTAAGAATCTTAAATACCTAAACCTAATTATAAAGTTTTACTAAAAGAATCCAGACTGATTAAAGCTAATAATAAAAACTAAAAACAAGATAAGGTCTGACATTTAAACTACCATACTAAAGAGTAAGACCACTATAGGACTTAAAGCCCAAGAAGCGGTAGGAAACTCCTTAATAAGTACGGGAGGACATTTATTAAACCCTTAACTAGAGTTATAAGGACCTTAAACCTAATAAGGAGGCTGGGCCTTTAAAGCTCCTAGTAAACTCCACATAAAATTACATATATAGTAAAAGAGCGCGTCTGTAAAAATAAACACTGTTAAGAAAGGAAGTTAGTAAAAAAAAAGAAAAAGTCGCCTTAAACCCTCTAACCCTAAGGGGTAAGGATCTAAAGCAATAGAAGACTTTTATAAGACTTAAACCCACAACCTCTCGCTGAAGAAAGCAAGTGCGCCACCATTACGCTAAAGAGCCGTTTTCATTTATTAAAAGAAAGGAAGTCACAAACTAAGTTAAGAAGACACCGCAGGCTAAGGCGACTCCTTAGAGGGAAAACCAGTAAGGAAAGAGTCCCAGTCCCAGGAAGCCGGCTCGGCCCAAACCAGGTCCGCTACCTTTACCCGCTTTTAAAAGGATAAAACCTCAGCCTTACAAGAAAACACTTTCATCACCTTCACTTTAATAACACACCGTTAAATTTCAATACGCTATAACTTCATAAAAGAGTTACAGTACTTAGTAACTACTTAATCGTATAAGGTGTCTAACTCCCTTTTCTTATCTACTAAACCCTTAATAAACTCGTTAGAGTAACTAAACGCGTTATATAAAAAAGGCATACTAGCGGATTAATATTCGCTATAATTATCAGATTACACTATAACTTAGCACAGTAAGGACTTAGTTTAATAATAAATGCAGGGAGATATCTGTAAACTAAAGGCGTTAAAAGACTCCGTAAGACGGATATAACAGTTACAAAGAGCCTTTTCCTGTTTTCTTTATCTCTTATACTTTTTAATACAGTTAAAAGATATAACGAAGGTAGGGAAGGAAGGAAACTAATTTAGTAATTCTTTATAGAAAAAGAATGTTAAAAAGGGGGAATCGTAGAACGACCTTATAGGCCGTCACCTGGGCCAGGGCGGCCTGATAAATCCCCCGTAAAAGGAACAGTGCGGAAGGACAGTACACACTACCCTAACACACTAGGCTAGGGGTGTAAAGACCTAAAGCCCCTATAACTAGTAAGAAAGCGCTTAGTGGTCTATAAAGACTGATAACACTAAGCACTGCTTAGTTAACTACTTAGCTGTAACTGCGTAGTGCACCACTAAGCATAACAGATTAAACATAGTATAAAATACCTTTAAA
>Ga0247781_1000229_pt1 | contig 16723 bp, 10 predicted proteins | sample UWRJL184509B5_FD_179922 | JGI IMG/M metagenome (GOLD analysis project Ga0247781, IMG submission 179922) | Plant litter microbial communities from Arlington Agricultural Research Station in Wisconsin, United States - UWRJ-L184-509B-5 | ecosystem: Environmental > Terrestrial > Plant litter >...
CTGTCGCCGATACCGTGCGCCAGGACGACGAGAGGACCGTGCCCGGACACCTCATAGGCGAGGGTATTGCCGGCAATGCTCAAGGACTCGGTCATGATGACCTCCACAGGCTTGGTTAACGGCGCTATCTTTAAGTTAATGTGATTAACTTAGCGCGTCAAGCGGTCTTCCTGGATGGTTTCGCCCCGTAGCTTGACGCTCGGCCCGCCATCGACCACGCCGGTGGTGGACGTTCACGTGAGCGCGACATGATGTCGCGCCTCGGCCGCTCCGGCGAACTGCTACCGGAATGCGGGCCAGTGCTCCGGGCCCGGGGGTGAAGGCCCGCGCTGGGAGGGCCGCCAGGGCCCGGGTCCTCGACGACGGCCCCCAGGTACCGGGTGCACGACGGTGTCCTGGCCGGCACCGGCGACGCGGGCCGGGGCGAGCCAATGGTGGCGACGCTGGAAGGCGTACGTCGGCAGGTCGATCCGGCCGAACGACGGCACGGCCCAGGTGACCGGCACGCCTCGGACGAACAACCGGGCCAGGGCGGTCATCAACGGTCTGGTCCAGCAATGCGGCCGGCGCGGTGCCTGCCGGTGCGAACTGCACCACGGCCACCGCGTACGGCACGTGGCCGGTCAGTTCCTAGTCGAGGCACTCGCAGGCGGCGTCGAAGGCCTGGGCGAAGACGGGGTACGCCTCGTTGCGCTCCGTCGCGGAGGTCCACGACCTGGAACGCCAGCTGAACCACGTCCTGCCGGCGCTGCGCGTGCAGAACCGCTCGGTGGTGCTGCGCGTGGTCAAGCTGCTGGGCCGCGTCCTGGACGCGGAGGGCCGGTCGGTGCGTACGGTGCCGCTACTGGCCGGCGACGGAGGCTGACCCGGGCGACTGCCCGCCGACCACGCCGCTGCCGAGGCGGCAGCCGTAGCCGGCGGCGCGGCGGAGGTCAGATGTCGCGCACGCGAAACCTCACGTGGCTGGCGACGATGGTCGCGGCGGCGGCGACGGCCAGAATGAACAGCCCGAGCCCGGGGGCGATCATGTCATCGGTCGGCACCGCGGTGTAGGCGGCCTGGCCGGCCGTGATCGGCCAGTACTTGCCGAACCAGTCGCCCAGGGCGCCGGGCAGGCCCGGGCCGAGGGCCGGCACCAGCAGCAGCGCGCCGACGAGCAGGGCGAGGCTGCTGGTCGCCGACCGGACCAGCGCGCCGATGGACACCCCGAGCAGGGCGACGAGGGTGAGGTACAGGGTGCCGCTGATCAGCGCGCGGGCGACGCCGGCGTCGCCGAGGCCGGCGCCGGGCAGGCGGGCGCCCTTGAGCATCAGTTGAACGACGCCGAAGCTGAGCATCGTGGTGACCAGGCTGACGACGAGACCGATCGCGGCCACGACGGTGGCCTTGGCGGCGAGCAGCCGCGACCGCGACGGCACGAAGACGAGACTGGTGCCGATCATGCCGGTGCCGAATTCGGGCGTGACACTGAGCGCGCCCAGCATGCCGATGATCAGCTGCGCGAAGAGGAAGCCCTTGAGACTCTCGGTGGTCGGGTCCCAACCGGCGGGCAGGTCCGACGCCGACGTGCCGAGCAGGTCGGAGGCGCCGAGCACGCTGAGGGCCACGCCGGCTGCGACCGCGCTCAGGGCGGCGATCCAGGTGCTGCGTACGCTGCGCAGCTTGGTCCATTCGGAACGGAGAACGTTCATGCCGGGAGACCCTCGTATTCGGTGACGTCGTGGGTGAGTCGGAGGAACACGTCCTCGAGCGATTCGCGGACCCGGCCGAGTTCGTCGAGGGCGATGCCGCCGGCCGCAGCGATCCGGCCGACCTCGCCGGAGTCGGTTCCGATGATCAGGAACGAGGCGTCCGGGCGGGTGGTGAAGGTGACGCCGGCCTCGCCCAGCGCCCGGGCGAGCTCCGCCGGGGACTGCGCCCGCACGGAGATGGCCTGGGTGGTGTTGGCCCGGACGAACTCGTCGAGGGAGGCCTCGGCGATGAGGCGGCCCTGACCGACGACGATCAGGTTGTCGGCGGTGAGCTCCATCTCCGACATCAGGTGGCTGGAGAACAGAATCGTGCGTCCCTCCCGTGCCAGATCCCGCATGAGGGTGCGAATCCAGCGGATTCCTTCCGGGTCGAGGCCGTTGAGCGGCTCGTCGAGCACCAGCACGCCGGGGTCGCCGAGCAAGGCGGTCGCGATGCCGAGCCGCTGGTTCATGCCGAGCGAGAACTCCCCCGCCGGCCGGTCACCGGCGTCGGCGAGCCCGACCAGTTCGAGCACCTCGTGGACCCGACGCCGGTCGAGGCCGGCGGCCTGGGCGAAGGCGAGCAGATGACGAAACGCGGTGCGGTGCGGGTGCACGGCGCGGGCGTCGAGCAGGGCGCCGATAGTGCGGGCCGGATCGACCAGGTCGGCGATGTCCCTCCCGCCGATCGTGATGGTGCCGGACGTGGGCGTGGTCAGGCCGAAGAGCATGCGCATCGTCGTGCTCTTGCCCGCGCCGTTGGGCCCCAGGAAGCCGGTGATCACCCCCGGTTCGGCGGTGAAGGACAGATCGTCGACCGCGGCCTTCCCGCCGTACCTCTTGGTCAGTTTCTCGGCCCGGATGCCGACGGCCGATCTCGCGTTTGCTGATGACATGCAACACCTCCAAAGAAATCACACTGCTCGGTGTAGTTTATCGCGCCGGGGCAAGCGGACCTGAGAGAATCCGCGGGGCGGTGCCCCGATCACCTCCGACCAGGCGCGAATCCGCTCGTCGTAACCGGTGAGGTGGCGGTGCTGGAGCACACCGTCGGCGTCGATGTGCCGCGACTCGGCCAGCCCGAACTGCCGCAGCAGGTCGAGAACAGGCGGCCGCGCCACCCCCGCGACACCGGCGGACAGGCACGCGGCCAGATCGGCCGATCCGCGCACCGGGCGGATCATGGCGAGGCGGTCGCCGACCGGCCCGAAGCCGCGCGCATCGCGATTCCACACCTCGTCGGAATGGGCGCCGGCCACACTGCCACCTGCCGACGCATCCATGCCCGCAACGGCTCGCCGCGCAGGTCGGCCACTCCGCCGGCCGGTCCGCAGGGTGCCGCGACCACCACTATCCAGGAAACGTCGGAACCGTCGTGCACACCGCACCTCCGGTGCGTCTGAGTGATGCTGGCGTATGCTGTCGGCCGTGCCGAGGGTTATCGCGGAGGCCCAGACCCCGGGGCGCCGCCGCCGGTCCGAGGGCAAGAAAACCGCGATCCTCGACGCAGCCGAGGCTCTGTTCATCACCGAGGGCTACGAACGCGCGAGCGTGGATGCCATCGCCGCACGCGCCCAGGTCTCCAAGCGGACCGTCTACGACCACTTCGGCGACAAGGAGACGGTCTTCCTGCGGGTGCTCGAGCGGGTGAACGACGCGCTGGTCAGCACGATTCGCACGGCGATCGACGAGGAGCTGTCGCCGGGCCGCGACCTGCGCGACGCGTTGACCGCGTTCGGCCGCCGCATCGCCGACCAGACGTTTGCGTCCTCCGACTACCTGGCCTTCCGCCGACTGGAAGCGCAGCAGCGTCACGTCCGGCTGCCCGAGGCGGCACGCGACCGTCCGGAGCAGATGCTCGAGGAGCGGTTCGCCGAGCTGGCGGCCGACGGCGCGATCCAGGCCCCGGATCCCGCCCTCGCGGCCCGGCACTTCACCGCCCTGACGATCAGCCTCGCGCTGGACGCGGTCAACAGCCGGCGGACCGGCGCCCCACCGCCGGAGCTCGGCGCGATCATCGCCGACGGGGTGAACGCGTTCCTGCGCGCCTACCGCTGATCGTCATCCGAACACCGAACACCGAACACTGAGCGCGTGGCGGTGACCTCGAGGGCATCGGAGATCCGGAGCATCGCGCTGTGCGGGCGGGCCGCCTCGTCGAGCCGCCGCCAGTCGCCGAGCACGTGACTCTTGGCGGCCGTCACGGCCCGGCTGCTGGAGATGGCGGTACGCACCCTGTCCGTGACGTCGAATCCGACGCGGTAGTGCCAGGTGTAGCCGTTGCGGGCGGCTTCGGCCTTGATCCAGGCCAGGCGATCCTTGGCCGCCCCGCCTTTGGCTCACACGGTCGGGACCGTGCCGCCGTCGATGACGTACTCGGCACCCACGATGGCCGAGGCGCGGCCAGACACCAGGAACCCGACCAGGTCGGCGATCTCCTCGGGCTGGGCGAACCGCCCCAGGGGAACCCCGCCGAGGGAGTCGTAGATCGTCTGCTTGGCGGCCTCGCGGGTGAGCCCGTTGCCCTCGGCGATCCGGTCCACGAACCGCTCGTAGGCCTCGGTCTCGATGCCGCCGGGGCTGATCGCATTGACCCGCACGCCGCGCGGTGCGAGCTCGTTGGCGAGGCCCTTGCTGTACGTGCGCAGCGCCGCCTTCGCCGCCGCGTACGCCAGCGACGCGTCGTACTGCGGTAGTTCCCGCTGGATCGAGGTGAAGTGCAGCACCACACCCGACCCGGCCCCGGCCATCGCCGGCAGGAGGGCCCAGTCGAGCCGCACCGCACCCAAGAAGTTCAGGTTCAGTTCGGTCAGCCACTGCTGTTCGGTGATGACCGCGAACCCACCGGACGGCGTCGAGGCGCCCCCGACGACGTGCACGAGGATGTCGAGCGCGCCGACGGACTCGGCGATGCGGTCCGCCACGAGCTGCGCACCCTCGACGGTCGACGTGTCCGCCTCGATGAACCGGTCGGGGCGGTCGTACCCGTCGGGCATCGTGCGGGCCGTGGTCCACACGTCGGCACCCATCTCCCGCAGGCGGGTGACGACGGCCTTGCCCGAACCCTTCGACCCGCCCGTAACGAGCGCGTGGCGACCGTCGAGGCGGTCACGTTCCTTGCTGGACATTATTCCTCTTCTTCCTTCTGACGGTTCGGTGGTGTGCGGTCGGGCTCAGGCCTCGTGGTTGGCGATGACGAGCTCGGCCACGAGGTCACCGCGGAGGGTGAAGCGGTAGTCCAGGTCGGCGACGCCGCCGGGGAAGGTGCCCTCGAGACGCAGGGTCACCACCCAGTGGTCGTCGTCGACGCGCCGGGCGCCGATCTGCTCGGTGGTGTACTCGAACTCGGCGCCGGCGTCGCGCACGAACGCGTGCACCTCATCGCGGCCCCGGAAGGTCTCGTTCTGGTCGACGACTACGACGTCCTCGACGAGGAACGACGAGGCCGTGCCGGCGTCGTGCACGGTGCTGGCCGCGAGGAAGTCGCGGACGGTGGTCGGGAGGATGTCGGAGCGAAGGTCGCTGTTTGTCATGTCGCCACCGTGCGGCCTCGCGGGGCCGGAGGGTCAAGCGCTGGACCCTCCCCCAGGGGGAGGGTCCAGACTGAGGGGGTGCTGACGATCGGGGAATTCTCGCGTTTGACCCACCTGAGCGTGCGGACCCTGCGCCGTTACCACGAGGGGGAGCTGCTCGAGCCGGCCGTCGTGGACGGGGCGACCGGCTACCGCTACTACTCCGTCGAGCAGATACCGACCGCGCAGGTCATCAACCGGCTCCGCGAGCTCGACGTCCCCTTGAGCGACGTGCAGCGGATCCTGCGGACGCCGGACCCCCGCGTCCGGTCGACCCTGGTCGCGGGTCACCTGCGGCGCTTGGAGGCCGAGCTTTCTCGCACCCGGGCCGCGGTCACCTCGCTGCGCCGCCTCCTGCAACCCGACCCCGCGCCGATCGAGGTCGAGCTTCGCGCCGAACCCGCCCGCGAGGTCGCGGCGGTTGAGGCCGTGATCGGCCACGCCGACGTCGAGGCGTGGTTCGCCGGCGCGATGGCCGAGCTGGAAGCGGCCGTGGGCGCGGGTATGACCGGACCGCCGGGGGGTAACTACGACAACTCCCTGTTCGAGGAGGGCCGCGGTCGGGTGCTGGTCTACCTACCGACCTCCACCCCGCCGCGCACCGGACGGGTGCACGCCGTGACCCTGCCCGCCGCGGAACTGGCGGTGACCACCCACGTCGGCGAGCACGAGGGCGTGGACGTCACCTACGGCGAGCTCGGTGCGTGGGTCGTGGAGAATGCGATGTCGGTGGCTGGGCCCGTGCGGGAGGTTTACCGCGTGGGGCCCCGGGATGTAAGCGATCCGGCCGCCTGGCGCACGGAGATCGGGTGGCCAGTGTTCCGCATGACATGATGATGTGTAGACAGTAGATCGCCATCCTGGCCGACCTTGCGTCGGCCACCTTCGTCGGTCAGCACGTCGGCGGTGCTCAGCTTCAGCGGCAAGGACGGCACGTACACCTCCGCGGCGACTCGCGGCACATCGAGCAGGCGCATGGCGTGGGTGCGGTGGGTGCCGTTGCCGCCGACCTCGTGCAGCGGACCGGCTGGTCCGTTGATGCGGATCAGCAGCAGCCCGGCGCCCTCGTTATGGATGCCCTGGATCCAGTAGAGGTGTCGAAGCAGACGATCTCCACCATCACCGGCAAGGTGATGGATGGCATGTCCGAGGGGCCGAAGACGATCGTGCAAACCTGCATCGTGCACCTTTTGCGAAACAGCCGCTGCCCCGCTTCCAAACTTCCTATTGCGCCATCAACGTATATAAAACGTCCAGTCAGGGGCCGCTGCGGAGGCGGCCAGTGTCCATCGAGCCGCTACAAAGCCGACGGCCGACGTGTTGGCGTTGCCGCTTCGAAGTGATCGACCAACAGCGTGATGACGCGCGGCGCGTGGTCGGTCAGGTAGAAGTGGCCGCCGGGGAAGGTCGTCAGGTCGAATGACGCGGTCGTGTGCTTCGCCCACATCTCCACCTCAGCTAGCGTGGCCCGCGGATCGCTGTCGCCCGCGAGAGCGGTGATCGGGCAGCCCACCGTGCTGTCCGCCGCGCACTCGTAGGTCTCCACCGCGCGGTAGTCGGATCGCAGCGTCGGGATCGCCATCGCCATCAGTTCCGGGTCAGCCAGCAGGGCGGCGTCGGTGCCGCCCAGGTCGCGGATCTCGGCGGCGATCCCGTCGTCGTCGAGCCGATGCAGATCCTCGGCCCGCGAGGTGGAGGGTGCCCGGCGGCCGGAGACGAACAGGTGAGCGGGGTGCGCGGTGCCGGCCAAGCGCCGCGCCACCTCGAAGGCCACCAGGGCACCCATGCTGTGGCCGAAGAAGACGAGCGGCCGGTCGGCCCACCGGATCAGTCCTTCGTGGAGCCGATCCGCCAGCGTCCCGATATCGGTGAACGCGGCCTCGCCCCGCCGGTCCTGCCGTCCCGGATATTGGACGGACAGGACGTCCACCCGCGGCGCCAGCCCTCGGGCGACCGGAAGGTAGAAGCTGGCGGAGCCGCCGGCGTGTGGGAAGCAGACCAGGCGGTGATCCGCCTCCGGCGCGGGGGCGTAGCGGCGGAACCAGAGACTGTCATCGAAGTCGGTCACGGTCGTGTCGTCCTGCTCTCTTCTGATAGCCGGGCCAGCCAACGTCGGACGGCGCCGGCGGTCTCCGGGGCGTGTTCCACGTTCATCGCGAAATGGTCGCCGGGAACTTCGGTCACGGTGTGCGGCAGCGGCCATTCCGTACGCCAGGCCTCGTCCAGCCCGTCGGCCGGCCGGACCATCAGCGTCGGCGTGGTCAGCGGAGCCGGATGCCAGTCCTGGACCAGCGCTAAATAGTGGCCGGAGGCCGTGACGGCCGCCTCGCTGAGCCGGGCGTCGCCGGACCGCAAGTGCAGCTCCCGGCTGAGGGCGTCGGCCATCGCCGCCGGCATCCGGTCGGGGACGTACGTGTCGAGCAGGACCACACCCGCCGGCGACGCGGACCGGGCCTCCAGGTGTTCGGCCACCGCGTGTGCGAGGACGCCGCCGCTGGAGATGCCGAGCAGGACGAAGGGCCGTCCCGCACTGCTGCGCACGGCCTCGCGCGCCAGCACCTCGGCCAGGGCGTCGACCGTTCCCGCAAGCGGCACGTCCGGGTCATAGCCGGGCGGGAGGAGCACAGTCAGGCCGCCGTCGCCGAGGTGGCCGGCGAGCCGGGCGAATTGCAGGACACCCTCGACCGGGAGGATCGGGGGAAGGCCGATGACATGTGGCCCGTCCGCGCCGTCGGCGAGCCGCACCGCCCGGACCAGGCCGTCCGCGGCCTCGGTGAACCGGTCGCGCAGCGACGCGGCCCCGGCGACCAGCATGCGCATCTCCGCGCTGCGGCCGAGCACTGCCAGCCGACGGTAGAGCTCGGTCAGGGTCTGGTCGCCGTGGTTCGACGGCGGCGCCATCGATGGCTCGGTCGAGTCGAGTGCGGCCAGGAGTTCGGCGGCCACGGCCGCGGGGGTCTCGGCGTCGTAGAGCAGGTTCACCGACAGGCGCAGGCCGGTCGCCTCGGCGAGCCGGTTCCGGACGCCGACGGCGATCAGCGAGTCGAGCCCGAGGTCGCGGAACGGCCGATCCGCCCCTGCGACGTCGCCGTCGTCGTAGCCGAGCTCGGCCGACACCTCACCACGTACGAGATGGGTCAGCAGGCCCAACCGCCCTCCGTGATCGAGTCCGCCCAACCGCCGGCGCAGGCCGTCCGCTGTGCCGACGGCCGGGCGTGGCTTGGACCGGGCGCCGGGCCCGGCCGGGCGCCGCAGGGCCCTCGGGTCGACGTCGGCCGCCACCACGATCGGCCGGCCGGCGACGAGAGCGGCGTCCAGCAGCGCGAGGCCGTGTTCGTCGGACATCGGCCGCACGCCCGCACGGGCCATCCGGGCCAGGTCGGCTGCGCCGAGGTTGGCGGTCAGGCCGCCGGTGCGAGCCCAGTGGCCCCAGGCGATCGACGTGCCGGGCCGCCCCTCGGCCCGCCGGCGCCGCATCAGGCCGTCCAGGTAGGCGTTCGCCGCCGCGTAGTTGCCCTGCCCGGCACTGCCGAGAACCCCGGCCAGCGAGGAGAACACCACGAACGCGCCGAGGTCGAGGTCGCGGGTCAGCTCGTCGAGGTGCGCGGCCGCGGCGGCCTTGGGACCGAAGACCCGGGCGAGCCGGTCCGCGTCGAGGGCGGTGACGACGCCGTCGTCGATGACGGCGGCGGTGTGGAACACGGCCGTCAACGGCACGCCCGTCAGCAAGTCGGCGAGCTGATGGCGGTCGGCGACGTCGCAGGCGACGACGGTGACCGCCACGCCGACTGCCTCGAGTTCCGCGCGTAGCTCGGGCGCGCCCGGGGCATCGGGGCCGCGGCGGCTGGTCAGCAGCAGATGGCGTACGCCGTAGCGTGCCACGAGGTGCCGGGCCAGCAGGCTTCCCAGTTGCCCGGTGCCGCCGGTGATCAGCACCGTCCCGCCGCTCAGGTCGGGGCCGGCAGGCCGGTCGGGCGGCGGCACGGGCGACAGGCGAGGCCGGTAGGTCGCCCCGCCGCGTACGGCAATCTGCCATTCCCCCTGGGCCGCCGCCGCGGCAGCCCGGCCGGCGAGGTCCGGCGGCACGGCGTCCTGGACGTCGGCCAGGACGACCCGGCCGGGGTATTCGGCCTGGACGGACCGGATCAGGCCACCGACCGCCCAGGCCTCCGGCCGAACGAGTTCGTGGTCGTCGACGGCGACCCCGCCGTCCGTGGCCACTACCAGGTTGGCGGACTCCCAGCGCGATTCGGACAGGAAGGCCTGCACGATCGTCAGCGCCTCGTTGGTGTTGCTCGCCGGACGAACCACCCACGGCGCCGCGTCGACTACCGGACCCGGGATTGTCAGCGCCGCCCAGTCCGGGGCGAACAGCCCGCTGGACAGGCCGATCGCGGCCCGGCTGACCACCCGGCTCACCACGGATCCGGCTCGGAGTGTGGCCGTCCCGCCCTCGTCCACCATGCTCAGTGTCGTGCCGTCGGCGCTCGTCGTGGCGCGCACCCGCAGCCGCGTGGCGCCCGCGATCCCCATCGCGACCTGGTTCCAGGCAAACGGCAGGGCGACCGCGTCGCCGTCGCCGTCCGAGGCCCGGGCCAGGAAGATGGCGTGTGCGGCGGCGTCCAGCAACGCCGGGTGGATCAGGTACGAATCAGCCGCGACCGGGAGCGTGACCTCCGCGAACACTTCTTCGCCCCGGGCCCAGGCCGCGGTCAGGCCCTGAAATGCCGGCCCGTAGCCGTATCCGGCGACGTCCAGGGTGTCGTAGAAGCCGGTCACGTCGATCGGGGTGGCGGCCTGCGGCGGCCACGGTTCGTCCGGCCAGTCGTCCGGCTCGGCCTGATCGGTCGCGGTGACCCGGCCGATCGCGTGGCGGGTCCAGGTGTTGTCCTCCTCGGCCCGGGCGTGGACCGTGACCGTGCGCCGTCCGGCGGCGTCGAGATCCCCGACGCTCACCCGTACGCGGAGGTCGCGTCCCTCGTCCATCCGGGCCGGCGTCTCGATGACCAGCTCGTCCAGGAACGGCAGGCCGGCCTGGGCGCCGGCGCGCAGGGCCAGTTCCACCATCGCGGTCGCCGGCACGAGCACGACGCCGGCTACGACGTGGTCGGACAGCCATCCGTGCGTGCCGAGCGACAGCCGGCCGGTCAGCACGACGCCGCCGGTGTCCGGGTCCTCGACGACGGCCCCCAGTACCGGGTGCACGACGGCGTCCTGGCCGGCCCCGGCGACATCGGCGACGCGGGCCGGGGCGAGCCAATGGTGGCGACGCTGGAAGGCGTACGTCGGCAGGTCGATCCGGCCGATCGACGGCACGGCCCAGGTGACCGGCACGCCTCGGACGAACAACCGGGCCAGGGCGGTCATCACCTGCACAGCCTCGGGGCGTCCCCGGTGGGCCGTCGCCACCGCCGCGGTTTCCGGCCGCTGGGCGAGCATCGGGGTCAGTACCGCATCGGGTCCCACCTCGACGACCGCGGCCGGCCGATAGTCGTCGACGATCGTGGTGACGGCGCCGGCGAAGCGTACGGTCTCGCGGATCTGCCGGACCCAATAGGCGGGTTCGGCCAGCTCGCCGGTCACCGTACGCCCGGTCACCGTCGACACCAGCGGAATGCGGGGCGGCTCGAAGTGGAGATCGCTGACGATAGCCTCGAACTCGGCCAGGATCGGTTCCATCAGCGCCGAGTGGAACGCGTGGCTGACGGCCAGGCGCCGCGTCTTGTGCCCGCGCGCTGCCAGCCGGTCGGCGGCTGCGGTCACGGCCGCCACCGGCCCGCTCAGGACCACGGAGGTCGCGGTGTTGACCGCGGCGATCTCCACGCCGGCTTCGCCGACCTCGTCCTCGGCGGCGGCCACCGCGACCATCGCGCCGCCCTCGGGGAGCGAACCCATGAGCCGCCCCCGAGCGGCGACCAGCGTCGCGGCGTCGTCGAGCGACAGGACTCCGGCCACGTGCGCGGCCGCCACTTCGCCGATGGAGTGCCCGGTCAGGACCGCGGGCCGCACCCCGAACGATTCCAGCAGCCGGTAGAGCGCCACCTCGTAGGCGAAGAGCGCGGCCTGCGTGAAAACGGTCTGGTCCAGCAATGCGGCCGGCGCGGTGCCTGCCTGCGCGAACTGCACCTCGGCCACCGCGTACGGCACGTGGCCGGTCAGTTCCTTGTCGAGGCACTCGCAGGCGGCGTCGAAGGCCTGGGCGAAGACGGGGTACGCCTCGTACAGTTCCCGGCCCATCCGGGGATGCTGGGCGCCCTGACCGGTGAAGGCGAACGCGAGCCCCGGCGCGGGGGCGCTCGCGTAACCGGTGAGCGTCGCCCGCTCCCCCCGGGCGACCGCCGCCAGCTTGTCCAGGGCGGCGTTCCGGTCCTCGGCCACGACTGCCGCCCGGTGTTCCCAGCGCGGCCGGGTCAGGAGTGCCCGGCCGGCTTCGTGGAGACTCACCGCGGTATCGCCGGCCAGGAACGACCTCAGCCGATCGGCCTGCGCGGCAAGCGCCTCAGGCGAGCGTGCGGTGAGGATCAGAGCAGCCGGGGTACCGATCGCGTCACCGCCCGGCCCGGGACCCGGTGCGGGATCGCCCTGCTCGATGATGAGGTGGGCGTTGGTGCCGCTGATGCCGAAGGACGAGACGCCGGCCCGCCGGGTACGACCTTCGCCGTCCCATGGTCGTGACTCGGTGAGCAGGGCGACGTCGCCGGCGGACCAGTCCACTTCGGTGCTCGGCGCGCCGGCGTGCAGGGTCCGAGGCATGACCTCGTGACGCATCGACATGATCATCTTGATGACTCCGGCCACGCCGGCGGCGGCCTGCGTATGCCCGATGTTCGACTTCAGCGAACCCAGCCAGATCGGATCGCCACCCGGCCGGTCCTGGCCGTAGGTCGCGACGATCGCCTGCGCCTCGATCGGATCGCCCAGGGCCGTGCCGGTGCCGTGCGCCTCGACCACGTCGACATCGCCCGCGCTCAAGCCGGCATTGGCCAGCGCCTGCCGGATCACCCGCTGTTGGGACGGCCCGTTCGGCGCGGTGAGACCGTTCGACGCGCCATCCTGATTAACCGCGCTGCCCTTGAGTACCGCGAGCACCTGATGACCGTTGGCCCGCGCATCGGCCAGCCGCTCCAGCACCAGCACCCCGACGCCTTCCGACCAGCCGGTGCCGTCCGCGTCGGCGGAGAACGCCTTGCAGCGCCCGTCGACCGACAGGCCACGCTGCCGGGAGAACTCGACGAAGACGCCCGGCGTCGCCATCACCGCGGCACCGCCGGCCAGGGCCAGCGAGCATTCCCCCGAGCGCAGCGCCTGCGCGGCCAGGTGCATCGCGACCAGCGACGACGAACACGCCGTGTCGACGGTTACGGCGGGCCCGGTCAGGCCGAGCACGTACGACACCCGGCCGGAGGCGACGCTGCCGGCGACACCTGTGAGGGCGTAGCCGTCGACGTTCTGCCCGGCGGCCGCGGCAGTGCCGTACAGGTAGGAGACCATGCCGGTATAGACGCCGACGTCGCGGCCCCGCAGTGCCGCCGGGTCGATGCCGGCCCGCTCGAGGGCCTCCCACGAGGTCTCCAAAAGCAGGCGCTGCTGCGGATCCATCGCCAGCGCCTCCCGCGGCGATATTCCGAAGAACCCGGCATCGAACAGGCCCGCGTCGTGCAGGAAACCACCATGCCGGGTGTACGAGGTACCCGGCGCGTCGGGATCGGGGTCGTAGAGGCCGTCGAGGTCCCAGCCCCGGTCGGCGGGGAAGCCCGAGATCGCGTCCGTGCCGTTCTCGACCAGCTCCCACAGGCTCTCCGGGGAGTCGACGCCGCCCGGGAACCGGCAGCCGATGCCGACGATGACGACCGGGTCGTCGGTGTCGGCGGCCGCCCGGATCGCGACGCCGGGCGAGCTGGCCGAGTCCGTCAACTGGCCGAGGAGAAACTCGGTCAGCGCGGCGGCGCTGGGATGGTCGAAGATCAGGGTGGACGGCAGGTCGAGGCCGGTCGCGGCCCGGAGGCGGTTCCGCAGCGCGACCGCGGTCAGGGAGTCGAAGCCGAGATCCTTGAACGGGCGGTGCTCGTCGAGGTCACCGCCGGGCCGCATGCCGAGCACGACCGCCGCCTCGGCGCCGACCAGGGTGGCGAGCAGCGCACGCCGACCGACCGGGTCCAGCGGTTCGAGGCGGGCGGCGAGCCCGGAGCCCCCGAAACCGCTGGCATCGGGGGCCTCGATCACCGGAGCGGGCCGACCGGTCGTCTCGTAGTTCAGCCAGAAACGCTCGCGCTGGAAGGCGTAGGTGGGCAGGTCGCGGTGGCCGGGCGGGCCGGGCGGCAGCGACCAGTCCACTTCGAAGCCTCGGACGAACAGTTCGGCCGCCGAACGCAGGAACTGGTCAGGGCCGCCCTGCTCCCGCCGGAGGGTTCCGGTGACCGTGCCGGTCACACCGGCCCGGTCCAGGACGTCCTCGATGCCGGCCGCGAGGACCGGGTGCGAGCTGACCTCGACGAACGTTCGAAAACCCTGATCGACGAGCTGTTTGACGGCCGGGCCGAAGGCCACCGGCTCGCGGAGGTTGCGATACCAGTAGGCCGGCTCGACCGGATCGGTAATCCAGCCGCCCGAGCCGACCGTCGAATGCCAGGCGATCGCCGGCGCCTTGGACCGGATGCCGGCCAGGTGTGCGGTCAGCTCGTCCTTGGCCTCGTCGACCAGCGCCGAATGCGACGCATAGTCGACCGGGATCAGCCGGGCGCGGACCTCGCGGGCCTGATAGTGCTCCAGCAGGCGGGCCACGGTTTCCTGGGCGCCGGAGAGCACCACGGCGCCGGGCCCGTTGACCGCGGCGAGGGAAGCGTCGACGGCCAGCTCGCGCAGGTCCGCGCGTACGGCTTCTTCTCCGGCCGCGACCGAGAGCATCCCTCCGTGCCCGGCCAGCCGCTCAGCGATGATCCGGCTTCGCCGGGCGACCGCCTCGGCGGCGTCGTTCAGGGACAATGCGCCGGCGACACAGGCGGCGGCCAGTTCGCCCTGCGAATGACCGACGACGGCGTCCGGCTGGACGCCGTGGGACTGCCAGAGCGCGGCGAGGGAGACCATCATCGCGAAGGACGCGGGCTGGACCACGTCGACCCGGTCGAGAAGGCCCTCGGCCCGGCCCGCGATGACGTCCGGGAGCGACCAGTCGATCCACGGACGCAGGGCGCGGTCGCATTCGGCCAGGCGGGCGGCGAACACCGGCGACGAGGCCAGGAGTTCGCGGCCCATCCCCTGCCACTGCGCGCCCTGGCCGGGAAAGACGAAGACGGTGCGGCCGGTCGTGCCGGACCGGCCGGACACCACCTCGGGCGCCGGTTGCCCGGCCGACAGCGCCTCAAGCGCGGCTGTCGTCTGCGCACGGCCGGACGCGACGATCACCGCGCGGTATTCCCATCGCGAGCGGGCCGCCAGCGCCCGGGCGGTTCCGGTCAGGGACGCCGGCATCGCAGCGGTCAAGCGCCCGGCCTGCTCGGCGAGGGCTTCGGCCGACCGGGCCGACAGGACGAGGGGTACGAGGGCTTCCGTCTCCTCGGCTTCCTCGGCCGACGGGTATCCCTCGAGGATGACGTGGGCGTTGGTGCCGCTGATGCCGAACGACGAGACGCCGGCTCGGCGGGGCCGGTCGGGGGTGTCCCAGGGCCGTTGCTCGTCGAGCAGCCGGACCTCGCCTTCCGCCCAGTCCACCTCGGACGATGCGGTCGCGGCATGCAGGGTTCGTGGCATCAGCCCGTGCCGCATGGCCATCACCATCTTGGCCACCCCGGCCACGCCGGCCGCCGCCTGGGTGTGGCCGATGTTGGATTTGACCGAGCCGAGCCACAGCGGCCGGCCCGTCTCCCGGTCCCGCCCGTAGGTGGCCAGGATCGCTTGCGCCTCGATCGGGTCGCCGAGCGTGGTGCCGGTGCCGTGGGCCTCGACGACGTCCACCTCGGCCGCGATCAGCCCGGCGTTGGACAACGCGCGGCGGATCACCCGTTGCTGGGCGGGCCCGTTGGGTGCGGTCAGACCGTTGGAGGCGCCGTCCTGGTTGACTGCCGAGCCGCGGACCACGGCCAGGATGTCGCGCCCGTTACGGCGGGCGTCGGAGAGCCGCTCCAGCACCAGGACGCCGGCTCCTTCGCCGAATCCGGTGCCGTCGGCGTCGTCCGAGAACGACCGGCACCGCCCGTCCGGCGACAGCCCCTGCTGGCGGGCGAAGTCCACGAAGAGACCGGGGGTCGCCATCACCGTGGCCCCGCCGGCCAGCGCCATCGAGCACTCGCCGGCGCGCAACGAGTGCGCGGCCAGGTGGATCGCGACCAGCGACGACGAACAGGCGGTGTCGACGGTGACGGCCGGGCCCTCCAGCCCCAGGACGTACGAGACGCGGCCGGACAGCACGCTTGTGGCGCTTCCCGTGATGGTGTAGCCAGCCGCCTCCTCCGGCGCGTCCTCCGGCCGGGGCCCGTAGCCGACCGCCATTCCCCCGGTGAAGACGCCGACATCGTGCCCGTGCAGGGTGATCGGATCGATGCCGGCCCGTTCCAGCGCCTCCCAGCTCGTCTCCAGCAGCAGCCGCTGCTGCGGATCCATCGCCGCCGCTTCGCGCGGCGAGATGCCGAAGAAGGCGGCGTCGAACATTCCGGCGTCGTGCAGGAAGCCGCCGGTCCGGGTGTACGTGCGGCCCAGCGCGTCTGGGTCCGGGTCGTACAAGTCGTCGAGGTGCCAGCCGCGGTCGTCCGGGAACGGGGAGATCGCGTCGGTGCCGGATTCGACCAGCCGCCACAGATCCTCCGGTGACGTCACACCGCCAGGCATCCGCAGACCCATGCCGATGATCGCGATCGGTTCGGTCGTCGCGGACTCGGCCTCGGCCAGGCGCTGGCGGACCTGCCGAAGCTCCTGGGTGAGCCGTTTGAGATAGGCAACGGCCTTGTCGTCGTCGGTGCGGCTCACAGCGAACCCAGTTCCTGATCGATGATCGAATAGAGGTCGTTCTCGTCGACGGTGTCGAGATCGTCCGGCGTATCGCCCGGCCGGCCCAGCAGTTCACGCAGCCGGTCCCCGATCCCGGGGCCGAGCGTCACGCCGCCCGGGATCGCCGACAGCGCGGCGAGAGCCGAGTCCAGGGCGCTCAGCGCGTCCGCCACCGGGTCGGCCGCGGTGTCCGGTTCGACCAGCTGGTCCAGCAGGTACGCGGCGAGGGCGGCCGGGGTGGGGTAGTCGAAGACCAGGGTGGCCGGCAGCCGGGTGCCGGTGCGGTTGCTCAGCCGATTACGCAGGTCGACCGCGGTCAGCGAGTCGAACCCGAGTTCCTTGAACGCCCGCCGCTCGTCGACCGCGTCGGCCGAGGCCGCGCCGAGTGCCACCGCCGCCTCGGCCCGGACGAGGTCGCCCACGAACCGCAGCCGGTCCGCC
>Ga0247781_1000230_pt1 | contig 16696 bp, 16 predicted proteins | sample UWRJL184509B5_FD_179922 | JGI IMG/M metagenome (GOLD analysis project Ga0247781, IMG submission 179922) | Plant litter microbial communities from Arlington Agricultural Research Station in Wisconsin, United States - UWRJ-L184-509B-5 | ecosystem: Environmental > Terrestrial > Plant litter >...
GTCTCGCGGTCTCGCGGTCTCGCGGTCTCGCGGTCTCGCGGTCTCGCGGTCTCGCGGTCTCGCGGTCTCGCGGTCTCGCGGTCTCGCGGTCTCGCGGTCGACGGTAGAGTGCGGCCGTGGACATCCGGGCATCCGATGACGACCGGCAGCGGACCGTGGCCGCGCTCGAGCGGCACGCCGGCGCCGGCCGCCTGACCTTGGACGAATTCGCCGAACGAGCCGAGGTCGCACACGGCGCCCGAACTCTCGACGAGCTCGAGGCGATCGTCGGCGACCTGCCCGGCGAGCCGTCCACCGAGGCCGCCGAATCCGGCCGCGGCCTCCTCATCCTCTTCGCCCTCGCCGCCGCGACACTGATCCTGCTGGGCGTTTTCATCGCCCTGAGCCGCGCCTGACGCACCCACATCCCGGCCGCACCCCTGCTCCGGCCGCACCCCTGCCCCGGCCACACATTCCGACCGGCGCCGGGCCGACAGCGCGATCTGTCCTCCGTCTGGTCAGCGGACGCCCGCGGGGGCCGTATTTCCGTCGTCGGCCCGGTCGGGGACGCGTTCGCCGTGCCAGGAACGCCAGAGCGCCGCATAGGGCCCGTCGGCGGCGACCAGTTCGTCATGGGAGCCGAGTTCGGTGATCCGTCCGTTCTCGACGACCGCGACCCGGTCGGCGTCGTGGGCCGAGAACAATCGGTGCGCGATCGCCACGACCGTGCGCCCGTGCAGCACGGCGGCGAGCGAACGTTCCAGGTCGCGGGCCGCCCGCGGGTCGAGCAGTGACGTCGCCTCGTCGAGGACCAGCGTGTGCGGGTCGGCGAGCACCAGCCGGGCCAGCGCGAGCTGCTGCGCCTGCGCCGCGGAGAGCAGATGGCCCCCGACGCCGACACCCGTCCCGAGCCCCTCGGGCAGTGCCTCGGCCCACTCGAGCGCGTGCACCGCGGCCAGCGCCGCGCGCACCTCGTCGTCGCCGACGCCGGGACGCACCATCGCGATGTTGTCGCGCACCGTGCCGATGAAGACGTGATGCTCCTGCGTCACCAGCGCCACCTCGGTGCGTAGCCGGTCGAGCGGCAGGTCGCGCAGCGGCACCCCGCCCACCGTGAGCGTTCCGCTGGTCGGCTCGTGCACGCCGGCCAACAACCGGCCGAGGGTCGACTTCCCCGCCCCGGACGGCCCGACCACGGCGAGCCGCTCTCCCGGTTCGAGCGTGAGGTCGATGCCGTGCAGCACCTCACGACCCGACACGTAGGAGAAACGGAGGTCGCGCACCTCTACCCGAGCCCCGGCCGGCTCGACCGCGAGCGTCTCCGGTTCGTCGCCGGTCTCGGCCGCCACCCCCAGCAGCCGGGCCAGGGACGCCGCGCCCACCTGCACCTCGTCGAGCCACCCGAGCAGCCGGTCGAGCGGGTCGATCAGCAGCTGCACATAGATCACCGCGGTGGTGAGCTGCCCGAGCGACACCGTGCCGCGCAGATAGAGCCACCCGCCGACGAGCAGCGTCGCCACCACCGGCAGCACGTAGCTCACCTCGATGACCGGGAACCACATCGTACGCAGGAAAAGCGTGTATTTCTCAGCGGTCCACGATCGGCTCAGGTCAGCATCGGAGCGCTCGGCCCGCTGCCGCTCGCGACCCAGCGCGTCGACCGTGCGGGCACCCTCGACCGTCTCGGCGAGCCCGTCGGTCACCGTCGAATAGACCGCGTTCTGCTTCAGGTACCCCGCCGGCGCCCGGCGCAGATACCACTTCGTACCAACCACGATGATCGGCACGGCGACCAGCATCGGCACCGCGAGCAGCGGGCCGGTGAGGACCAGCGCCCCGACCACCAGCATCACCGTGATCAGCGCGATCATTGTCTCGGGCACGGCGAGACGCACGCAGCGGGAGAGCGCGTCGACGTCGCGGGTCGTTCGGGTCAACAGGTCGCCCGAGCCGGCCCGTTCCACGGTGGAGAGTGGGAGGGCGAGGACCCGTTCGACGAACTCCTCCCGCAGCCGAGCCAGAATCTGCTCGCCGAAACGGGCCGAGGACAGATAGGCGAATCTGGTCAGGATCGTCTGGAGCACGACGGAGGCGGCGATGATCGCGGCCAGCCGATCGACCACGCCGACGCCCTGGCCGTGCCGGATCGCCTCGACGAGATCGCCGAGCAGCCGCGGCCCGACCAGCCCGGCGACCGCCGCCAGCACGTGCAGCCCGACCGCGACGCCGAGCGCTCGCGGATGGCGCCGGAACAGATCACGCGCGTAGCGCCGCACCTGACGGGCGTCGGCCACCGGCAGCAGGGTGCCTCTCACTGGTCCTCCTCGCGCAGCACGGTGCGGGCATAGCCGGGTTCGCTCGTCAGGAGTCTGTGGTGGGTGCTGTCGGCGACCACCCGGCCGTGCTCGACGAAGAGCACCCGGTCGGTGCGGTCGAGCACCAGCGGGCTGGAAGTGCAGATCACGGTCGTGCGGCCCGCGCGGGCAGAGATCAGACGGTCAGCGATGCGCGCCTCGGTGTGCGCGTCGACGGCACTGGTCGGCTCGACCAGGATCAGCGTGTCGTGGTCGGCGACCAACGCCCGCACCAGCCGCAACCGCTGCTGCTGCCCGCCCGAGAAGGTGCGGCCCCGCTCGGCGACCTCACTGTCGAGTCCGTCGGGCAGCGCCTCAACGATGTCAGTCGCGGCTGCGGTGTGCAGCGCCGCCGGCAGCCGGCCGCCATCGTGCGGGTCGAGGTCGGCACGCATCGGCCCGGTGAAGAGGCGGGCGTCGTTGTCGGCCACCAGCAACCGCTCGCGGACCGTCGCCAGGGCGAACGAGCCGAGCGGCACGCCGTCGATCGTGGCACCGTCGGCATAGCGACCCAGCCGATCGGCGATGGCAACCGCGTCGGCGGGCACGGCGGCGACGATCGCGGTGACCTCGCCCGGCCGGATGATCACCCCGGACGCCGGATCGGCCAGGTCGCCGCGGAAACGCTCGGCCGGCACCGGCTCGGCCGGGTCGGGCAGGTCGGTGACCGACCCCAACATCCCCACAACGCGCCGGGCCGAGACATGACCGCGGGTCAGCTTGTCGATCGCCTCGGTGATCTGCCGCAACGGCGTGACCAGGAACGCCGCATAGGCATAGAAGGAGACCAACTGGCCGACGGTGATCCGGCCCTGGAGTGCGAACCGGGCACCGAGCCACGTGACCAGCACGAGGAAGACGCCCGGGAGCAGCACCTGAGCCGCCTCGAGCAGTGACTCGACCCCGGCCGTGCGCACCCCGGCCGTGCGCAGCCGCTGCGACTCCTCGCGGTAGCGCTCGCCCATGACCGCCTCGCCGCCGACGCCGCGCAGCACCCGCAGCCCGCCGACCAGGTCGGCCGCCCGCCCGGTGAGCAGGCCCTGCTGTTCGCGAGAGGCCTGCTGGCGACGGTGCAGCGGGCGGATCAGCAGGCCGACGATCGCCATCAGCAACGGCACACCGAGCACCACGACGAGACCGAGCGGCACCGAGGTGGTGAGCAGGATGATCGACACGGTGATCACCGCGATGAGCGAGCCCGTGCCGCGGGCGGTGATGTCGACCGCCGCGCCGATCTGCCGGATGTCGGCGGTGCCGATCGCGACGACCTCGCCGGCGTCGAGCCGGCGGGGCAGCGCGGAGCCCAGCCGGCCGGCCTGACGGACCGTGACCTGGACGGTGGTGAACATGGCGCCCAGGAAGTTGACGATCGCGAACCGGTGCCGGGCGATGCCGAACACGGCCTGCCCGATGCCGACGGCCAGGAGCACGAGGCTCCAATTCACCAGGCCGCGGCGGTCACCGTCGGTGGCGGCGTCGATCGCCCGGCCGACGGTCGCGGGGACGAAGGCCTGACAGAGCATCCAGAGGACAGCGAGCGTGATGGCCGCGTAGACCGGCTGCCAAGCCCGTCGGATCAGCCACCGTAGATAGCCGGCGGCTGATCGTTCACTAGGGATGCCGGGGTCGGTATCGGGGAGGTTTCGCATCAGGGCCCCGACGCTACGGGCCGGGTGCGACAGTTCGCGAAGCGTTTTCCCGCACGGTGATCTGCGCGACAGCGGCCTAACGATCGACCGGCGTGAAGTCCCAGATGTGCGGCGCGCGGGCGATCAGCTTGGCCGGCGGCGCGGGCAGACTCTCCGGGGTGTTGCGCCACTTCGAGATGACGACGATGCGGTTGTCGGTGGACGAGAAGACCTCGCTCGACAGGTGCTGCGGCAGCACCTCGAGGTGCGGCACGGCCACGTCGCAGACCCAGGCCAGCAGCTCGTCGAAGCCGCTGAGCGAGGCCCGTATCTCCCACATCCGCGCGATCATCTTCGTTTCCTACCCCGCCACGCAGACCGTGGTCAATGACAACGCGGAATCGGCGGGCAGATCGAGACGACTCGGCGCGACGCCGGCGGCGACCAGGCGCGAGCCGAGCGCCGCGACCATCGCGCCGTTGTCGGTGCACAGCTGCGGGCGCGGCACCCGTACCTCGATGCCGTGCTTCGCGGCCCGTTCCTCGGCGAGCACCCGCAGCCGTGAATTGGCCGCGACGCCACCACCGATCACGAGCGTCGTGACGCCGTTCGTCCGGCACGCCTCGATCGCCTTGGCGGTGAGCACGTCGCAGACCGCCTCCTGGAACGAGGCGGAGACGTCGGCGATCGGCACCGGCTCCCCGGCGCGCTCGCGAGCTTCGACCCAGCGGGCGACCGCGGTCTTGAGCCCCGAGAAGGAGAAGTCGAAACGATGCGCGGCGAGATCCTTCGCGGCGGTGAGCCCGCGCGGGAAGGCGATCGATTTCGGGTCACCGTCCCGAGCCGTACGGTCGATGCTCGGACCGCCGGGAAATCCCAGCCCGAGTAAGCGCGCCACCTTGTCGAACGCCTCGCCGGCGGCGTCGTCGATCGTCGCGCCGAGCGGCGTGACCCCGTTCGTCAGATCGTCGACGAGAAGCAGCGAGGAGTGCCCGCCGGAGACGAGCATCGCGATCGCCGGCTCGGGCAGGGGGCCGTGTTCGAGGGTGTCGACGGCCACGTGCGCCGCGAGGTGATTGACGCCGTAGAGAGGTTTCTCGGCGGCCAGGGCGTACCCCTTGGCCGCCGCGACCCCGACGAGCAGCGCCCCCGCCAGACCGGGCCCGCTGGTCACCGCGATCGCGTCGATGTCGGCCAGGGTGACCTTCGCCTCATCCAGCGCGCGCTGCATGGTCGGAACGAGCGCCTCGAGGTGGGCCCGGCTCGCCACCTCGGGCACGACACCGCCGAACCTCGCATGCTGATCCACACTGGACGCCAGCGCGTCGGCGAGCAGGGTGTGCCCGCGCACGATGCCGATACCGGTCTCGTCGCAGGAGGTCTCGATGCCGAGAACGAGGGGCTCGTCAGCCATTGCGCATCATCACCAGGGCGTCCGTGTTGCTGGGTTGGTAGTAGCCGCGCCGGATGCCGACGGGCTCGAAATCGTACGTCGCGTAGAGGTGCTGGGCGGGGGCGTTGTCGACCGCGACCTCGAGCAGTGTCTGCTTGATCCCGAGGCGGCCCACCTCGGCGAGCAACGCCTCGAGCAGCGCTCGTCCGGTACCGCGGCGCTGCCCGCTGCGGCGTACGGCGATGTTCTGCACCCACGCCTCGTCCGGGGTGGCGGCGAGACCGGCGTAGCCGAGCAGGTCGTCGCCGTCGAGCGCGACGACGTAGAAGTTGTGCTGCGCCAGTTCGTTCCAGAACATGGCGGCCGACCACCTCTCGTCACCGAACAGATCCTCCTCCAGCAGCAGCACCTCGGCGATGTGCCACCAGCGGAAACGCTCGATCACCATCAGGTGCGCACCGGCTTGCGCCCCGCTGGTTCGACCGCGTCGGGGCGACGCAGGTAGAGCGGGGTGAGGGCTTCGCTCGGCGCGGCCGACCGGATGCGGTCGGCGGCCAGGGCGACCAGAGCGGCGCCGGGCGGGTAGAGCAGGTGTTCCTCGACGGGCACGCCGAAGATCTCGCCGTATTTGAGCGCCCCCTCGCCGACCGCGCGATCCACCAGGCCGACGACGTCCCCGGCGGCGCGGCTCGTCGGGTGGGCGGGCTCTCGGCCGGTCAGATCGACCCCGCCGTCGCGGGCCGTGGCCTGGCCGATCAGGTCGGCGGCGGCGGCTCGGGCGAGCGCCGAGGCGACCCGGGCGGCGTCGGCGCCGGCCAGCGCGGTGACGGCTTCGAGGGTCTCGGACTCGGCGAGCGCGGCGTCGTCGGTGGCGGCGCTGTTGCGAGCGCGGCTTCGGGGCACGGTGCCGGCCCGGAGGATCGCGGCGGCCACATCGGCCGGGCGAGTGACATCAGGCCCGAGGACACGTACGCCGTCAAGGTAGGTCGCGAAATAGACCTCGCGGCGGCGGGCATCGGTCGCGACCAGCACCCGGCCCGGACCGGCGGCCCGGCCAAGACCGTCGAGCGAGCAGACACCGTACGTCGGGAGGCCGAGCGCCTGACCCATGCTCGCGGCGGTGGCCAGCCCGACCCGGAGGCCGGTGTAGGGCCCCGGCCCGAGCCCGGCGACGATGGCACCCAGATCCCGCGGCCGGACCCCCGCCTCGGCGAGGGTGGCCTCGATCTCGGGGGCCAGTTTCTCTCCGTGCGCACGAGGGTCGACGGTGCGCCGCTCGGCAACCCCGCGGAGACCGTCGGCGGTCACCTCCACCAGGGCGGCCGTCGACGCGGGCGTCGCGGTGTCCAGAGCCAGTACAAGCACGTCACCGACCCTAACGCGCCGCCGTCGGCCGCCCCCTCGGGGCCTACGGGCGGGGATCCCAGTTGATCAGCTCGCGGCCGCTGTCGGCCAGGGCCTTGTTGGTGGCGCTGAAGGGACGGGCACCGCGGAAGCCCTTGGGGTTGAGCGGGCTCGGGTGGCCCGCCTCAAGCACCACGTGCGCCGGGTTGGTGATCAGCACAGCCTTCTTCCGGGCATAGCTGCCCCAGAGCAGGAAGACCACCCGCTCGTCGCGGGCGTTCAGCGCCCGGATCGTCGCGTCGGTGAAGGCCTCCCAGCCCTTGCCCCCGTGCGACGCGGCCGCGCCGGCCCGAACGGTCAGCACCGCGTTGAGCAGCAGGACGCCCTGCTGAGCCCACCCGGTGAGGTCACCGGCGGCCGGCGGAGCGACCCCGACGTCCTCGGCCAGTTCCTTGAACACGCTGCGCAGCGACGGCGGAACCTTCACTCCCTCACGCACGCTGAAACTGAGCCCGTGGGCCTGCCCCGGCCCGTGATAGGGGTCCTGGCCCAGGATCAGCACCCGGGTCTGCTCGGGCAGGCAGAGTCGGTAGGCCGCGAAGAGGTCCTCGATCGGCGGATAGATCGTGTGCGCCGCATATTCCGCGGCGACGAACTCGCCCAGCTCGGCCGTGGCCTTCTCGTCCAGAAAACCGGCAAGCTCCGCTCGCCATTCAGCCGGCAGCATCTCCGCCAGATTCACGTTCTCCCCTTCTCGGTTCGCTCAGATGATTCGGCTTGTCGGCACGCAGGTGTGCGATGCGGGTGACCCAGTCGCCGCCGTGCGGCACCAGCTCGATCACGCGGGTGTCGTCGTCGAGGCGGTCGATGCGGACCTGCAGATATTCGTCGTTGAGCTGCTCGACCAGCCCGACACCCCACTCGACCACGGTGACCGCGTCGTCGGCCGAGGCGTCCAGGTCGAGGTCGTCGATCTCGGCGCGCGGGTCGGCGCTGTCGCCCAGCCGGTACGCGTCCGCGTGCACCAACGGCGTGCGTCCTCGATGAACCCGGGCGATCACGAACGTCGGCGAGGTAATCGCGTCCATCACCCCCAGCCCGGCCCCGACACCCTGCACCAGCGCGGTCTTTCCGGCCCCGAGCGGACCGGTGAGCAGCACCAGATCGCCCGGGCGCAGGATCGAGGCGAGCCGCCGCCCGAACTCGCGGGTGTCGTCGACGGTGGCCAGTTTCACGAGATCTTCTCCAGGAAGGGCAGCAGCGCGGCGTTGACCTCGGCCGCCTTCTCGAGCATCACCACGTGACCGCTGTTGTCGACCTTGATCAGCTCGGCCTCGGGCAGGTGCCGAAGGATCTCCTCGGAGTGGGTCACCGGGGTCAGATAGTCCTTGGTGCCGACGATCACCAGCACTGGCACCCCGCGCAGCGCCGACAGCGCCGGGAAGCGGTTGTGCGTATAGAGCGTGTGCAGGTATTTCGTCAGCGTCTCGACCGAGGTCGTGGAGTTCATGCTCTCCACGAAGGTGACCAACGACGGACTAGGCTTCGGCTCACCGAAACCGTAGCGCCGGGTCAGCAGCCAGGCCAGGTCGGAGGAGACCACCCGGGCCCGGTCGATCGTGCCCCCGCCCAGGTGGGCCGCCTTGCCCCAGAGCGGGAAGAACGGCGCGCTCGCCCGCGCCACCAGCGACGGGAGGCCCAGCTTGGTCTTGTCGATCAGGCCGGCCGAAGTGGACATCAGCACCACGCCGGTGACTCGCTCGCCGAACCACTCCGGATAGTGCTCGGCGAACGCCATGATCGTCATGCCGCCCATCGAATGGCCGACCAGGATTATGTGCCCCTCAGGCACCGCCGCGTCGAGCACCGCCGCGAGCGACTTGCCGAGCGCCGCGATGTCGTAGTCGCCGGACTTGAGCCTGCTCGACCGGCCGTGACCGGGCTGGTCGTAGAAGACCAGGCGGTGATCGCCCTGCTCGGCGAGGGCCTGGCGCTGGAAGTAGAAGGTGCCCATGTCGAGCGCGAACCCGTGCACGAAGACGATTGTCGGCTTGGCGCCCGGCTTCTTGGGCTCGACGATCTCGACGTGCAGCTCGGTGCCGTCGGCCGCGGTGACGGTCATCTCGCGGTTGAACGGCTGGTCGCCGAAGGGCTCGTCGACATAGGGATCGCCGGGCGCGTTGACCGAGCGGCGCACCAGCACCCGCTCGACCGCGAACGCGGTGGCCAGGCCGGCCGCGAGAACACCGACGGCCGCCCCGGCGAGGCCGACCTGCTTGGCCCGCCGCGACCCCTTGGCCGGGCTCACGCCGGGCCCTCGCCCACGCCGTCGCTGAGGCCCTGCGTGCGTCCGCTGCCGGCGTCGCCGTCGTAGACCCGGGGCACGCGCGTGCTGCCGAAGCGGGTCACGATCTCGTAGTTGATCGTGCCGACGACCTCGGCCCAGTCGTCCGCCGTCGGCCCGCCGTCGTCGCCCGGCCCGAAGAGCGTGGCGACGTCACCGCTCGCCACCTCGTCGTCGCCGACGTCGAGGACGATCTGATCCATGCAGACACGGCCCGCGACCCGGCGCCGCTTGCCGCCGAGCTGGACCGGCCCGGCATTGGCGGCGGCTCGCGGAACTCCGTCGGCATAGCCCAGGGGCACCAGGGCGAGGGTCGTCTCCCGCTCGGTCACGTAGGCGTGGCCGTAAGACACTCCCTGACCGGCCGGGACCCGCTTAGTCAGAGCCACCCGGGCCCGGGCGGTCATCGCCGGACGCAGCCCGAATGTCTCGCCCTCGATCGGCGACAGTCCGTAGACCGCGATGCCGGGGCGCACCAGGTCGTAGTGGGCGTCGGGCCGGGTCAGCGTGGCCGCCGAGTTGGCGATGTGCCGATAGCGCGGCGTGATGCCGAACCCTTCCGCCACCGCGAGCCCGTCGGCGAAGGCGGCCAACTGGTGGTCGACGGTCTCGTGGCCCGGCTCGTCCGCGTGGACGAAGTGGCTCCAGATGCCGACCACTTCGACCTCGCCGTCGGCCTGCGCCTTGGCGGCGGCCTCGAGCAGAGCTGGCCACTCAGCGGCGGTGGCGCCACCCCGCGAGAGGCCAGTGTCGATCTTGAGGTGGACCCGGGCTGTGCGTTCTGCCCGACGGGCCGCGGTCACCAGCTCGTCGAGCAGCTCGAGACTGCCCGCGTTGAGGTCGATGTCGGCGGCGACGCCCTCGTGCAACGGCAGGCCCGGCGAGTGCAGCCAGGCCAGGACCGGCACGTCAAGGCCCGCCCGGCGCAGCGTCAGGCCCTCGTCGAGGGTCGCCACCCCGAGCCAGGTCGCCCCGCCGGCCAGGGCGGCCCGCGCGGACGGCAGCATGCCGTGCCCGTAGCCGTCGCCCTTGACCACCGCCATGACCTCGGCGGTCGTGCGGGCGCGCAGCAACGCGACGTTGTCCCGGATAGCGTCCAGATCGATCCGGACTTCGGCCTGCCACATGCTTTCAGCCTACTTATCAGGTCTGACGTTTTCCGTTACGGCGGTTCAGAGGTCTCGCACGGTCGCGCGGAGCGCGGCGGCGATGTCAGGAGCGGTGACCGGGCCGTCCTCGGCGGCCCGCCGACCGGCCAGCCCGTGCGTGAACGCCGCCGCGACCGCGGCCCGCTCGGGCGGCAGTCCACCGGCGAGCAGCGAGCCGAGCAGCCCGGCCAGCACGTCGCCGCTGCCCGCGGTGGCCAGCGCGGACGTGCCCGTCGGGTTGGCCCACACCGCGCCGGACGGAGTGGCCACGATCGTCCGGTCGCCCTTGAGCAGCACCACCGCGTTCATCCACGAGGCCAGCTTGAGGGCGGCGCCGGCCCGGTCGGGGCCGGGCGCCTCGCCGGCCAGCCGCTTGAACTCGCCGTCGTGCGGCGTGATCACCACGGGAGCGTCGCGGCGCAGGTCGCCGGCGTGCTTGCCGTCGATCAGCAGGGTCAGCGCGTCGGCGTCGAGGACCACCGGCAGCGCGGTGGCGAGCACGCTGCGCAGCGTGGTGCGCGAGTCGTCGTCGGTGCCGAGGCCGGACCCGCACACCCAGGCCTGGACCCGGCCGGCGTCGGCGACCCTGGGCACCGTGACCACCGACGGATGGGCGCGCACCACCTCGGCGTGCGCACTCCCGGCGTACCGGATCATGCCGGTCGGCCCGGCCAGCGCGCCGCTCACGGAGAGCAGCGCGGCGCCGGGATATTGCGCGGAGCCGGTGGCGACGCCGAGCACGCCGCGGGTGTATTTGTCGGAGGCCGGGCCGGGGTGCGGCCACCAGCTCGCGATGTCCTCGGTGTCGGGCACGGAGACGGCCGGGTCGGCCCGCAGCACCGGCCCGAGGCCGATGTCGACCAGCTCGACCTGACCGCAGCGAACCGCGGCCGGGCCGATCACATGCGCGGGCTTGAGGCAGCCGAACGTGACGGTGATGTCGGCGGTCACCGCCGCACCGGGCACGTCACCGGTGTCGACGGCCACGCCGCTGGGCACGTCGACGGCGATGATCGCGGCGCGGGCGCCGGAACGGGCGCGCAGGCCGCTCAGTCGCTCGACCAGCGCGGCCGCGGGCGGGCGCAGGCCACCGCTCGCACCGATGCCCACGATGCCGTCGAGCACCAGGTCGGCCTGGCCGGGAAGATCGAGAACGGTGAAGCCACCGGCCGCGCGCAACGCCCGAAGGCCGGCCAGGTGGACCCGGTCGGGGCGCACCAGCAGCGCCTGCACCTGGGCTCCGCGCCGGGCCAGATCGGCGCCGGCGAAAAGCGTGTCCCCACCGTTGTCACCACTGCCCACCAGCAAGACCACGCGGGCGCCGTAGACACCCTGGCCGTCGGCCAGCACCAGCGCGCAGCGCCGGGCCAGCCCGGCCGCCGCCCGCTGCATGAGCGTGCCCTCGGGCAGCGTCGCCATCAGGGATCGTTCCGCCGCGCGCACGTCCGCGACGCGCCAAGCCTGCCGCATCCGTCCTCCAGCCTTCGCCTGTTGCCGACTGTTCTCGACCGTGGCCCGGTTGCCGACTGTTCTGGACCGTGGCTACGACACTTGTGCTCCAGCGCTGGTCAGGACTCCGCGACCACCATCGCCGAGGCAATGCCGCCGTCGTGCGAGAGCGAGAGATGCCAGCGGTTGATGCCCCGCTCCGTGGCGACCGTCGCGACCGTACCGGAAACGGTCAGCCAGGGCCGACCGTCCGGGTCGGCGACGACCTCGCAGTCGTGCCACAGCATCCCGGCCGGAGCGCCGAGCGCCTTGGCGACCGCTTCCTTGGCCGCGAACCGCGCGGCCAGCGACTCGGCCGACCGCACATTTCCTGACGTAGTCAACCGCTCACCCTCAGTGAAGAGCCGCACGGCCAGCAGGGGCGTCCGGTCGAGGGCTCGCGCGAAGCGCTCCACGAGGACCACGTCGATGCCGACTGCCACGATCACGGCACCAACCCTATCGGTACCTGGCGTGCTCGATCAGGGGAGCGGAAACGGCCGCGGCACAAGGCCTGTGGACAACGGTCGGCCCCTTGTCCACAGGCCACCCCGCAGTCGGCCCGCGCCCAATAACGTCGGCGCATCCCATCGCCCCGCCAGGAGGTTGCCGATGAACCCCGATCTCGAAGTCGACACCGAGGCGCTGCGCCGCGCGGCCTCCGACGTGTCGGCCACCGGCGCTCGAGTGACCGCCGCGGCCGCCGAGGAACCACCGCCCCCGGCCGTGCCCCGCTGGGCCACCACCGACGCTGCTCTGCTGGCCGCCGAGGCCGCCAGCCACCAGCTCACGATGATCGGCGCCGACGTCGACGAGACCGCTCGGCGCATCCGGGCCGCCGCCGCCGACTACGAGCTGGCCGACGCCCGCGCCGTCACCCGTCTGCGGCTGACCCGATGACCGCCGTCGTCCACGACCGCCTCCGCGTCACCGATCCGGCGCGCTGGCTTGCGCTGGCTCGTTCCTGGCGCCGCTGGGCGGCGCTCGCCGGGCGCCTCTGGGCCGAGTTCAGCCCGCGCCTGACCGCTCTCGCCGAGGCCTGGCGCGGCGCCGCGGCGACGGCGGCCGCGCGGCAGCTTGACGGGCTGCGCCGGCGGCTCGTGCTGTTCCGGCTGCACTGCTGGCTCGCCGACCAGCTGGCCAGTGAGTTCGCCGCGACCCTGAGCCGGGCACGCGCGCTGCTGGGCCACGATCCCGCAGCCGCCCTCTCGATGGCGGCCGATGCCGATGCCGAAGCCACCGGCCGCCTGCAACGGCTTACCGAGGCGATCCGCACCCCACCCCAGCCGCCAGGATCCGAACTGCCGGACTGCACGACCGCACCGGCCGGCGTGCGCAGGTGGTGGTCCGGGCTTCCCGTCGCGCAGCGGAACTGGCTACTGGCGACCGAGGCCGCCTGGCTGGCGCGGCTCGACGGACTGCCCGCCGCCGACCGGGACATCGCGAACCGCCTGCTGCTCGACAACCGGCAGGCCGAGGTCGATCGGGCCATCGCGGGCGCCACCGGCAAGGAGCGCGACCGCCTCCGCGACCTCCGCGACGGGCTGGCCGCGCTGGGCGACCGGCTCGCCGACGAGTCCGGCCCGCGCGCCTACCTGCTGCGGCTCGACACCGCCGAGGAGGGCCGGGCGGTGGTGGCGCTCGGCGATCCCGACCGCGCCGAGCGGGTGCTCACCCACGTCCCCGGGATGACAGCCGACCTGGCCTCGTTCGACGGCGAGCTGAGCCGCGCCGAGCGGGTCGCCCGCCGGGCTGCCGAGCTGAACCCGGCGGCGGCCACCAGCGCGGTGCTCTGGCTCGACTACGACGCCCCCGACTTCGTCGACGAGGCGGCGAGCGCCCGCCGGGCCGAGGCGGCCGCGCCGGCCCTGCGGCAGTTCCAGGAAGGGCTGCGGGCCGCGCACGAGGGCACGCCCGCTCGGCAGGTCGTGCTCGGCCACAGTTACGGGTCGCTGGTGGTGGGCCAGGCGGCGGCCGTGAAGGGATTCGCGGCCGATGGCGTCGTCTTCGTGGGCTCGCCTGGCGTCGGCGTCGACTCGGCTCGCGACCTGCGGGTGCCGGCCGGCGAGGTCTGGTCGACCACCTCGCGCGGCGACGTCATTCAGTACGCCGCGATCGCGCCCGGCGGGTTGGTGCGCGACCTGGCCGTGGCGGGCAGTGTGCCGGTGGCCGGGCCGTGGCTGGCCTTCGGGCGGCCCGAGCACGACCTCCGGTTCGGCCGCAATCCGAGCGATCCCGACTTCGGCGCCCAGGTGTTCACGAGCGCGCCCGGCGCCGGGCACCTCGGCTATTGGGACCAGGGCACACCGTCTCTCGACGAACTGGCCGCCATCACGCTGGGGACAGCGCGATGACGGCCGGGAGAGAGCCGTTATTCGACGGTGACCGACTTGGCCAGGTTGCGGGGCTGGTCGACGTCGTGACCGCGGGCCGAGGCGATCTCGCAGGCCAGGATCTGCAGCGGCACGGTGGTCATCAGCGGCGCCAGCAGTGTCGGCGTGGCCGGCACCGGGATCAGGTGGTCGGCGAAGGCGGCGACGTCGTCGTCCCCCTCCTCGGCGATCACGATGGTCCGGGCGCCCCGGGCGCGCACCTCCTGGATGTTCGAGATGACCTTGTCGCGGATGACGCCGCGACCAGCCGGCGACGGCACCACGCAGACGACCGGGGTGCCCTCGTCGATCAGCGCGATCGGCCCATGCTTGAGCTCACCGGCGGCGAAGCCCTCCGCGTGCATGTAGGCGAGCTCCTTGAGCTTGAGCGCACCCTCCAGCGCCACCGGGTAACCGACGTGCCGGCCGATGAAAAGCACCGTCGAGGCGGTCTTCAGGTCACGGGCGAGGGTCCGCACGTCCTCCATCGAGCCGAGCAGCCGACGCAGGCTGTCCGGGGTGGCCTGCAGCTTCTCGACCACGGCGGCGACCTCGTCGGCGTACATGACGCCGCGGATCTGGGCCAGGTGCAGACCGATCAGGTAACAGGCGACGAGCTGGGTGAGGAAGGCCTTGGTCGATGCCACCGCGATCTCGGGGCCGCCGTGGGTGTAAAGCACCGCGTCCGACTCACGGGGGATCGTCGAGCCGTTGGTGTTGCAGATCGCCAGGACCCGGGCCTTCTGCTCCTTCGCGTGGCGCAGTGCCATCAGCGTGTCCATCGTCTCGCCGGACTGGCTGATCGCGATCACCAGCGTCGACCGGTCGAGGATCGGGTCGCGGTAACGGAACTCGCTGGCCAGCTCCACCTCGCACGGGATGCGCACCCAGTGCTCGATGGCGTACTTGGCGACCATGCCGGCGTTGTAGGCGGTGCCGCAGGCGACGATGAAGATCTTGTCGACGTCACGGAGATCCTGGTCGGTGAGGCGCACCTCGTCGAGCACGATCTCGCCCCGCTCGGAGAGACGGCCGAGCAGGGTATCGGCGATGGCCTGCGGCTGGTCGGCGATCTCCTTGAGCATGAAGTAGTCGAAGCCGCCCTTCTCGGCGGCCGCGGAGTCCCAGTCGACATGGAACTCGCGACCCTCCTGCGGCGTGCCGTCGAAGCCGGTGATCTCGATGCCGACCGGCGTGATCAGGACGACCTGGTCCTGGCCCAGCTCGACCGCCTCGCGGGTGTGCTCAATGAAGGCCGACACGTCGCTGGCCAGGAAGTTCTCACCGTTGCCGCGACCGACGACCAGGGGCGAGTTGCGGCGGGCGGCGACGACCGCGTCGGGCACCAGCACGTCGATGGCGAGCAGGGTGAAGGCGCCCTCGAGTCGGCGCACCGTGCGGCGCATGCCCTCGGCCAGCAGCTCGGGGCCCTCGGCCGCGCCCGACTCGCGCAGCGCGCGCACCTCGGCGGCGAGCAGGTGGGCGGCGCACTCGGTGTCGGTGTCGCTGGTGAACTCGACGCCGGTCGCCTCGAGCTCGGCGCGCAGCCGGGAGAAGTTCTCGATGATGCCGTTGTGGATGACCGCGACCCGGCCGTCCTGCGAGACGTGCGGGTGAGCGTTGCGGTCGGTCGGACCGCCGTGCGTCGCCCACCGGGTATGCCCGATGCCGGTGAGACCGGCGGCGATGCCCGGCTCGGCCGCCTCGGCCAGTGCCTTTTCCAGATTGGCCAGCTTGCCGGCCTTCTTCTCGGTCAGGACGGTCCCGCCATCGATGACGGCCACACCGGCGGAGTCGTATCCGCGGTATTCCAGTCGGCGCAGTCCGTCAAGAACGATGCTGAGCGCCGGACGACCGCCGACGTACCCCACGATGCCACACATGGCGGTGAGCCTAGCGGACTTCCGCTCACTCGTCATGCGCGAGAGACACCCTTTTGAGCACTCAGTCTGCGCAGAACAGACCGAATGGCCGACCGTGCCCTCGATCGGCTGGCGCCGCAGGCGTACCGTCGGCTACCGCGCAACGACAACGCGCTGGCACCGGGAGACATGTTGAGCAATCAGCCCGACAATCGGCGGCCGGACGGCACTTCTGAGCCGACGACGCCGTTCAGTGGCCCGGACTCGGGCCAGCCGTGGTCAGCGCCGTCGGGTGATCCGGTCTACGGGCCGCCGTCCTACTCCCCCGGTTACCCGTCCCCGCCTCGGCCGCCGAACCCCGACTATCCGCCGACGTCCGAGTTCGCGGCCGCGCCGACCGAGCAGCTGCCACCGGGGTATGACCCGCCTGGTTACGGCCCGCCGGGCTACGGCGACCTCGGCTACCCGCCCCAGCCCCAACCGGGGCCGCCCGGCAGGCCACCACGCAAGAGCAGCCTGCCGATCGTCGCCGTGCTCGCGGCTGTCTCGCTCCTGCTCTGCGGCGGCGTCGCGACCGCGGGCGTGCTCATCGCGCGCAACGCGGCAGACCGGGCGGAGAGAGCGATCGAGGAACTGCCGTCGGCCGCCCCGCAGCTCCCCGACCTGCCCACCGACCTGCCCACCGACCTGCCGAGCCTGCCCGCCGTCCCCCACCTCGACGGCCACAAGATCAAGGTGACGTACGAGGTGAGCGGCGAGGGGCAGGCGTCGCAGATCATCTCCC
>Ga0247781_1000231_pt1 | contig 16427 bp, 3 predicted proteins | sample UWRJL184509B5_FD_179922 | JGI IMG/M metagenome (GOLD analysis project Ga0247781, IMG submission 179922) | Plant litter microbial communities from Arlington Agricultural Research Station in Wisconsin, United States - UWRJ-L184-509B-5 | ecosystem: Environmental > Terrestrial > Plant litter >...
AAACTGTATAAAATAAAGTCTTTAAATCTTAAAAATAAAGCTTTAAAAAGTAGGATTTATTTTTAATTATTCTTTTATCTCTTTAAATAGATGTATTAGCCTCCGGACAGGTTTCTGTCGCTTTGTTCGCTGCACTTATTTAAATAAGCTTAATACCCTACGCTAAAATTGCCAGGAGCGAAAGTGAGGAATGGAGCGCCCTGTAGCGTAGCGAAGGGCCGTCGCGGAATGACGAACGAAGCGATGCCAGCAATTTTAAGTAACTGTTTTCCTTAAAAGTTATACGTGGCTTTATATTATTAATAGAAGCCTTATCTTATTATTTTAAAGTTTCTCGTCGTTTAAACCTTTACTTAAAAAGCTCCTTAGTTTCTTTAAGCCTATCACCTATTAGTAATAGTGTTTTACCCGTTAGTGAATGATTACCTGTTAGTAATCTTACGCTGCTCTTACTAATTAAGTAAGCTAGTGTACCTTAAGCTTTTAGTTATAATTTAACCTTTAATGTTTACTCTGGGGTTAGAAGTCCTTATTTAAAGCTTATAAAGCTTTATTTAAGCCTTATAAGCTTATCTTTAATTTAAAGGAGCGCTATACTGTCTTTAGGTGCGCTTACCCTTAAGTTTTAACCTTTAGGAGCATTTTTATCTTTAAATTCAGTTAGAGTTTTATTATTATTAGGTTTAAGTGTAGCGTTTAGGTTTAAAACGTTAGTGAGAAGCTTAGGTATAGATATAGCGTCTTATACTTATTACTTAACGTTAATAAAGTTAAGTAGCTGTTAAGTAACCTGTATTAGTAATACCTTTACTTCCTTAATTTCCTTTTTATAAAAGAGCTTCTTATTAAACATTACGTTACGTATTATAAGTACTATTTTTAATTACAGGTATTAAATATAGTAGATATTAAAGGTAATATAGTTAATTAAATACCTAATATACCTTTAAGGTTTAGTTTTAAAACTAAGTTTATCCTACTCTACCTTTTACCTCTTATTAAGAACGTAAGCTTAGTAGTTATAAGTGTAAATCCCACTTTAGTTTAGGTAATGATTATCAGCTAAGCTCCTGTTAAGCTTATTTAGTAAAGTGTATTATTAAAAGTACTAACGAAACTATTTTATAAGCTTTTTATTAAGTGATAGCTAGTTATTTTAATAGTTAGGGCTTATATTATATAAGTAAGTAGTTATATATAAGCTCTTAGGCTAGATTAATTTAAGGAGGTTTACTCCCTCTCTTATCTTAATAACTTTTACAATTAACTTCTAGCCTGTATGCTTACTTTTACCATTCAGCTTATATATATGTAATAGAGTGGCTTTAATCTTAATACCCTCTTTAATCACTTAAAGTTAATATAATATGTATCCCTTAATTATAATTATAAAAGTCTCTTAATCTTAATGTATAATACACATAGTAAGATTAAACTGCTACTTTACTTAATTTATAAAGTTTTTAATAATTTTAAACATTTCTAGCCTTTTCTTATCTTATAATACGTAGTAAAAGAGTTTACTACTATACTTATCCTTAACTATAAGTAAGTAAATTAATCCATCCTATACTTTATTAAGTAGAAAAGATCTTAATTAACTTATAAGAAAAGGTGGTGAGAGAATCCTTTAAAGTGGCATTTTAAAATAACTTAATATAAGTGCACAAGTGTATAATGTTTATAATTAATAATCTTCGTGCTTATAATCGCTACGTTACGTGCTTACTTAACGAGTTTCCTTAGAGTATTTAGTCCTAAATGGCCTACATAAACGTGCTAAAGGCTCTTTATATCCTCTTACAGGCACAGCTATTAATATAAGTGCTTTACTTCTTATATTATTATAGTTATTAATATCCTACTTACAGCGCTTACAGTAATAGGTATAGGGAAGCTTAAGTAAGTGATAACAGGAGTGTATTAAAAGAACACTAAATTATACTAGTGTTTTAGCTTCCATAACATTACGTTCTTTTTTATATTACTATAATAAAGTGTGTAGTTAAAACCATAATACTAAGCTTCTGTTTTAACGATTAAAGCTTTTAAAACAATGTTAATATAAAATCCTTCCACTATAGTAACTTTATTAAACACTAGATCTTCAGTATCAGCCCTTACAGAGCTTATAAGCACCCTGGAGATCACACACTTACTATACTTAATAATTAAAAATAAGCTAGTCCCTACTTAAACGTAATCTTTAGCTTCAGTTTATTAAAAGCTCCCCTTAACTAACAGTAATTTACAATTAATAAAGTGTATTACTCTGTAATTATTAACTAAAGTGCTGTTAAAAAGCGGGTGCTTAGTAAATCTAGTGGTAGTGAACTGCCTTATTACTTTAGTAATTATTTCCATTATATAAGCGTTAATTATTACAGTATTAATAGATTTTAAGAACGTTAAAGCAATTAAGTTATCTTTACTTAAAGTGGTTAAAGTAACTCCCCACTTCTCCTAATAAGTTTTGTAAACTTTAAATTACTTAAAGCTGGCGAATTACACTTTAACCTTCTCTTTAACGTCGGACGTTAGCTGTTTAACGTGCTTAATAATATATATAAGAACTGATCTAGTAATTACTAAACACAGGGTGTAGTAGTTAGTAGGTAGTTAAAGGTGCTTTTCTTTATAAGGGTAATTCTTTTTAAAGCTCTGTTTAGGTTTCTCCAGTGCTTTAAAGCTAGGGCTTTTATAATCGGTGTAAAACACACTACTTAGTTAATTACCTCCTTTAGTTAAGAATTTCGCTTTATTAATAAGTGCCGAGATAAGTTTAATATAGTGTGTAACTCCTTTTATTAGGAGCTCCTAAACTTCTTATTCCACTAGTTTAATAAGCTTTAAACTAGCCTATATAGGTATTATACGTACCTAGATAGCCCTAAGCCAGTCCTTAATAGCTAGGGGGCCCTTAATCTCTGTAATATTAAGACCTTCTACCTTATAATAAGCCACCTCCTAATCCTTTATCCACTGCTCTTTTAACACGTTAACGCTTTTAACTTATTTTATAACTGCTTAGTACTCTTAACGCATTAAGGAGGTTAGTAAGGTTTAACTAAGCTTAAAGCGTTCTTTTAAGAAGCGTATAAACCTTTAAATTATAAATCCACTATTTTAAATTATCTACTATATTACTAGCACCTTAAAGCTCTTATTAACTATACGGTTAACCCAGTTCTAAATATACTAATACACTCTAATCGTTTCAGTTATAGTAGTAACATAAGCGGTAACTGTAGCCACTAAATAATTATATTCATCCTTAACCTCTTTTATTATAACTGTTTTAAGATTTAACTTATTTATAATGTCTTTTAAAGTTTCAGGCGTTTTCTCCCAAAACGTAATGTTTAAGTTATAAATAGTAGTTACCATTTCCTATTATTCACTTATAAGTTTATAAATTATCGTAATTCTTAGCTTAATATGTAGATTCGCTACGTTAAAAGCAGTTAAATTAATCAGGTCCCAGATCCCTTAGTTTATTATATAGTATTTAAAGGTCCTAATCTAATCAGGCTAGTCTTATAAGCTCTCATGCTTCTGGCTATTAGCTAGGATGCTGTTATAAAGCGTGGTCTCTTCAGTTATAATAAGCTAGATCTATAGATTAGCGAATAGGTTTGGATTTGTCAGGTTAGAAAGGATTTTACGCATTATTAAAGGTTTTACAGAGGGCACTACTTATAAACGTCTTAAGTGCTTTATTCCACACTTTACTCAATTAGATAAAGCTGGGCTTATAACTGTGGAACGTTTTACTAAGGGTATAGAGCTTATGGGAGCAGTGGAAGTGCAGTTGTAAAGTGACTTAATTAGGTAAAAAGGGTGGGAGTAAAGCTCCCAGACTAAATATAAAAGAGAGCTCCCTGTATGTGAGGAGAGCATATAACGAAAGGCTCCTGCGTTCCAGCCTAGCCTGGAGCGGTAAGGCGCCTGGGCGCCTGAGCGCTAAGAACTGCCGCTGCAGTTCGACACTATAACAACCCTCTTACAAAGGCACTGCCTTTCTAATTCAGGCCATTTGTTTGCTTCTTACAGCGCTTGCAGCGCTATAGTACAGCTTGGACCAGTACGCACTTCTTCCTTTAAGCCACAGCTGCTGTACTACGGCCTTATGGGTTCTTGAAGTTTAATACCTTATAGCTGTTTTTACCTCCTATATACTAATTAGATTTTAACAGATGGGATAAGTTATAAGAAGGATGGGAGGTATTAAAGGATTAAGTATATAATGACCCAGGGCGTTTATTCAGGCCGACCCTGTTATTCTTTTTAAACTCTATATGTAATATTACTATAGCCGTTTATATACATAGCGATGCGTTCTATAGCATGTGCCACTGTTAAAAAGGGGCTGCGCTGCGCGGTTCTTTAAACCGTGCTTCTTTCATTAATTATTAATCCGACAATTTTCACCACGAAGACCTTCTATTAAAAGCCCAGTAACATTCTAGCCCTTCGATCGAAAGAAGATAACCTAATCCACAATCGCATTTCCTTTATTATTCCATATTAGGCTCCGTTCTATACTAAGCACCGTTACATAATAGGTTTTATTCCATACTAAGTACATATCTGTTTTTCTACGTCAGTTACATGTGACGACCCTGCAGGCCGTCACTTGGGCCGGAGCGGCCCGACGAATCCCCCGCATAAGGAACAGTGTAAGAAGACAGTACGTACGGTACTGCACACTGGGCCAGGGGTGCAAAGACCCAAAGCCTTTACGACCAACCAGCAGTTACTCAGTCTTAGCAGGAGTGCTCACCTACTGAGCATCCGTGAGACCTCCGAGCAAAAGGTGCTTAGTAGCAGGTTACTCAGTCCTTCACTAAGTAATAAACCATTAAGTAAAGTATAAGGTACTTCTAGCTGGTTAGTATAAATAGCCATAATTATGCTTATAACCACTGTAAGGGACTTTAGTTCCTTACATTAGTATTTAATTATTCATTTATATCCTACTGTTCAGACTCACCTCTGTGCATTATAATAATAACGACCTATAATAACATTAAACCCCCTGTTTAGAAGTGCTAGCTTAATAAGCCGTCTTTAAAACGCCCCTTACCTGTTAGCGTCCTACTATACGTTCTATCTTAACCCACACCAGTCCTCTTAAAGCCTATGTTAAGTATAAGTTATAATATAATACTAACGTCTCAGTTTTAAATATTATTTATTAAATTCCCAGACACTACCTCTCTCCTATTAACATGTTAACCTTTAAAAAAGGTAAGGAGATTAAAGAGGTGTAAGCTTAGCCTTAACTCCTTATTATTAATAAGTTAACTACACACTTTAAAGACTTAAACCTTAACTAATAGGGACTGGTTAAGGAACTTAATAAAGCCTTCCTTAAAGATATTAAAAGCTGTATTAGTTTTATTAAAAAACTCTAAACCTGACTTAACATTATTAAACTGGAGAATAATAACTTTAAGGGCTTACAGAAAAAATAAATAAAGCTCCCTCCATTATCACGCTTTAAGAGAGACTTTACGTAACTAAAGTCCTAAATAACCCAGCTTTAAAGTTATATCACCTATTATAACAAACAGTTCTTTAAAGAAGAAGGAAAGGTTAGGTTTACTAGAGCCTTATTAAACGGAGTAGCCACTTATTAATACAAACCCCATATAAAGATAATTAACAACCTCTCTATAAATAAAGCGTGTAAAAAGGCCTTTAAGACTTAAGCTCTTTTTAATAACTTTAATATATTTATTAACTAACTCCAGATTAAGTTTAAAGAACTAAACACCCCCTAACAGGTTAAGTAACGCCTTATAACTCTAAAACAGACATCCTTAATCCTTAAGTTCTCCACACACTTTAAACTAAAAGTAGTAAAGACCAAACTCAGCTAAAAGGCCTTAGTAATATTATTCTAAAGTGGCCTAAAGGAACACATCACTAAAAACCTTTATTAAAAAGACCAACTAGACCGTTTATAAGAACTGGTTAAAATAGCTATTAAAGCTGATAATTAGTATTATAATCACTATTATAAAAAGAACTTTTAAAAGGAACGGACCCCTTACCAGTTAAGTAAACCTAAGAAGGGGAACCAGTTAACCGTGATAGGTCACCACCCCAGACTGATAAATATTAGCATAATAAACCGTTAAAACTGACCTAACCGTAATAAACCTTAATAATAACAGTAGTAGAAGCAGTCTAAGGACCTATTACAGGTTTAATGTTTTAACTGTAATAAGAAAGGATATATGGTACGGTAATGCCTATTATTAAAGTAAGTTAGTTAAAAACCTGTTTTAAAAGGGGGAAAACACGTTAAATTTAACTTTAAAGACGTCTATATCAGGATAGTAAGTAATAAAAAAGATTACACTTAAATAAATAAATATAACCTAAGAGATAAGGAAGAAGATAAAAAACCCCAGAACGTAATATATCTAATCCTTAAGGGTATCTTAAAAGAGTCAGCTACAGAGGTATAAGTTATAGAAAACCAACTTTAAGGTGGAAACTTAAAACCACTAAAAGTGTAGGTTATAAAAGACCAACTTTAAGAAGAGATATTTCAATTAGCTGTTACAGGCCTTAAAAACCTCACCCTGTAAGCCTAAGAATTAAAGAAGTCTAGGAAAGACCCCGACTTAAAAATCACCAGAATGGTAAAAGGAGTTAAAAAACTAGCCCTCTAGGCCACCTAAATGGTAAAGTAAACTTTAAAAGGTGAAAAAGAGTAAGTTAAGAGAATTAAACTGGAGAAATGGAAATTCTTCTCTATAATACCCCTTAAAACTCTTAAACATTTTAAGCATGTTAAGTGGATCAGCACCCTTACCTCCTTAAAAGAAGGATAGTTTAAATAACTGCCTTATATTAAGGCTAGTGTACCTTAAACTAGTACCTTAAAGGTCCCTTAAGAAGGTATAAAGTAAATATATTAGTAAAGGGTCTAGGAATTAGAGGAGAAACATTAAGAGTTAGTAGATAAAATAAAGGACCTATAAATTAAAGGCCTTACTGTGACGTTTAAGGATAAAGTAGTGGAGATTAGGTTAAAACTCCATAATAAAGTTTACTTTATAAATTAGCTTAAACACCACCTTATTAAGGAAGACTACTTTATAAAAGAACAAGCCAGGTTACTATTACCTAAGTTTTAGGAAGAGGTTTAGGAGAAATAACGTATATAAAAGTAAGTGGAAGAAGAGAAAAAATAAGGTGCCACTTCCCCTGTTCTGTACTTTATAACCGTAACACCTGTAATTAACATTAACCACCCTAATTACAGAGATATATTATAAATTAATTACATGTATAATAACTACACTTTTAACCAGTATTATAGACTTAAGGCCCTTTATAACCACTTCCCAGGCATATAGAGACGGGATTATACTGTTATAAAGGTAAAGTTAAAACTGGCTCACTATTAAGTCTCCTACTCCCTAATAAGAGAATCTAATAATAAGTGGAAAGTTATTATAATTAACTAATCCCCCATTACGTGTTAGTAAGGAGGAGTACTTAATAACTACTTAGTTATAACATGCTTATTACATCTTAATAAAAAAGCCAGAGAGTGGTAAAAACGGGAAGATTACTAACAGATCTAAGAGTAAAAAGACATTATTACAATCTAAGCCTATAAAGCGTATTATTAACTTATTAAAGACTTTAAGAACATTATACCGTTTAAAGTCGACTGGACGTTAAGGTGTGAAAACTTAAGAAAGGTTAATCGCCAGGTTTACTAAAGCTACCTGTTTTTCTAAAAGGAATTAGGAAAAGGTTACAGGCCCTTTAAAAGGGCCGGAAACTAGTAATTTGCTGGTTAGTAAAAACCCTGAGAAGAAGGAGAGGCACTTAGAGGTTAGGCCAAATAAGACCTTAAAGACAGATAATTACTATAACTTAATTAATAAAAGAGTATAAGTATTATTCTGTTAGTGTTAATATAATAAATGGAAGAGGGAGGCCATTTAAGGTAAAAGCAGTGATTAATAACAGGAGTGCTTTTAACCTAATACACCCCTTACTAATTAACTGAAGGAAACTCCCTAATAAAGAGTATAAAAAGGCTATTCCCATTTAAAATAAAAAAGGAGGCCTGTATTAGTATAATAATAATAAAGTCACCCACCACTTACCACTCCTAATTAAAGTAGATAGGGACGAATAATAAGTAGACTTTAACGTTACACCAGTTATAAGTTATAACATAATCCTAAGTTTACCCTAGCTGGAAAAGTATAACCTTATAATTAACTAAAGGAGTGGCCACCTTACTTTTAATAAGTCCCCTAGCTGTAATTACTGTTTAGAGAAAGCTAAAAAGGCATTAAACCGTTTTAAAGATATATAAAGCACTTAAAAGCACGCTAAACCCTTAAAATTAAACACGGTTTAGGTTAGGTTTACTAAGATAGTTAAAGGATTAAAAGGTTTATTATATTACTTAAATAACGATTTAAAAGGTGGAAAGAAGTTAAAAGCTAATCTATAGACGAGTAAAGAAGTCGACTTATTTAAGGTACCTGTGGAGTATAAGAAGTTTACCCTGTTTTAAAAAAAGATATTATAATTACTAGATTACGGATTATAAGATTATAAAATTAAATTAAAGCCGGGAGTGAAGCTCTGTAGCTTCCAGCCTTACCACTTAAACCCCTAGTAAGTTAAGGCTTTAAGGGAGTATATTAATAAGAACTTAAAGAACGGGTTTATTATAAAGTCTTAATCACCAGTAGGGTATTTAATACTATTCGTCCTAAGGAAGGGAGACGGTAAGCTATATATAGTTATTAACTACTAAACGTTAAATAAAGATATAATTAAAAATCGTTACTTATTACCACTTATTATAGAGATGTGAGAACGGATTACTAAAGCAAATTAGTTCTCTAACCTTAATTTCCCCATAGGATTTAACCATATTAAAGTAAAGGAAGAGGACGAACATAAGATAGCCTTTTAGACTTATAACAGGCATTACCAGTACTGTGTTATGCTAATAGGATTAACAAACGCCCCCGTAACCTTTTAAAGCCTTATTAACAGTGTTCTCTACCCCTTCCTTAATAAGTTTATTTTTATATATTTAAATAACGTTTTAATTTATTTTAAAACTTTAAAAGAACATTAAAAATATATATAACAGGTTTTAACAGCTTTTAAAAAGGTAAAGCTGATAGTAAACTTAGAGAAAAGCCATTTTTATATTTAAAAATTAAATTACTTAAAATTTAAAATAACCCTTAGAAAGCTTAAAATATAACTAGAGAAAATAAAGGTAGTTAGGGACTAGCTTACTTTAAAGAACTAAAAAAAGTTATAAGCCTTTATCAGCTTTATAAACTTTTATTACTGTTTTATTAAGTACTTTATAAAAATTGTAAGACCACTTTACAAACTTACAGGTAAGGGAAAGCTGTTTAAATGGACTAATAGATAGTAAAAGGTGTTTAAAAACCTTAAGCACACCTTTGTCACAGCGTTAGTTTTAACCCTCCCTAATTTCTTAAAGCCTTTCTAAGTCGAGACTGACTCCTTAAAGTTTATAATTAGCGGAGAACTTAGTTAAATCTAGAACGATGGGAAACGCCACCTAATTACCTTCTTATTAAAAGGGATTTATAACCTAGCCTTATAATACCTAATTTATAATAAGGAACTAATGGTAATTATTTAATACTTTACTAAATAGGCACTGTACTTAAGTAGTATAGAGGAACCAGTTTAGGTCTTTTCAAACTATAATAACCTTTAATACTTCTTAACGAAAGAACTTAACTTACGGTAAGTATAATAGGTAGAATTAATAACCCTATTCCACTTCCAGATCCACCACATTAAAGGAAAAGATAATAAGTAAGCTAATACTCTTAACTAAAGATAGGACTATAAGGATGTTAATCTAATCTTAATCCTTATTACTATGTTTAACGAAGCTAAGAACGGTATATTAAAACATACACCGTAAATGTTAGATGATTAGACATTAGAATAAACTATTAACGTCTATATAAATTTATAAATAAAGTATAATATCTATTAGTAATAACAGGACTTTTAAGTAAGAAGGTTAGTGGAAGGAACCTGTAAACATAAATACCCCTTAGGAGACTTTTTAAAACACCTGTAAAACTACAGTAAAAAGTGCCTAAAGCATCTAAACCATAACGAAACTAATTATTAACTGGAATAGCTATTAAAAGGTGTAAACAGTGTGTTTAAACTAAGAGTAAGGCTCTAGTATTAAGAGAAACTATATATTCACAACTTAGAAAAATAGAAGGAGTACGTCTAGCAGGTCTATAAATCTCAACTTAGAGGATATATAGGCTAAGCTAAAACTTTAACACAGGCTTAGTAAGCGTACGCCTTCCTGGGAATAAAAAAGCTAGTTAAAGAAGTGGTTAATAACTGTAACATCTGTTAATAAAAGCAGAACTGGCGTTATAAGCCCTATAAACTTCTTAAACCACTCCCTATACCATAGGCGCTATAAAGTTCAATCTCGCTTAACTTTATCACTAAGATCCTAAAGTCTAAGGACCCTATTATAAAAGTCACTTATAACTAGATCCTTATAATAGTTAACAGATTAACGAAATAAGCCTACTTTCTACCAACCTTAAAGGATATAACAGTAGAGTAATTTGCTTATGTCTTTAAGAAAGAGGTAGTTTCATAACACCTTTAGCTAAATAACATCGTTACAGATTAAGATAAGCTGATTATATTAAAGTTCTAATAAGGATTAATATAAAGAATAGGTGTAAAAAGCAAACTTTTAACAGCTTTCCACTTACAGACGGATAGTTAAATAGAGTAAGTTAATTAAATACTTATAATATATCTTTAAACTTACATTAACTTTAAATAAAATAATTAGCTTAAACTGTTACTAACAGTACAGATAGCTTATAATATAACACTAATTAAGTTAACAAGTGTGTCACCGTTCTTCACTAATTACAGTAAGGAGCTTAAACTCCGTTAAGGCCCACCCACAAGCACCCTTTAAGCCGTAATCTACACAGACTGGATGTAAGAACTACATAATTACCTATAAGCTAAACTTAAGTTCACATATAAACGAATAAAGAAGTTTACTGATAAACATTAAACTAAATAACTAATATTTAAAAAAAGACTTTATTATAATAGTAAACGAGTTAAGGGACTAACTTTTTAAGAGGGGGATTATATTTACCTTTTTTCACAAAACTTATATTTAAAACAACTTAATAAGAAGCTTAACTTTAAAAGGTACAGACTGTTTTAAATTAAGAAAAAGGTTACCACCTTTAATTACAAGCTAGACCTACCTACTAACATAAAGGTGCAGATTAAAGTTTTCCACATCTTATTTTTAAAACCCACCTTAAAGGGAGTTCCCTTAGAAAAGAAGATTAAGATTAATACTAATAAAGATAAGTATAACGTTAAGGAAGTTGTAGATTTATAAAGGAGAGGAAACACGTTTAAATATCTCGTTAAGTGGCTAAATTATAGCCTTAAAAGTAATTTATAAAAGTTAGTTAAAAATCTTAAATGCCCAGACCTGATTGCGGAGTTCCACTAAAAGAATCTAAACTAATTAAAATTAATAATAAGAATTAAAAGTAAGATAAGATCTGATATTTAAATTACCATATTAAAGAGTAAGACTATTATAAGACTTAAAACCTAAGAAGTGGCAGGAAACTCCTTAATAGGTATGGAAGGACATTTATTAAAGTCCTTAACCAGGGTTATAAAGACCTTAAACCTAATAAGGAGGTAAGGCCTCTAGAGCTCCTAACGAGCTTTATATAAAAAATAAGTGCTGTTAGGAAAAGAAGTTAGTAAAAGAAAAAAAGTCAGTAAAAGAAATAAGCACATTATCATTATATTATAAAACCATAAAAGGAAAGAAGTTACAAATTAAGTTAAGAAAAGGACATTAGTTATAATAATCCCTTAGAAAAAGAACCAGTAAGTGTTCCTACTAAAAAGCCTCCCCAGTTAAAGGATTTACTAACTTTAAGAGGAGCAGCCAGACAGACCTCCTCTTACTTTTAAAAGTGGAGGATCTCTACCTCCTAACTAAACGTAAAAAAAGCTCACTCCTCCATCTTACAGCATTAGGTTTCAATCCATTTAAGTCGGGTAACGGCTTTACAAAACTCTCAGGTTTTTAACTCTAAGTTCCACGTAACAGCGTCATACTTAGCGTTAAGACGGCGTTTCTTAGAAAAAAGCCGCTAAAGGAAAGCGTTACTGTAACTAAACGCGTTATATAAAGACGAAACTTTTACTAATAAACATTTAAAGCAGCTATCCGATCGTGTAGTAATAAAACAGGAAAGCGATTTTAAAGAATAACGGCTATAAGGCGACATCTGTAATTTAAAAGTTAAAGTAAAGTCCGTAAGGTTACGGTGACAAGAGGTGCTGTTTTTCAAAGTGCACTTTTACACACAGTTAACAGGCATAGTTACGTTAAAAAAGAAGAAACGCTCTTACCAGGGTTCTTTATGGAAAAAGAACGTTAAAAAGGGGGAATCGTGTAACAACCCTATAGGCCGTCACTTAAGCCGGAGCAGCCCGATAAATCCCCCGTATAAGGAACAGTGTAAGAAGACAGTACGCACGGTATTACACACTAAGTTAGGGGTGCAAAAACCTAAAGCCTTTATAACCAACTAGCAGTTACTTAATCTTAGCAGGAGTGCTCACTTACTAAGCATCCGTAAAACCTTTAAGCAAAAGGTGCTTAATGGCAGGTTACTTAATCCTTTACTAAGTAACAGACCACTAAGTAAGGTATAAGGTACTTCTAGCTAGTTAGTATAAATAGCCATGGTTATGCCCACAACCACCGTGAGGGACTCTGGTTCCTCACACTAGTATTCAATTATTCATTTATGTCCTACTGTTCAGACTCACCTCTGTGCATTATAGTGACAACGACCTATAGTGACATTAAACCCCCTGTTTAGGAGTGCTAGCTTAACAAGCCGTCTTCAGAACGCCCCTTACCTGTTAGCGTCCTGCCATACGTTCTGTCTTAACCCGCGCCAGTCCTCTCAAGGCCTGTGTCGGGTGCAGGTCGTAATATTACATTTATATCCTTCCGATTAAAGAACCGGTAGTCTGGGAGTTAGCCTTTCAGGCCGACTGTAACGTTCTGTAAGTGTGGTTCTCTTTATAGTTTCTTTCCTATTACGTCACTGCACCAGTTTAATAATAAGGAGAGTTAATTATTATAAACTGTTATACTATTCTTATAACTAGAAGCCTTAAGTGTGTTAACTTATATTTAAAACTACTATATAAGTGGGACTAACAGCTAGTCTTAAGGGGAAGTGTAACTTAAGGTGTTTATTTAAATTAACTCTGTTATTCTTTTTAAGCTTTATATGTAATATTACTATAGCTGTTTTTATACGTAGCGATGCGTTCTCTGGCACGTGCTACCGTTAAAAAGGGGCCGCACCACATAGTTCTTTAAACCGTACTTCTTTTAATTTCATTATCTAACAAATTTATTATAAAAACCTCTAATTAGAAGCTTAGTGACATTTTAGCCCTTTAATTAAAGGAAGATAACCTAATCCACAGTTACGTTTCCTTTATTATTCTATATTAAGCTCCGTTTTATACTAGGCACTATTATTAACTAGGTCTTATTCTATACTAGGTACGTATCTGTTTTTCTATATCGATTATATTTATGTCTCTCTAATTAGAGGACTAGTAGTCTGGGAGTCGGCCTTCCAGGCCGGCTAAGTCGTTCTGTAGGTATGGTTCTCTTTATAGTTTCTTCTCTGTTACGTCACCGTACCAGTTCAATAATAAAGATAAAGGATCGTTTAGCTTAGTGATATAGTTACTAAGACGTGTATCTAAGGTTCTTACAAATGGCGCTGAATATCCTGCCATATTAGCGGAATGTGAGAGGCTTTTTCCAACGGTAAGCATCTTTACAGTACCGGTTAAACTGGTTTACATAAGCATACTATTAAATAGTGCTCAGCTTACGGAATTAGCTGGAAAAATGACTACTTTGTCACATTTATTCTGTTTCTTATATGTTATTCTGTCAGACTATAGCCTGGATGGCAGTTTCCGGCCTGACTGTGGCGTGTAGGGCAGCTTGGCAAATGGATTTAAGTAAATCAAAATGCTAATTTTGATCGTAAATTGTACCTTTTTAGCCCAAATCAACGTAGATTAAAGGCCTGATTTGAATTGTTTGAGTTGTGCCAGGCGTTGGGACTTGAGGGTGCTAACAAACCTTTGCGCACTGACTAAAGGCCACCCTTCTTCAGGCGAGAGCCTTTGTATGCAAGTCCGGAAATGACAACCGCTTAGTCTACTGGGATAACAGCACATCCGGCTCCCTAGTACGTCCTTTGATTGATCTCATTCCTTATTCCCAACTTCTAGTACTTAGGTATTGACCTATGTACCTGGTACATTGCAACGCAGTCCGTGAAACACCCATATCCGGCTCAGATTCTTAGGCCGACTAGTACTCATATCGAGTCCTCGGCGCATCTAACACCTTGATTCGCAAGCCTAGAGACCGTGTGACACGCGAGGAATAAAGCATAGCTAGTTCTTTCCGATCCTGTCTTCCCACACGTAGCTTGCGAATGTCGGAAAGATAATTCATCACCGACCGTCTGTTTTTCCTTCCTAAGCGGATGGAACCGTCCGCCTGTGTCTCAAACTCATGGCGCAGTCCCTGCACGTGACCAAGCTCATGGGCAAGAATCCCAGCAAGGTAATCACGATTCTCATCGGCAAACGCGCCAGGGTAGAGGAACAGAGTGCGTTTCTTAGCGCGGCCAGTAGTAGGGAAGAAGGCTTTCGCAAGAACACCTGGCTTGGGAGGCGCGTCGCTGTACATAACGCGAAACGAGGCTCTCTTCTGCCGGTGGACAACTTTGATCTTGACGGCAACTTCTTTCCACTTGTAGCCAGCTTCCATTATAGCCGCGCCTGCCAATGCTGCGTAATGCGGGTCTGGAAAGGTCTCAGCGGCGATAATAGCCTTGAGAGTACATCCTCTCGTCCAACGTCGAATCTCTGTGTCATCAATAACTCTGATCTCAGCGTCGTGCCCCTTATAGTCCTTGCATTCTGTCGTGCAATTGCCACAGAACAGGGTAGGCGGCAATGCTGCTGCTTCAAGTCAGTTTGATGCAACATAGGCAGGAAACGAGGAGAGCTATACAAGACGTACAGTCTCCGTCCTGAATGCCGTTCTTGTCAAGTTTCATTGTTGCTGAAGAGTAAGACAGATGCCCAGTACAGTTATTGATATTGATGTCGGATGGTGCTTGGTGAAAGTCGTGGAGAATCCGAAAATGCAAGCGTGCGAGAAGGATACAGTAATATTTACAGAGCCGAAATGAACAAGGGACGATCGAAACGATAGCCCCAAGTCAATGAGTAGATATTACCGAAGCTGAGCCGGGGGCTGAATTGGACAGATCAAAGGTGACGAAGCATCACGTGACTATAAGCGTAGGTGGTCATCGATTTTAGGGTGGTGAAACACGCAGGACGCCGGTGCGCCGACCTGCACCGCCTCAAGTACTTATGATAAGACCTCCATGAAATGTTTGATAGCAGTGCGCGAGATTCGCGAAGTCCTGACCGAAGACGGACCTAAGCGGGGTGAACGGAGCCGCCCGACTCCGCGTCAGGGCGGATGGCTGGCCACGCGACTTTAGCAGTTCTTCTCTTTCTCCCACTCTAGCTTCCTCTCTGGTCACACCGGTTCCGCCATTTGAGAAACTCTTGTTGAGAGACGCTTCGAGTAGGATATTAGACACTGATGTTCTGGCCTCCGTTGGTGAGCGCTGGTCGAGGCTGGATCGGATGGCCGAGTCTTATGGGGACTCCATCGCCAGCCTCCGGTCGCTCAAGAGATGGTGGGTTGTGCCATGAATACGCCTATGCCATATGAAGCTAACAGCTCACCCCAGCTCAGGACAACGAACGAAAAAGGAAATTTCGTGTGCCTAGATTCGTCGCAGATTACTACGCTGTATCTCGTCAAGATACAAGTCTAGCTTATCATTGAGCAAGTCAAACGCCTTCTGCGAGGCCTTTAGCAAGTATATGATGGCTAGGAACTCACGTACCTCCATAGCCCACGGCGCCAGGACCAAGCTGTTCTGCGGAGTCTTTCGGTCTGCAAAAGGAGAGCTAGTGAGCTTGTATTTGGCCCTGTATCTACGTGTTTAGTGGATTCCCATGCCCACTTCTTCGGATTGCCTTCGCGGGCAAACCTTCCACCACCGTTAGATGAGTAAGGCGCTTTAGAGGCCGTGGACAAAACAGAAGACGGCGTTTTTGTGTGCTTCATAGGCCATGCTAATGACCAAGTCCAGCCCGCACCTAACGAAGGTCATCGTCAACTGCCAATCCGC
>Ga0247781_1000232_pt1 | contig 16378 bp, 3 predicted proteins | sample UWRJL184509B5_FD_179922 | JGI IMG/M metagenome (GOLD analysis project Ga0247781, IMG submission 179922) | Plant litter microbial communities from Arlington Agricultural Research Station in Wisconsin, United States - UWRJ-L184-509B-5 | ecosystem: Environmental > Terrestrial > Plant litter >...
CCAGTGAGTCATACAAGCACTTACGTGGCCTACGGCCACTATTCCAATCCTGTATAGTAGATAGAAGGCTCTGGAAGCCGACCACAGCCTACAAAAGGCCCTCTCCTCTCCTGTATCTAGCCTTCTATAAGCAAGCAATTCACACCACTCATTCAGTCATATACAGAGGCACTGCCTCTGTACCTCAGGCCTTCTTTTACTTCCTACAGCGCCAGAAGCGCTGTAGTTGGCTTAGAACAGTACCGCTCTACTTCCTCTGAGCAACAGGCCTATACTACAGGCCTATGGAACCCTACTGTGCAACAAATATAACTGCAGTAAGACTTACAGTGTATTTTAAAATACAACCTTACCAACTGCAGGACTAAATATATCAAGTGTCATTAAGTGCATTAGAATGGTTTAAATAACTTATATTTCTTCTACAGCGTTTGCCCCCCTATACGTTTCCTAACCTGTATTCCATTCTAAGTAGTTCACTGTAAAGTTATCAGAACATTTTACTAAAGTGGAAGTTAGAGCACTACTTACACACCTGATATTATGTATTATTAAGTTTAACTTAGCTACAACGCTGGTGGCAAGTAGTTAAAGCTAGGATCTATATTACAGCGTGTATTACAATTTATAATGCATTTAATTATCTAAATTAATTAGTATTAAAAAGTATTAATATAATAAACGTACTTCATTTTTCCGATACGCTCGCACGTAAATAAGTGTTGCTATTATGTAATATATACTAGCGTTAGTAGCTTAGTATAAAAATACTGCTATTATTAAGCTTAATGGATATAAGAAAATACGAGTTAAAAGGCTTCGGTAAATTAGAGTTTTTTGAAAAGCGTATAAAGGCCATTCTAATGCTAGAACTAATATACTGAAAAGAAGATTTAATACTTATAAGTATAGTATAGGTGTTACAAGAAAGTCTAGCCGTGGAGTTAAAAAGTCGAAAAAGATCTTTTGATTTCTAAATCCTATAATAGCAGCTATCAGTTAATTTAAGTTTTTTAATTAGACTTGTTCTTTTTATAGCTGAAAAGTAGGTAAACAAACAAACTGCAGAACTTAAAGCAATTAATCGAGCTAACTCTACATTAACTAGTTTTCCCATAATTTTATTTCACCAGCCTACTTATAACACTATTAGGAGGTTAAATAAGTAAACAATATAGTTAGAATATTTCAATAGTATATAAAGAATAATGTATTTAACAGGAACGTCGTTAATAATATAACAGTAGTTATATCATAAATATTATATTTCTTAAGCTATTTATAAATTATAAATATGATGCTTTATTTTTAAAGTGTTAAGCGCTTTAAAATAGCCATTATTTAATAAATAACTAAGTTTTATTTTTTTATAAATATTAAAAATAAAAAAATAAATATTAAAAGCCATCAATTCGCTTTACAAATGTTTAGTATATTTAAACATACATTTCTCTTTAACTTTTCGTTTAAGATTTATAAAGATATAATTATCTTATCTTAAATATCTCATCCAGTTTACTGCTACTTACGAATTTATTTAAAGCATTTAATAAGTATAAGTTAATATCTTAAGCTGAAATGGGATTTTAGCAATCTTCGCAAAATCCTAATTACAGACGCCTTATCAGATGGCTTTATAAAGAACGAAAATGTATAACTTAATAATAATAAGGTAGAAACGCTAAAGGTAATTGATATATTCTCAGATGACGATATGCAAACGGAGGTTAACTTGCTCTTTTATCGAAAGATAAAGTATTTTTAAGAAGTGGAAAATAAAATCACCTCACTTCTTATCGCTTAGAATATTATTATTTATAAGAAAGAACAGCGCGATAGATGCTTAAAGCGTAAAGATAGCTAGGAGCTTAACGAGAATCTTATAAGCTTTTATACGTGCCTTTATCTTTTTCACATTATCCCTCTTAGAATACAGATTAGAATACTAAACCTTAACCCGGTTTAGAAAAGGAAGGTAACGCTAGATGAAGAGTTGTCTGACGAAGACTAAGCCCCACGAAAGAAGAGATAAGCGACATATAAAGAGTTATCTAACGAAAATTAAGCTCCATAAAAGAAGAGGCAAGCAACATATAAAAAGTCGTCTGACGAAGACTAAGCTCTATAAAAGAAGAGATAAGCGATATATAAAGAGTCGTCTAACGAAGACCAAGCTCCACGAAAGAAGAGGCAAGTGATATATGAAAAGTCGTTTAATAAAGACTAAGCTTTATAAAAGAAAATGTAGGCGACACGTGAGGAATCATTAGATAACAGTCGGGTTTGGAAGAGGAAAGCAGCGGTGGATGGAAAGCTATTTGATAAAGACCTGGCTCCACAGAAGTGGGGATTAAGAAGTGGAGTTTAGTCAGATGAGGATCAACCCTTAAGGAAAGAAGAAGTAGTGAAGAGTAGAGGTGGTAAGAAAAAGGGTAAACTTAACTGGAAATAATTTCCTTTATAAGTATATTATTACTTTATATACTAGTTAGTGTAAGCGTATATTAGTTCCTATTTACTTTATTATTTTTAGAAGTTTAGAATATAATCTTATTAAATTAATTATATCAGCATAAAATACTAGTGTTTAGTTAAACCGCTTATAAAATGATACATTTGTAAAATATAAGGCAAAAGCAAATAGAGAAGTAGCTGGGAGTATATTAACTGTAATGCTATGTTATAACTCTAATAAGGTTTTAACGTTAACTATAAAGGAAATGACACTATAAAGACTATACATAAAAAAGATTAGTTTATATCGCTCTTATAACTTATAAACAGGCTTTTTAGATAAGATATATATTATGTAGAAAGAGTATTATCGAGAGAGCTTTTAAGTATATTAACTTATACAGCCGCTATACGTGACTTATAGCCATTTAAAATTATATATTTAGTTTAACAGTATAGATCTTAATAATATAAATATAATTTCTATTTATAGCAAGTATTACACTGTAAGCATCGGTCTTTTATATTTAGTAAGCGTTTATTATTTAAGAACCTTAACCTTTGCAAATTATATAGTAGAACCCTTTATCATTAAAGTAGAACCTTTATAATAAACTTAATTGTAACTCTGTAACAGCTGCCTAATAGCTTTTTGTATTTATAGAAAATTGAAATATATCTAGGACTAAGGTTAAATAATTAATATAAGAAAGTAAAACTTTTACATTTACTTACTTAAGAACAGAAAGGTAAACTTATTATATAAACTCCTTTTAGCATGTGATAAATAATTAGTACAAATCTGAGAAATATTTACCGTGTTATGGTGATTCACGATTACATATAACCGCTATAAGTATGCGGGGTAAATTTAAAGTTTGTCATTTTAAATTTTATTTTAATGCTGTAGCCCGAAGCGCGCGGCTGTTAATTTTAAAAATCACTTTAAACATAAAACTGAAATTAGTAAATAAATTAAATAAACTAGTTACGTAAGGAACAAAACTTAAACTATAACAATTTCTTTATAATTATAAAACTAACAGAGTATATACTTCTAATATAAAGATCCTGCTATTTAGCTGATTATTTATAAACTTTAAAACATTCTCACTATAACGCTGCTCACCTGCCGTGTGTTAGATTATTACAGCGTTAGGATTACTGGAATGCGCGTTTAGCTAAAGGGTCTTCACAGTAATAAGAGTATCGATACATTTAAGGCTTATACAGGCGTGGATGGCTGTATTAAAGCTTAGCTCCTTCTTTTCCCCTTTAGGCGCTCTAGGATTTTTAACCCTACATATTATAACAGAGTCTCTTTACAGTTCTCTACGTCACTTTACTTTGGAAAGTAGGCAGTCCTATAGCACTAAATTAGCGCGGAACTTACCCTTTAAGCCCACGTTCACCATCCTATCACTCTTCAGTTTAGTAAGACGAGTCACGATTTTCAACTTCAATATAGGTCTACCTCTCCGGATTTTTATCCCACTACACACTTAAAGGACGTTATATAATCGGGCTATACATTCACACCAGGCAGTTTATCACCTTTGATCCCAGCTCCTCAACAAACTCTCTAACTAGAGTTAGGAAAGCAGTCAGTTAAAGGTAAGAACATTATAATTAGGATAAAAAGAAAATCGGAAGCAGATCACTATCTTAACAGTAAGCAGCCAGTAAAAGTTACCCAGATCTCGTAACTGCTAGGGATTTAACTACAATTGTAATTATAGTTTAAGATGTTAAATTAGTTACTAGTTATATAAATTTTCTTACTCTACTATTCTCCAAACACCTAGTGATTGTTATTAACTCTGACGAAACTTAATTTAGTTATCTAAAATATAATAACCCTAGTTATGTGAAAATGTAAGTTTATAACTATACTACTTTTATCTCCATTTAAAATTCAGTTACAAAGCAGCCTTTACGTCTTATAAACACAGCTATCTCACTTCTAACTACCTCAACACCACAAGCTAACAGTATTCCTTATCTTTTTTTATTATCTGAGGCCTTTTACGGCTCCAAGCCCGGACGTGAATCTTTTACAGTAACGGTCTGTCGTGATGTAACAGTCAGTTATACCGCTTTAACGCATCCGTTCGATTAAAAGAAATCCCAGGGCATAATTCGCAGTAAATTAGCCTCTGTAAGCCGTAAGCCGTTTTATTATAGTGTATAATATTATAGATTCGGCTAAAAGTGGCGCCATATATCTTGCCTTTTTTTCTCTAGACGTATAGAAACTTAATTCTAAGGGCTTCTCCTTTATGTTTCTTACGTGTGTGTTCCTATAGCGATAACGCCGTTACTAAAGCATAATCACACTTGCTATATAGGTAGGGATATAGCAAGTTAAGGTTTCTAATTCCTTAGGACCCCGCGAAGTTGCTGAAAACTCCCGGTAACTCTGCTAGCTCGCCGTAATTAATAATAGATTCCTAACCTGAGTTTTAAGGTAATAAGTTAGCTATTATAGCGGCTTTAAGCTTAAGGGTATTTTTATAGTCCACCATGTGAAATTTTAAAGTTCCAGGATTAATAACTGTGTTATTAGGGACAATATTTACATTTTCTAGTTATGTAAAGTTATCAGATTATATGGCCGGCTCTTCTAACAGCGTCGGGAAGTTATTAACGGCAACTTAGAAACTAGTTTCAGTTAGTCATAGAAGTCTGAGTGACCGTAATATTCTTATCGCCTCTCTACATACTTAACCTCAGGTATGTAGTCTAAATCCAGCCATATTCCAGGAATAGAAGGGGTAAAGGGTAGACTGTTAATCTAATCTTTAGGATAGAAGTACCTATAAGGTAGCGTTAAAACTGGCCATAATTGCTAATCAAGGCTGTAGTCTATTATACAAGTCTGATGGAAATCTTACTCTAGGAAACACTCATCTTACACAGTGTGATAAACGCTTATATTAAGTGTGGGGTTTATAATAAGTGTTAACGATCAATATCTAAGTAATAATAAAAATTACAACTACACTACAGCTAAGATATTTATAGAAAACAATAAAATGCCGTTTAAACTAAGAGGGTAAGTATTATATATCAGCCGTCCTTTAGGTATAAGGGATATAAGAGACTAATACTAAATTAAATACAGACTATATCTAAGTCGCTAAGCGCTCTAGTTCTCCACCACTCATATTACACTTCTTAGGGTTATTATAAGACCAGAAGGGAGGCTGCATATAGGTGGCCATTACAGTGAAGCATTTATTTTTATAACCTAGTCCCAGAGCGAACGATAAAGTTACACTGGAACTAATCTAAGCCGACAAACGCTATAGTTCTCTACTATATATTACACTTCTACAGCTTATCATAAAACCTAAAGGGAGGTTACATATTAATAGCCATAGCGGTAAGGCATCTATTTACGTGACATAATCCCCAGAGCAAACTATAAACCTATCCTAAGATCAATCCAAGCTACCTAAACCATAAGTCAGCCTAGCCACTATAAGGGGGCTAAGCCCCTTTATTTAATAATCTATTATGCAAACTGTATAATAAACTCTCACTTACTATAACAGTCCTCCTTCTGCCTAAGGTCTCCTAATAGTCGATGCTATATACGCCAGGTTCACTAAGGTGGCCCTTATAAGATCCCTCTAGACCTTAGGGCTATGTAACAGCAAGCGCCAGGCTTTATAGTTTATCGTAAGTTAATATAGTAATGCCAATTAATGGAGCTGGTCTAGCTAATTAGCTATAAGATATATAAGAGAGACCTAGGCTCTTTTTAAATATCTTTATTAACATCTAACCTTTATCTCCCATCTATTATTATCGTTTTAACGCTACTTAAGCTCCACTTTATTTAACAATCTCTCATTAGCAAATATCAGCTGGCCTTTAGAAGCAGCAGTTATCCAGCATTTAAAGCTACGTCTCGGCTTTTTACCATAGATTAGGAAGAATTTTCATCATAGTTAGGCAGTGGTAACTTTAACACCACCTTTAAAGAAATAGCTGGGGACCCTAAGTTGATACTTTAGGATACACCTAACCTGTAAGAAGCGTTTCTCTATAACCTTTAAGCTAAGGATTCAGATCACTTACCTCTAGCCCTTTCTAACACCACCTTTAAAAAAATGGCTGGGGACCCTAAGTTAATGCTTTAAAATACACCTAACCTATGGGAAACGTTTCCCCACAACCTTTAAACTAAGGATTTAAATTACTTATCTCTAACCCTCTTTAACACCACCTTTAAAAACATAACTAGGGACCTTAAGCCGATATAATGGGATATAATAAACCTGTTCGAAACGTTTCTTTATAACCTCCACTTACCTTTAAGCCTCTTTAACACCGCCTTAAAAGAAACAGTTAGGGACCTTAAGTTAATAGAATGGGATATAATAAACCTATAGGGAGCGTTTCCCTATAAACTCTAAGCTAAGGATTCAGATCACTTACATCTAAGCTTTTTCGACATAATAGATTAAACACTGTTTTTAGAATTTATAAATCTCAACCACCCTCTTTTAAGTGATTTTAACACCCACTATAATTTAGTACTTAACAGTCTGCCTATGTCTCTTTAAGCAAGCCCCACAATCTTAGCCACCCTCCTACTAATAAACTATAGATTAAATTACCCATTAACTATAAGATATTAATAGTCCGATACAAATATAAGCAGCCTAGTAGACTCCACCTTAACAGACATGCCATTAATGATTATATCTAAACTGGTATTATGTATAAGTATAACCACCTCCCCGGTCAGCCTTTGTGGATATCCTAATAATATACACGGTTTGTTTAGTAAGCTACATCTAAAGCTCCACAAAAAACTTAAGGGCGCTAAAACGATAAGACAGCCTCTCACTACCTACATTGTGAAAACAAAGTTAAGGAGCGCCAGTGTTAACAGCAGGGTAAGGTAGTGAAAAAACAGACCGGTTAGTTATAACGCCCTAATTAGCATTAAAGACTTTAAAGCCCCAGTGGAGACAGTTACGTTATATTTTAGTGAGGAAGAAAAGGTGGTGTATTATTAAAACTAACATTATGAGGCCTGGTTTGATATAAAAGAGGCTGAAAATTTAGGGGGTGTAAAGTTTAATAACTTCCTCAACCCTAAACTTCAGGCCCTACTCCAGATTAGGGCACGCCTAAACTAGGGTCACACAGTTAATTTCACATAGGATATAAACTTTAAGTAATTTCTAGGACACTACCCTATTACTGAGGCTAAGTGGGTTATTAGTTACTGTAAGATAAAGGATATACTATCTGACCTAATAGGAGGTTATTAAACGTGGAGTTAGGTATGGGTTATATTAGCAGGTGTTAGGTATCACCATTTAGAACAGTAAGGAAAGCTATTAGGAATCTGTCTTATGTTTTTAATAATTTAAATCCTACTGTAGTGATAGCTACAGTTAAAGGTGGCCACAGCTATGTAAACCCACGCGCAATGGCTTACTATAACCCATAATAAACAGGAGCCTTTATTAAACTACGGGAAGATAATAAAATCACGCAATTACATCTGTTAATTCTACTAAATCTAATATGTGGTATTGTGCAGGCTTAGCCAGGGATGTAATAGTCCAAAAGCCCTACGACTCATCGAGAAGTTGCTTTATAGCGAAACTCCTAATGAGTGTGACGGGTTAGTAATAAGTGGGAACTAGCAAGATGACTAATGGTTAGTTAACTTACATATACCTTTTGGTGTAGCGGGCAGTTGTAGCAGTTCCCTACATTAGTGTATGTAACGCCAGCCCCGTTATAATAAGAAGGACTAGTTAAAAAGAGATAACTGTAGTGAGAATGTGCTTATTAAAGCCTATACTTAATCATGTTAGAAAGAAAGAGGTTCTAGCTAGAGGCCAGAACTGTCAGAAGAACCTGGAAACCACCAGAACTATAGATTTGTAACCATTACTAAAGACAGCCGCGTGGCTTTGCCACACAGCTTGCTACCATTTACAATTATAAGGAGGGCTTTCTGGCAGAGCCAGCTATAAGTAATACAATCACGCAGTTAAAACCCCTTTTAAATCTAAAGAATCCAGAGTGCAGTGCTTCTGATAAATCATATTACTACCTTAAGTATCCCAAACGTCACAGGACCCTTAAGAGGCCACCTCAGTTAAGATTTATTAAAAATCAAATTTCCAACCATCAGCTATCCAACCTCTATACTAAATGGTGTGGATTAATTTCCTAAGGGATCAATAATTATAAACATTCGATTTAATTATTATAATATCTGATATTATTCTATATTAAAGTTTAATTAATTTTACAAGAGTTTAACCAGTAAAGTATGTATTTACTAACACCCTTAGCGATATCCTCTGCTTTTATAAGAGAGGCTTAGGGTTATTAACTAGTAACACGGGGTTAATAAGATACATTATATCGCTTTAAGGTGTCTAAAGGCGTTAGTTAATATTAAGGTCTTAATATTTAATTAATATACGTACTATTAGGGCTGTTAAAGATAATAAGGTTAAAGGGAAGATAACATTATGTAGATTATAAGAAGCGTTAAACTTAGGAACCTTAACCGCACCTGGGTCTATACTTAAGTCTGTAAAAAGATCGTCGTAAATCCTAAGACTAAGCGTTATTAGAGCCGTTATTACATTTATAAAGAAGAACGCTGTTTTGGTTGCTTCATTTTCATTATTAGGTATAATGTGCAAGTTTGCCGGCGCATAGGCAGGTGTGCTTAACAGGGAATAAGAAAAGGTAGCATTTAATTCCTGTTAACTTAGCCTGTTATACTTATTAGACTTAGTAAAGTTAGTTAAAATGCTAGTTAATTCTCCTAACATACACTTAGGTGAGGAGATGTTTTCCACTAAATAATAGCTTAGCTAAATTAATAAGGATAGGCTGGATCTTCTCCCCTTATAAGAATAGTAAGTGACTGATTTAAAATAGTTAGAGCTGTAAATATCCTCTAAAGATGGAATTATGTTAAGGATTTTTAATTTAACGAGACTGGGAGAAGACTTGTAAGTGTAAGTTTAGCCGTTCTGTCTCCTGATAATAACAGCAATATCGTCTCTGTAAAATTAATTAAATATATAAGATTTTTTAAAAATTCCCTTTTATCGATTTTTCCTTCCTTACTTATAATTCTTATTACGGAACTTTATTCTCGGCATCTTTGGAATAGGGATAGTGTAATCTTTTATAATAAAGGTAAAGTGTAAGGGGTTATATTAAATTATAAGTATATTAGGAATAAAGATATTATTATAAAATATAAGTAGCAGAACTGTAATTAATATAAAAAAGGCTTTAAGCGCCGAAATGTTAGCTTAACTTTACCGTAGACGCTGGCTGCTACTTAACCCACTTTTATCGATGATGTCTGTTAGTGCTGATCTGACTAATCCACCCACACCAGCTTAACAGACCCACATTTCCAGATTAGATTAAATTAGCGCCGGCCCGCTCTATTTTTACACTTAATTAACACGCACTTACTTATTTTCTTAAACGAAAAGAGTTAGCGCTAAACCAGCTAACTACCTTCTTAAGAACAGTTTTCAGCGGCTAGCTACTGCCTAATTTACGATTTAAACAACCCCAGCGCTAACTACGCTATTTACTTTTTAGGTGGATTTCAACTCCAGCTTAAGTAAGTTGTACCATTAGCTGTTAAGGTGAACTTATTTTTATTATATATAGATTTATAAATATAAGATATAAGATAAGAGCAGTTTAAGAAACGCTAGCGTTATAGATGTTAATTAAAGCTGGAACTTAAAAAAGCATTTATAAGCTAAATTATAATTAAGTCTTTAGTAATATATAAAATATTTTAGATTTAAATCGTTTACTATATATAAATAAGCTTATAATTTATATTTTAAAAGTTAATTTATTATACACTTTATAAGTATACTTAAGAGGTGACTTTTATTATTTATATTAATCGAATTCCTCTTATATATATAGCGTTGATTATAAATGTAAGAATGCCTATCATAGACTTAATTTAATATTATGCTATCTTTATCTTTAATATTTTGTTTTTACTATCTGTTTATTCCTTTAGGAAAGTAATAAGGCTTGGTATCGTTTACCTTAACTCTATATTTACTTAAAGAGTTAAATATACGCTTTTTATTCGATAGTTTGCAGTAACACGATTACAGACTGTCGGCTTAATAGCCTACTTTGGAATTAACAGCCTTACATTAGCTGTAGGACTTTCTAGTAGTGACATCTGTGGATTTAAGCGACGAGCTGCAATACTTACTATAATTAATATCATTCCATTATTTTTAAGAGACCTTACACAGCGACTAGCAAATTTAATTAATATCTCTTTACCATTATATAAGTTTATATATAGCTGGATTAGTCATGTTACTATTATTAAAGGCATTCTTCACACTATCTTAACAATCATTCTACACCCTCTTCCAGGCCAAACGTTAACGTCTAGATATATAGTTAGTATATATTACAAGTATCATCTTAAGTTCAAAAGCTAATGTGTATTTTAGATAGCAGGAATATTTCTTACTATTCTTCTACTATCATTTAGCTTCTTTAAAAAGCGTCTTCAACAATAGTTCTTTATAATTCACCTAATTCTTGCATTAAACGCAATGGGAATTGCATTTTGGCATATGCTTATTCTCACATCCATAGAAGCTAAAACGTTAATTTGCAGCGCTGGTGGCTTATAGCTTTTTTCTACAGCTTATAAGTGGATTATAATATGCTTTTTTAACGTTAAAGCTACAGTTAATAACGTGTAATAGGACCAGGGAACAGTTAACTTTACTGTTCAAACTAACCACCCGGTAAAGCTAGTTCCAGGTGGATATTTTTATATTATTCATTCTAAGTCAACCTTTCACTCTCTTATCTTTAATAATTATCCTTTACTAGCATTATAAAAGGAGCTAGACACCTCTAAATTTGTTCAAAATACAGCTAGCGTTCGTAACATTTCATTTACAATAACTTAAAGTTGTTAAAGCAAAGAATTTAAAAACGTACAAACCGCCGACAATCTTCATCTTTATAGGCCCTTTAACCATAACCTTAAACTGGAATCTTACAAAAACGTCATACTTACAGGACAAGGAAATGGAATCCTTAAGATATTACAGACCGCTCTTCATCTTTCAATTCACAGAAGGCACGACAATAAGATTCAAAATCAAATAAATAAAGTTATTAAGTAAGATAAAAAAGCTAAGGTTAATATACATATTCTTATAGAAAAGAGAAAGAGATTATCCTTAAACAGCCTAAGCTCAGTATCAGAAAGTGTTCTACGTATTCAGCATAAGAGTTTAGAAAGGGAAGAGAAACAACTAATTAAAGAAAAGGCGTTAGTTAAATTTCCTTTAAATAAGGAAAATGCGCAGCTAGACTTAGGAACGAATAGAGAAATATTACAGCAAAAGGAATACGTACTTAGATTAAAGCGGGACCGCTTTTCACTTATATCAAGAATGTTTAAAATCCAACAGAAATTAAACCAAATGACACGTAAGCGGCGAGACCAAGCTCTGGAAGACTTAAAACAGATAAAAAAGGACTTACTGCTAAGGGAAAAGGAGCTGTTTAATCAAGAAGTACTTTTATTAAGAAAAACCTAAAAGCTTCTACACATTCAAAAAAAGGTCTTAAAGAGAAAACCGCTATTCTACGATTCAACCAGACAGGTAGATATATACTGGATTTTAAATTATAATCTACAGGGTTTCTAGGCAGCAGAATACATTAAGGTTTTACAGGATCTTAATCCCAAACATGTAAGTAACAATCTTCACTATCTTATAAATTTCTAACTAAGTATTAGGTGTTTCTTATATTCTAATATATAAACCCAACTCCATTAAGTGGCCGGATGCCATTTAAAAAGTCTAATCACTTCTTCTACTTATATCCAAAACCTAAATTAGATTACAGTAAGGTTTTAATCTCCAAAATTCAGGAATAAGCACAGTCACCAGGAAAGATTATTGTTTTAAGTAAGTAACTTTAAGCTATATTATATTATTTATGCTAATAAATATAGGGAGTGGTGACCAGGAATTTCAGACTAATATTCAGACTGCAACTGCTAACTCAGTAACTAGAAATATAAACTTTATCAGATCTAATTTTAAGCTACCTAAAAACCATAATAATTCTTTCATTAATTTTAGAGGAGATAATTCTAGTAATTCATCTATATCACCGTCTGAAAGAGATTCAGTTATAAGTCTAAAAGAAGGCAGATTTACTATATAATAATAGTAATATAAGAATTAATATTTCATTTTCGAAATCCGTTATAAATATCACGTATACACATTAGTTTTAGTATTAACAACCTAAAAAGCGTTACCTTAAACCTAACCCTAGCTTATTATCTCAGTTACCACGCTGACCCTAAGCCACCTAGGCGGCCTTAGGGTTAGTGTGGTCGTAGCCACCATTTCCTCAAATACGGGTAACCCTAACCCTGAGACCAGCTAGTGGAGCCCAGATACTATTACAGACTAACAGCAGAATAGAAACTTAATATTCCTATCCGTAATTTATTACGTAAAAATCAGCTTTAAGTTCAGTCTTTTAATTTAACATCTTATTATTACTTTCACAAAGCACTTTAAAAGAGCTAGAAGGACAAAATTATGTTTATTAATTGTGAGAACTGATTATTATTTACAACTTTAATATATGGTTCCTTATTATGGTTCTTATAATGAGGATAATATAAGGCACTTGATAAATAGATATTATCAGCTATAAATAAAGCATTATTTCTAATTATATAATAATTAGTAAAATAATTCGGTTATAAAATTACGACTTAACTAATTGTTAAAATATAGCCACCGCTGCCCTGTAAGCAACTGCTGTAAACAGTTGCCTTCTATTACTGCGTACCCTGCAGCTATGGCTCGCACTGCGAAGCCAAGCCTTCTAGAAGGCTCCAGGGCCCACAGGGCCCCTGTTGAGCCTCGAAGGCTCTGGAATCCAAGGCTCCACAGCCCTAAAACCACTATAAGGCTACAGCCCCACAGAGCTTTCTAGAACTGTATTAGTAATAGAAGGCTTTAGAATTCTTCCAGAGCCTCCCACAGCCTATAATAGGCCCTCTCCTCTCCTGTATTCTAGTTAGAATAAGTAAGCAAGAATCAATCTTCTTCCCTCAGTACTACTGTTATAATACAGAGCCTTCAGCTCTGTACCTCCTTTTGTAATAAGCCTCCGGCCACCTGTGCGTGCACTTTCTTCCCCTAAGTGCCCTGTAAGCCCTCTGTACTACAGAGGCTTACAGCCTCTGCAGCACTGTAGTACAGGCTCAGAGACGCCACATTCCAACACTAATAATATTATTTATTCGCTGGAAATAGATTTAAACTATATTGGTTTATAGTATTATATATAATAATTCCATTATCTTAACAAGTTAGCTATAAAGAAAAAATATAACTATATTAACTATATAAAATACTAGTGTACATACTGCTTTATTAAACCTCTCCCTTTTACCTTTTCTATGTTTTATTTATTATTAACGAATTCTACATCACCTTCTAGGCTTACAGTTCCTCCTCGATTTCAAGTTCCTCCTCCACCTCTAGCTTTAACATTTCTAATTCCTCTATAAGATCATTAACAGTCTCCACTTTCTTTATTACTGGTTTCTGGCCTGCCTTTTTCATTCAGGCTGTAATTAGGGCTTATACCTTCTTAGCACCCCAGCACTTTGTCAGATCCGACTTACTCCAGTAGGATATCTCGTCCTGCTAAGGTGCCCTCCTAAGAATTCCCACACTTTTCTTTTAGTTATCAAACGTAACGTTATTCACTTTAAAGTCCAACTACTTACAGCCTACTAAAGCGGAACAATCCCCTTTAATAAACTTAACACCTCTATTAGCTAGGTATAAAGATCTCTTCTTAGAGTAATTAGATCCCCTGATTTTATAACATCACTTAACGTCATATTCACTTAAACTTTTTAGTATAACGAATAACTCCCCCCTTAGTGTAATTCCTAAAATCCTTACATATGTTAGGGTTTTAGTTAGCTTTTCAGGATCTTTAACCAGCATAATACTATCCTAACCTGGCTCCATAATAGCAGGTGTGGCTCTCTGCTCCTTAATAGGATAGAGTTCTCAGGCTAAAGAGGTTACTCTACTATAAGTCGTTATACCACTAACTAGCTGTGGTTCTTTTAAAGGCAGTTACTGTAATGAATATAAAGCCGAACGAGTCTTTAAGCGAGGTAACTTATTTGTTTTATCTTCTGCTTCCGTGGATATCCGAATTCCCGGTGTTCTTATTCTAATGTTAATAATAGCAAATAGGTTAACTGTTACTACTAGTTGTGCCCAAGGTATATCAATATCACTATTATCTATGCGCTTCTTATAAGTTATCTCCTCTTTCAAGTCCTCCTTCTTAATGTGACGTTTAACCCTTTAATTATCTCTCAGTCCTCTCCACTCTAATAGACGGTGAATTTCACGTTCTCAATCTTATTTATTAGCAAAAGCGTTAACCTCTTCTTTATCAGCATTAAACCCCTCATCTTATTATTTATTATTATAAGTTTAAGTATTATTTTAATGTCTTCTGCATATAGGCCTGACTTTAAGACGGCGATATTCTATATTTTTATTAATATTTTTCACTGTAATATTAACAGGGGAAGATTCTTCGTAAGCTGTGGGCTTCTGGTTACCATAATTCTCAGCTTGTTATTTGTGATTATTAGGTTCCTTGGTTATTTCCTTTTTCTTTATAAATTTTCCGTCTAGTCCCCTAGCTCTTACAGCCTTAAGAGGTGTCGCGCTTTTAATAGTCTTCCTCGCCATATTAATAAAGAGAGGGGTTTTAATTAGTTATTTAAAATCTCTATTTATTTAACAGTACGTCCGTTAAGGTCCTTATATATAGTTGGGATAAGCTGTTAATGTTATATATAATATTTAATAAAAGTCCGTCGTTAAAAATAAAATGTAAAAAGGAAACTTAATGTTAAATTTAATAAAGCTAAGCCAATATTAATTATTATACATTATACTAATATATAACTAAAAGATGTATTACTTAATATTATCCTATTAACTTAACTTTAACTTCTATACTAAGATGCCCATTCCTTTAACACTTACAATAGTTATAGCATTTGGGGGGCTGATAACCGCGGCTAAGTCGGGATGGGAACTTTCACGTATGATACGAAAAAACTTAAACGGAAGGATAGCTTAGCAGAAAGGAAGACGTCTGTTAATTAAAATAGATTAAGCATATAAGGATAGGGGAATGTTAAAAAGGGACTGTATTTACTGGAAACGGATGACATTTGCTGCGATGGTAGTAAAAGATCGTAAGTGTATATATTCTTTAGTGAAATTCAAATGTTAGACTAACTATATTTAGGATTTACAATTGATGAAATAATAATGTGTTTAAAACACAGCTTATAAGTAGTCTTATACATATTACTAGCTAAGGTAAAGTAAGTTTAGTAAGGAAGACATATATGTAAAGTAAAGTAGTTAAAGGTTTAACATTATTAATATAATCTTACTTTAAATTACATAATATAAGTAAAAATTAATTTAACTTAATAACTGATATTAATGACGTTCCGATTTGGGAATAAGCTATTAATAACTTCTAAATATTTATAACAGGTTATTTTAAGTTATTATTATGTTGGGTTTTTATAACCCTAACCCAGCCAGTGTGGTTGGAACAGTGTGGCTGGATCCACACAGCCGCTCCGCGGCTGCATCCGTGGATCTGCACAGCTAAGAACGCCAGACTCCACTGCCAACCTTGTATTCAGTCAGCCAACCTCGCTTCGCAGAAGCGAGTGTGGCCAATGCACTCCGTGCACTGGCCACCCTCACGGCTATAATAACACGGCTTCCGCTTTTGAAGATAG
>Ga0247781_1000233_pt1 | contig 16362 bp, 11 predicted proteins | sample UWRJL184509B5_FD_179922 | JGI IMG/M metagenome (GOLD analysis project Ga0247781, IMG submission 179922) | Plant litter microbial communities from Arlington Agricultural Research Station in Wisconsin, United States - UWRJ-L184-509B-5 | ecosystem: Environmental > Terrestrial > Plant litter >...
CTCAGCGGACGCACGGACGACACATTAGCGGCGTGAAAACACGCTAAAAGCACTGTCCGGAAAACGCGCGGCATTCCAAGACACGCTCCGCACTCAGGGCACGGCTACCCCACAGATCACCCGTACGGCGAACTACGTCGGCGCCCGCACCATGTACGACCTCACAGTCGACACCATCCACACGTACTATGTGCTCGCCGGCGAAACGCCAGTACTGGTTCACAACTGCGGAACTGGCAATGCACCCCGGACGCCTGATGGCAAATTCGCGACGCGGAATGGTGAGCCGGGCCGTGATGGCGCAGGCGACGAAATGAATGCCCTGGGCCATCTGGAAATGGACGGCGCAAATGTAATGCGCAATGAAACACCCGTCTCGGTTCCCGGTATGCCGGTCCGCAAATACGACGGCACGGTTGAGATCGATGGTCAGTGGTACGGGGTCGAAACAAAGGGTGGAACGGCCAAGCGAAGCCCCGCACAAAGGACATTTGACAACTGGCTTAATACGCCGGGTAACACCGTAGCGACCAAAGACGGTCGAACATTGGTTGGCGTCTTCGACGTCTGGATCGACCGGTAGGATGTGCATAATGTGCGTGGTAGGACGCGTCCGCTGGACCCATGCGAGGAGAGACGATGAGCTTCGACCTGACCTTCTGGTACGAGGGCGACCGTTCAACTCCAGAGGAGGCATTTCAGATCTACGACCAGCTAACCGATGGCGAAATGGGGGTCGTCGCGGCCAGTGCTGCGATTGATGGGTTCTTCGCGGATGTGGTATCGGTGTATCAGGATCTCACTGAAGAGAATATGGAAGAGTCGCCATGGACGGCGCCCATCTACCACACGCCTGAATGCGTCATCGTCAACATTGCATGGTCCGTGCATAAGGAAGTAAATGACGCACTGATTGACCTTGCAAATAAGCACGGACTTACGACTTACAACCCGCAGGACCGACTTGTTATCCACCCGACCGGAGCGTTACCGAGGGGTGCTGATCAGTAACGCTGTGCGCTGAAGGGCGTGGCCGTTTGCTCCGGTTGCTGTCGGACACTTGACTTATATGCAAATACTTGAATGTCGTTAATGCGGACGGTCGGGATGATTCGGCTGGCATCTGGGCGTCGCTGGCGTGCGTGCCGGTGCTCCGACTCGGCTGCCGATGGTTACCCGTTGGCCAGTTGCGTAGCGGCGGGGCGTCGATCGCCGGGAGTTGGTACTCAGCTCGACCCGTGAAGGGATCGTCACGGCGTCGCGTGCCTGGTGCGATGGCTTTCGCCGGATTCTGAGCTCTCATTGCGTGGGTGCGTGCGCGCGGGCCGTAGGTTTAGCGCGCGCGTGCGTCCGGCGTAGCCGGGCGTTCTTGATCCTGTATAGCTCTTCTTAGCCAATCGACCGCTGCGGCTTCGCTGGCGCCAGGGCTGCTGGCGGCTACTTGGCCGACTTGCGGGTGCGGCGTGGCTTCGGTGGCTCGGGTTCTGCTGGCGCGGCGGTGATGGGGGCGGTGCCGGCGTTGGCCTCGTACTTCGCGATGTCTTCGGCGAGGTCTTGGTGTGCTGCCTTGAGGTCGGCGAGTTCCTGGGTGGCGACGTTCATGGCGTGGACGTCTTTGGCCATCATGGCGTCGACGATGCGGCCGGCGATCTCGTTCTGTTTCAGCAGGAACTGGGCCACACGCCGGTTGAGGTCGGGGTCGTCGGACATGGCCGCAGTGCCGCCGCGCATCCCGTCGGTTCCGATGCGTTCGGTGGCGAGTGGGTGGACGAAGGTGCCTTTGCCGACGACGGCGTAGGTGAGTCCGAGGTGTTGCAGCTCGCGGAGCGCGCGTTGGGCGGTCATCGATGCGACGCCGTAGTTGTCGGCCATCTTGCGGGCGGTGGGTAGTGCGTCTCCGCCGTGCAGGGTGCCGGTGCGGATCTGGTCGATGATGTCGTCGACGACTCGTTGGAACAGGGCGCGTTTGTCGTCGGCGGGGTGCGTCATGGGCTGATCGTAGCCATCTTGTCCTGGTTGAGCTACACGTGTATCCCAAGATTCTTCATCCAAAGGCCGTAACTCGATCACGATTGTCACGTGAAGCGTAGGCAACTTAGGAACCATGCCGTTGGGGTGTGGTTCCGTCGAGTCAAGGAGTTTCAACCATGTTGGTGCTGCCGATCGATGGCAGTCGGGCGTTGCTGGTGTTGGCGACGCCCGTACCGCAGTACAAGGACAGGTCCGCCGGGATTGTGGCGACGGACCGGGTCACTGGTGCCCCTCTTGTTGAGGTGCCGGTGGCGCTCACCGTGGATGGTGGGCAACCGCAGGTGTTGCGGATCTCGTTGCCCGAGCCGGGTGTGCCCAAGGGCCTGGTCGTGGGGCAGTTGGTCCGTGCGTCGGAGTTGGTGTTCGTGTCGGGGGAGAAGAACGGCCGGACGTGGCAGATCTTCCGGGCCGCGTCGTTGACGGCGGTGAAGCCCGGATGACCACTGTTCCCGATCCCCACCTGACCATGCTGGTCCCGGCGGCCGTCCTCGCCATCGCCGGCGTGGTGGGGCTGCTCTGGTCATCTCGCCGACGTGTGGCGGGTAGGACAGGTGCGCGTCGAGCAGGCCCGGCCCGGACTGGTCTGGCTGCGGGTCCTGATCACCGACCCCCTCACCAGCCACATCCGGTGGACCGAGGACGCCACCGGTTCGGCCGGTCCCGCGTTGTGGCTGGCTGGTGTCGACGCCGATGGGCAGCCGGTCACCATCCGCAGCGCGGGTGTGTCCGGGGTCGTGGTCGCGGGTCTGGCCGGTTACGGCAAGACCAGTTTCCTGAATGCCCGCTTCTGCCAGCTCGCTCCGTCGTCGGCGGTGCAGTTCGTGCTCATCGACGGCAAGGGCGGCCCGGACTACGACGACCTGTTCACCCGCGCCTGGCTGGCCGCCAAGGACGATTCCCAACTCGTCCGCGATCACCTTGCCCGGGTGCGGGATCTGATGGTGGCCCGGCAGCATGCGATCCGGGCGGTGCTCGGGTGAAGAACATGTGGCACGTCGGCCCGTCCGAGACCTGGCGAATCTGACCGATCGGCTGGCGGCCGAGGCGATCTGGACCCGGATCGACTGGCAGTACCTGCTGGGCTCATGAACGCAGCATCGAGCCTGGTAGCGACAGGTAACGGACACCCTGCCGCGACCAGACCGTGATCAAAACCCCCGGCTCCCGGTCAGCGCACCCCACCGGGCCGGCCCTGACCAGCACCAAAACCGAAAGCCCTCATCAAGCACGCGACTTTGAAGTCGCCCTGGCGTCGCCGCCGAGGTGGCGTTGGAAGTCGCAGATGTCTGACGCCCAGTTCTGTGCCGCGAAGCGTGTTTGATTTTCAGGTTAATGAACCAGAGCGAGGGTCGACGGCGGCCAGGCGGCCCCTGACCAACTGCTGGAACGGCTGGTCGCGTCCCGACCCCGACCGGGGTGACACGACACCCCGACAGCTCGCCCTCGCTGGAATCGCTGGTCAGGTGTCGCTGCTGTGCGGCCGCGGCGAGCCGAGTGCGTGATCACCCTTGCGGTGGCGGACGGGCGCGGCGAAGGTAGGGAGATGGAACGCCCTGAACTCGATGGTGCCCGGCTGCGGCTGATGGCCGAGGCCGACGGCACCTTTGAGCGCGTCGAACGCGAGTTGCACGACGGCGTACTGCAGCGCCTGACCACCTCGGGCCTGGAGTTGGAGCTCGTCCGGGCCTCGCTGCCGGACAGCCATCCGGCCCGCGTCGAGCTCGCCGGGATCGCGGGGCAGCTGCGGGAGATGGCCGCCCAGGTGCGGGAGCTGTCGTTCCGGACGTTCCCGGCGATCCTCACCGAGGCCGGCCTCGGCCCGGCGTTGCGGTCGTTGAAGCGGCACGCTTCGCTGCCGATCGAACTCGATCTGCCGGCACTGCGCCGAATCCCGGCCCTGTTCGAGGCGACCGCCTACCAACTCGTCGCGGAGGTGGCCCGACAGGCCGGCAGCCACCTCACCGTACGGGCCGAGGAGTGCGACGACCGGCTCCGTCTCACCCTGGCCGCCGGCGGCGACATCGTGCTGCGGCCAGTGCTGCGCGACCGGCTCGACGCGCTGGGCGCCGAGGTGACGGTCGGGGCGGCGACGGTCACGGTGGTGTTCCCCGTGCCGCTGCTCTTGGCGGAGTTCTAGTTCGCGTGTCGGCGAGCTCCTTGATCTCGTCCGGCGGGTTCGCGCTGCCGGGCAATGGTCAACGGCTTCCGGTGGCCAGGGCTTTCGCGACGGCTTCGCGGTAGGGCAGCGGCACCCGGGGCAGGATCGTCCGGATCGGGTCGGGATCGCCGGTCATGTCGACCCGAAGGCTGTCGAGCGCACCTTGGATCGCGCCCGGCGGAAGCTTGGCCAACCGGGTGACGAGCGGGGCGAAGGACGCGACGAGGCCCAGCGGCAGGTGGACCTTCGCGGGCGGACGACGGTTCAGGACCTCGGCGATGACATCGATCATCTGATCGTTGGTCAGCGCCTGATCGGCGCCCACATCGAAGCGTCGTCCGTGGGCGCGGGGATCGTCGAGCACCCCCACCAGGTAGTAGACAAGGTCGTCGACGTGCAGGGCCAACGCCCGCTGCTGGCCGTCACCGATGTCGATCGCGAGCGGCCTCCTCGCCTGTCCGACCAGCGAGTCGAAGCCACGCGCCCCGACGCCGACGATCTGGCCGGACTGGATGATGGTGACGTCGAGTCCACTGCCGAGCAGGAACTGTTCGGCCTGCCAGCGTCCCCGGAGCCACGCGCTCTGGGCGTCCGGCTCGATCCCGAGCGACGTCACATAGATGAGGCGCTGCGTGCCCTGGGCCTTGCAGGCGTTCACAACATTGGCCAGGCCGTTCTTCTCGATCTCCATGAAGTCCTGGTGGTTCGCGCCCTTGGCCTGCGGGGACAGGGTGTGGATGCAGACGTAGACGGCGTCGATGGACTCCAGTGCGCGGTCCATCGACGCGCCGTCGGAGATGTCGGCCCGGACGGTCTCGCAGCCGACGGCGGCCAGATCCTGGAGGCGCTCGGGGTCGCGCGCCGAGCAGCGGACCCGGCGGCGGTCCGAGAGTAAGGCCCGGGAGACCTGTCGGCCGAGATACCCCGAGGCGCCGATGACGAGAACTTTGCCGGCTGCGTTAGGCATGACGTCTCCATGTTGTGAATGTGGGCCGCTCATGGCCAGTCGTCGGTGTCCTCGAGGGAGTGCTCGCTGAACTTCCCCAGCCTGCCGACGACCTGGGTCCGGCGTCCGCGAAGCCAATCCGGCATGACCGCTTCCCACAGGCGGATCGAGGGCACATAGAGCACGGGCGGGCTGACGCCCCAGCCGGCCGGAAAGCTGAAGCTTCGGTTGTCCTCCTGGTAGTGCACTTCCTCCTTCCAGCGGGTGAAGATCTCGAACTCGCCGTTCTCGTCGGCCGGCATGCTGTGTCACACTCCTGGCAGGGACTGGATGGCAGGGCGAGGATAAGTCCGCCCGGCCGGCCGCGGAATGGCCGCGGTCGCATCGCGCGTCGGCACGATAGAAATGTGCGTCGCAGCGAAAACCGGGCCGGCCTGGGAGGTCGGCGGCGGTGAAGGCCCCCGCTGGCCGGTAGAAGAAGCTCCCCGCAGGCGTCAATGACACCCGCGCGGTTCGTCGGCAGGATTACCACATCCGCACCTTTCTCCGGTGTCGCGAGAACCTAGGGGTTCGCAGTGCTTGACTCTCAACTCCGTGACGGCCCGCTGCGTGGTCGCGAGGCGGAGCTCGCCGTGATCGACCGCTTGGTGTCCGCGCTCGGGGCCGGCGACGGCGGAGTCCTGCTTCTGGACGGCGCGGCCGGAATCGGCAAGTCCCGGCTCGCCGCCGAGGTGCTCGGCCGGGCGCAGCGGTCGGGGCTGCGAATCCTCCAGGTCGAGGCGGCCCGGGGCCGGTTCGCACCCTTCCCGCTGCTGCTGGACACCGCCCTGGGCTTGGACTCCCCGGTTCGGTCGAGGCCGGGTACGGCGTTTCGGTCAGCCGCCGCGGCCGACCCCCTCGTGATCGTCATCGACGATCTGCACCGGGCGGACGCGGAGACCGCGATGGCCCTCCGCGCGCTGGTCGCCGAGCTGCGGCACGTCGGTGTCCTCTGGGTGCTGGCCGCGCGCCGGGCCCAAGCCGAGCCGGCGGTCGACGACCTGTTGACCCACTTCGAGGCCGAGGGCGCCGAGGTGCTTCGCCTCGGTCCCCTCTCCCCGGCGGCCGGCGTCACCGTCGTGGCCGACTTCGTCGGTGCCGAGGTGCGGGGAACGTTGTTGGAGATGGTCGGCGGGGGCAGCGCCACCGCGCATCCCTATTGGCTCACCGAGCTGCTGCGCGGGCTGCGTGAGGAAGGACGGCTGCAGGTCGTCCACGGTCACGCCACCGTCGTCGGCTCCGAGCCGCCGCGCAGGGTTGTCCGGGCCGTCACCGAGCGTCTTCAGGCGCTCTCGCCGCGGACTCGCCAGGTGGTCCGCATGGCCGCGATCCTCCCGCCCTCGTTCACCGCCGCACAGTTGGCCGGCATGGTCAGGACCGCGCCCGGCGATCTCACCGAGCCGCTCGACGAGGCCGAGCGGGCTGACCTGCTCACCGTGCACGGCCTGGGGATCCGGTTCCGTCAGGGCCTGGTGCGCAAGGCGATGCGCGAGACCCTGGCTTCCTCGTTGCGCCGAGGGCTCGAACGGGAGTCGGTCGACGTGCTGCTGCGTACCGGGGCGTCGCCCGCCGACGTCGCGCCGTTGCTGGCCCGGACGGCCGAGCCCGGGGACCTCACAGCGAGCACGACGCTGCGGCGGGCCGCGGAGACGATCGCGTCGGCCGATCCGGGCGCGGCGGCGGATCTGATGATCTGTGCCCGGGATCTTCTTCCGGCCGGCGACGCCGTACGAGGCCCGCTTCTGGTCCGGATCCTGACCTACCTGCATCGAGCGATGCGCACGGACGAGGCACGGGAACTGGCCGACCGGGCTGTCGCCGACTCGGCTGCCGGCGACGCGGCGGCTGTGTTGGCGAGCCTGTCCACGGCGATCGCGCGCCCGGCGGCGGAACGGGCCGAAGCGAACCGCACCGCGCTCACCCTGCGCGACATCGGTCCGCGCGCCCGGGCCGAGCACCGTGGCTGGCTCGCCTACAACCTGATGGCGGGTGCGGGAGCCGGCGAGGTCGAGCAGACCGCCCGCGCCGCCCTGGCCGAGGCGATCGAGTCCCAGGACGGCGCGGCCATCGCGACGGCGCGGGTCATCCTCGCCGCTGCCTATTGTGGACGCGGCAACGGCACGGCCGCCTCGATCCAGCTCGACCTGGTCCCCGCGCTGCGACCGGGCGCTCACCCGCCGATGCGTGACCTGCTCGCCGCCAGCCTGCTGCACTGCCTGGGCCGGACGGCCGAGGGGACAGCCCTGCTCAGCGCCTGTCTCGAACGCGCCCGGTCCGACAACGACGGGCCGACGCTCGGCCTCGGAATTCAGCTGTCCGCAGTGGTCAATGTGATGACCGGGCGGCTCGCGGCGGCGCGAATTCAGCTGGAGTCGCCCGGTCCGCTCACCGTCGAGGACGCGCCGGTGACGCTGGCCACCGTGCTGCACATGTCCACCTCGACCGCGCTGGCCCAGCACCTCGGTGATGCCGCGCTCGGCAGTTCCGCGCTGGCGACGGCGCGGCGGCTGCGGACCAGCAACAACGTTCTCGAGCGAAGGTCGGCCCATCGGGTCCTGGCCGCCGCGGCAGCCGCGCGAGGCGACGCCGCCCACGCGGCCCGCCTGCTCGCCGACGATCCGCTGATGCCGTCCGGACTGCCCCTGCCGGTGTCGGTCGGCACACTGACCCTGGCCGCCTGGATCGCCGTCGCCTCGGGCGACCGCTCCCTCGGCGACCGCGTCACCGCCGCGGCCACCAGCATGGCGGCCGGTGCGGAGGGTGCGCCGACCTTCGCCGCCGGGGCCGCCTACCTCCGGGCCATTCTCGGTCAGGAACCCGACGCGCTGCTGTCCGCGGCTTCCCTGCTCATCGCGGCCGACCGCCCGCTGCTGTCCGCGCTGGCCCTCGAGGACGCGGGCAAGGCGCTGCTTCGCCGTGGCCGGAAGGCCGACGCCGCGGCGCACCTGAGCACGGCCCTCGACAGGTTCGCCGAGACGGGTGCGGTCGTGGACGTCACCCGGGTCAAGCGGACGCTGCGTTCGCAGGGCAGTCCGCGGCGCCTGGTCGACGACGGGTCGGCCGGCGGGTGGTCCACCATCACCGAATCAGAGCTGCGAGTCGTACGCCTCATCGCCGCCGGGACGACCAACCGGGGGGCCGCGCAGCAGCTGTTCATCTCGCCGCACACGGTCAACGCACACGTACGAAGTGTCTTCGCCAAGCTCGGCATCAGGTCACGCGTGCAATTGGCCAACGCGTTCCGGGACAACGGCAGCTAAAGGTTCTGGTCAGCGGGCGGCGCGTCAGTGTCGAGCCCGGCGAGGGCGTCGGGCAGGGCCGCCCGCGAGCCGATGCCCAGCTTCGAGAAGACGTGGTGCAGGTGGAACTTCACCGTTCCCGGTGACAGGAACAGGCGCTCCCCGATCTGCTTGTTCCTCAGCCCGGACGCGGCCAGCCGGGCGATCTCGCTCTCCTGCGGGGTCAGCGTGCGACCGGCCGGCGCCCCCGATGCCGCCCGCAGCTCGGCGCCCGCTCGCCGGGACCACGGTCTCGCCCCCAACTGGTCGAATACCAGCTCGGCTGCGCGCAGGTGGGCGCGGGCGCCCGCCACCGCTCGGGTACGCCGTAACCGCTCGCCGTAGAGCAGGTTCGTGCGGGCCAGGTCGAACGGCCAGCGCTCGGCGCCCGGCACGGCCAAGGCCCGTTCGAACAACTCGGCGGCCTCGTCATCGGGCGCGACGAGGGCGGCGGCGCTGTGCGCGAGCAGGGCGAGTCGCGGGGAGAGCCGCGCGGTTCCGGCCGTCCGGATCGCCTCGACGTGAGCTACCGCCGCGGCGAGGTGGCCCGACCGGACCGCCGCCTCGACCAGATCGAGCTGGACCGGCAGCGCGTACGGCACGTGCGAGGCGAGGGTTCCGGCCGGGCTGATCTTGTTGCCGTACCGAAAGGCCTGGTCGAAATCGCCGCGGCCGAGCGCGGCCAGCATCTGCACCTGCCACGCGTAGCACTGCACCAGGCGCACGTCGCGCGGACCGGCCCACCACAGCATCTCCGCCGCGGTCGACAGGGCTGCCTCGTCCTCGCCGCGGGCCGCCGCGACCAGGGCGTCGACGTGCCGGCCGGGCCAGGCGAGCAGAACGTAGCCGCGTTCCCGGCACTCCGCTACGGCTTCGGTGGCGAGCTGCCGTGCCTCGTCCCACTCGCCGGCCCAGTAGGCGTCGCGGCTCAGCAGCATCCGGGCGTTCAGGGCGGCCGCCAGGACACCGGCCTCGTGCTCGTGGCGCACGATCCGCCACAGCGCCTCTCGGCAGTCTGCCATCCGGTCGACGAACTGGCCGGCGAGGGCGACTCGGATGATCCGGGCCGGATGGGATTCCCCGGCCAGCGCCTCGATCGCGGTGTCGAGTCGCCGGAGGGTGGCCGGGGAGGTGCGGGCCGGATCGGCCAGGGTGTCGGCACTCAACCGGACGACGGCGGTCACCTGGTCATCCCACTTGTCCAGCGCCTCCCGCAAGGGCACCCACAGCGCCGCCCGGCCGCCGAAGAAACAGATCAGCAGCAGGGTGTAGAGCGCGTCCTCGAGGAAAGCGCCGCTCGGCTCCGCGATCGCCGCCACCAGCAGCCGGTGCGCGGTGTCGATGTCGCCGTCGCCGTTGAGCAGGACGTGCGCGGCGGCCACCGCGACCGGAAGCGAGTTGCGGGTCGTCGCGTGGTCGGCCAGGAGCTTCGCCGCGGGCTGGAGGCCGCCGGTCAGGTCGGCGCCGAGATAAGCGGCCTCGGCGAGCCGGCGGTCGCGCTGATCGCGGTCGGGGCTGAGACCGGCCGCCCGCTCCAGCGCCGTCACCGCCCGCACGGCGTCACCCCGGAGCAGCACCGAACGCGCCGACTCTTCCAGCATCCCGGCGACCGACTCGTCCGGCCAGACGGTCGCCTCGGCGAGGTGCCAGGCGCTGCGGTCGGGCTGGTCGGTGAAGAGCGAGGCCAGCTGCTGATGTGCGGCGCGAAGCTCGGCCCCGCCGGCCGTCGTCAGAACCGTCGAGCGGACCAGCGGATGCCGGAACGCCAACCGCCCCCGGCCGGCGTCGAACCACAGAAGATGTGCGCGGTCGAGTTCGGCGAGCTCGGCGGCACCGTCGAGGATGCGCTGGTCCCCGGTCGTGTCCAGGGCGGCGAGCAGGAGCAGCCGGCGCGCGGCCGGGGTCAGCCCCCGGACGTGCGGGGTGAACATCTCGCGCAGGCGGCGCGGCAGTGCGGCCGGTGCGGCCGGCAGCTCCAGCAGGACCAGCGGGTTGCCCCGCGCCTCGGCCCGTACCCGCTTGCGGGCCTCGGCGGTGAGCTTCGGACGTCGCTGGTCGAGGAGGTCCTCCGCCGCCGCGTCGTCGAGCGGGTCCAAGGCGAGCTCCGGCAGGCCGACGGGGTCGAAGAAGCTGCTCAGGCCCGCTCTCGAGGCGCCGAGGAAGCCGCCGGTCGGCCCGCGGGCGACGTGGCTCAGCACGATCGCGCTGTCCCGGTCGACCCACGGCAGGTCGTCGACGATCACCAGGAGCGGCCGACCGGCGGACAGGTTTCGCCACAGCTCCGACATGGCCTCGGCGATCACCCGATGGCCGGGCCGTTGGCCGAGGCCGATTTCGAGAGCGGCGCGTTGCGGACGGGGGAGCGCGGCGAACCGGTCGCGCAGCGGGAACAGGATCTGATGCAACGTGGCGTACGCCAGGCCGGTCTCGAGCCGGACACCCGCGGCCCGGACGACGGTGTGCCCGGCCGCCTGCGCCAGGGCCGCCCCGGCGTCGAGGAGTGCGGTCTTGCCGGCCCCGGGTGCCCCGGCGACGACCAACGCGCCGGCCTGGTCGTGGAGGCCGGCGACGAAGGCTCGGATCCGGGCCAGCTCACGGCCGCGACCGACCAGTTCGTGATCCACGCCTGCACCCCCGCTCATCGGCTCGGGGGTGCAGGTCAGCCGTCGTTGTCCCGCAGGACGTGGGCCAGCTGCACCCGGGAACTCACCCCGAGCTTAGTGAAGACGTTGCGGACGTGGGAGTTCACCGTGTGCACGGAGAGGAACAGCTGCCGCGCCGCGCTGCGGTTGGTCTCCCCGGAGGCGATCAGCCGCACCACCTTCAGCTCCGATTCGGTGAGGCGGTCCCAGCCGCTGTTCCAGTCGGCCGGGCCCACCCGCCGCACCGCGCCGTGCTCGCGCAACAGCCGCCGGAGCCGCTGGGCGCTGGCGACGGCCCCCCAGGTCGTGTACGCGCTGAGGCCCTCGTGCAGCCACCGGACGCCGTCCTCCTTCAGGTCGTCGCCCAGCATGGTCTGCCCCGCGTCCTCCATCGCGACGGCGGAGAGCAGCGGCCGGCCGGCGGCGTCCTGCAGCTTGGCCGCCGCCAGCAGTTGTTCGGCGTTCCCGGCCGCGAGGCCGTGAACGTGCGCCGCGGTGGCACCGAACGCGGGGGCGTCGGCGGCACCGACCTCCAGGGTGGTGGCCACGGCGACCAGCCGCTCCAGCAGGGCGCGATCGCCGGCGGCGCGGGCGACCCGGGCGGCCAGCACGAGAAACGTGAGGTCGGCCGGGAGCGGCAGTCCGTCCGGCAGCAGCGGATCGTCGCGCAGCAGCCGGGCGGCGTGCTCGGCGTCCCCCCGACCGGCCGCCGCGGTGATCAGCACCCGGTCGGCCGAGCGGCGGCCGGTGGGGTTCTCGCTGGTCTGCCACCGTTGCGCGGTGGCTACCGCGGAACGGGTGAGCGCGGCATCGCCGAGGTACTGGCCCAGCCCGGCGAGGGTGGTCATCCGCAGGGCCGTGGCGAGGCCGGCGGAATCGCCGGTGGCCGGCTCGGACAGGGCCTGCGTACGGGCCTCGTCGAGTCGCCCGGTCAGCAGGCAGGCCGTCGCCGCCAGTTGGGTGCACAGGTCGAGCAGCGGCAGGTCCTGGGTGCGCCTCGCCTCGCGCAGACAGTCGATCAGGGCGGACGTCGCGTCCTTGGTCCGACCGAGATGGTGCAGCAGGCCGGCGATCCCCAGATAGTGCAGGCCGGTGTCCGGGTCGTCGGGTCTCGGTCCGGTGGCGGTCAGCCGGTCGAGGTCGGCCGAGGCGAGGGTGCCGGCGCCGCGCGCGCTGTGCACGCCGGCGAGGGCCAGCCGGGCGGCGCCGCCGCTCGCGCGAGCGACCCGTTCGGCCTCGTCGGTGTCCCCGTTCTCCAGCAGGTTCCAGGCGAGCCAGGCCTGGTGGCGCGCGCGGATCTCCGCGGTGGTGCCGCGCAGCAGCAGCGCGGCCCGGTTGTCGTCGGCCCGGTCCGACGGGGGACGCTCGTTGACCGTCGACCGGTACAGGCGTACCTCGGCTTCTCGTTCCTCCGGCAAATACTCGGCCAGGACCTGGCCGGTCAGGTCGCGCGCCCGGTCGAAACGGCCGGCGCGGTGCAGCCGGACCAGCGCGTCGACGGTCACCGCACCGTGCTCCTCGTCCTCCGGCGGCAGCTGGCCCAGGGCGCGGAGCAGCAGGTCGGCGGCGACCGCGGGGTCGGGGATCGTCAGAGCCACGGCGTGCAGCTCGCTGGTCGCCGCCCGGTCGCCCGCCTCGGCGGTCTCGGCCAGCAGTGCCGCGACGTCGGCCGGGTCGGCCCCGCCCAGGAGCAGGGCGTTCGCGACCTCCCGGCCCAGGGCCCGCCGCAACGACTCCGGCAACACCTCCCGGGCCGCGTGCCGCAGCAGGTCATGACTGAATCGGATGTCCCCGTCGGTCACGGTGAGCAGGTCGGCTCGCAGCGTCTCGTCGAGCGGCTCGATCAGCTCGGTCAGCCGGCCGCGCAGCAGGCCGGCGAGGTGGGTGGCGGTGAATCGGGGAGGCAGCACCGCGGCCATCCGGATCACCTGGCGGGCCGTGGGGCTGAGGGCCCGGAGCCGTTCGTCCATCGCGGTGGTGACTCGCTGCGGCAGCCCGGTGCCGACGACGGTGGCGGTGCCGCCGGTGACCCGCAGGCGGCCCTCCTCGCTCAGGCCGCGCAGCAGTTCGAGGATCCAGTACGGGTGGCCGCGCGCCTCGCGGACCAGTTTCAGCAGGGGCGGAAGCGCCGTGGCCCGGACGAAGTCCTCGACGAGGCTGAGACCGGCCGTGCTGGTCAGCGGGCCCAGCCTCAGCTCCACGCCACCGTCGCGCTGCAGGTGGTTCAGCGTCTCGTGGACGACGGGTGACGCCTGCACCCGCCGGCCGGCCAGGATCCACAGCGCTCCGGTGTTCCGCAGACGCGACGACAGCATGCGCACGGCCGTGATGGTGTCGCCGTCGGCGGCGTGCAGATCGTCCATGATGATCACCAGCGGGACCTGGCCGGCGGCGGCGGCGAGCGCGGCGAACACTTCGTGCATGATCCAGTAGCGGGCGTCGTCGGCACCGCCGTCCCGGGCCCGCAGGGCCGCCGGATCGACGATCGGCGGGTCGTCACCGAGCAGGGCGGCCAGCAGCGGGTCGACGTGGCCGCGGGTACCGGCGGCCGCCTCCGCGTGCAGCACCCGCATTCCGCGGCGACGGGCTCGATCGGCGACCTCCTCGGCCAGCCGGGTCTTGCCGATCCCCGACGGACCGTCGATCAGCACCACTCGGCCGTCGCCCGAGCTGGCCGCGGCCACCAGGCCGTCGAGCATCTCGATCTCGGCGTCGCGACCACGGACGACGGTCGATGCGAGTCGTGACCAGTCCTTGATGTGCTGGGCGGGGATCATGGCGGGACCTCCTCGTCGGCCGTGCTCCGGCCTCAGCCTGGTTTCCGCGCGCGTTCCGCACATCGATCGGGTGACCCCTGGCCGCCGTAGGCTGGGTCACGGGCTTCGCTGTCGGCTTGACCTGCGGTGCAGAGGCCCATTGAGTCATTTGGTAGAGAGCTGGACGGTGGTGGTGCGATCGTGATCGTAAGGCGGCCCACCCGGCGACTTGTCGGCCGTCCGGCGCGGCTCCGAAAATGACGCCATGAGCGAGCTGTTGCCGGGATTCGCGGCCGATCTGACGGTGATCCACCGGTTCGTCGACGCCGCGATCGACGACGGCGGGGCGCTCCTGATTCTCGGCGCTCCCGGATCGGGCAAGTCCGTGCTGTTGGACGCCGCGGCCCGGTACGCGTCGGTGGCGGGTGCCCGGATCTTGCGGACGGCGGGCCTCGAGTTCGGCGGCAGCGCGGCCTACCAGGCGCTGGATCAACTCCTGGCGCCGCTGCACGAGGAGGTCGAGGCGCTGCCGGCCCCGTCGGGTGACGCGCTGCAGGTTGCCCTGGGCCTGACCGGCGGTCTGCCGGAGCTGCTGCCGGTGTCGAACGCGACACTCGAACTGCTGCGCCTGGCCGGGGCGCGGCGGCCGCTGCTCGTCCTGGTGGACAGCGGTCAGGACCTCGACGAGGACAGCGCCCGGGTGCTCGCTTTCGCCGCGCGCCGCCTGGGCGGCAGCCGGGTCGCCATGATGCTGGCCAGCCGGTCCGACTGGGCCCACGGCGTCCTCGAACTGGCCGGCCTGGCCGAGCACCGGATCCAACCGCTCGGCGAACCGGCCGCCGCGGAGCTTCTCGAGCAGCGACATCCCGGGCTGGCTGCGAACGTCCGGGACCGTCTGGTGGCCGAGAGCCGAGGCAATCCCCAGGCCCTGCTGGAGTACGCCGCCGCGCTCACCGGCCCGCAGCGGGCCGGCACGGAGTCGTTGCCGCCGATGCTGCCGATCAGCGAACGCGTCCGATCCCGCACCCGGACCGCCTTCGCCGTGCTATCGGCCGCCACCCGCGAGGTCCTGCTGCTGGCCGCCCTGGACGAGTCGGGCGATCTCGGCGCGGTGCGGGCCGCCGCCCCGGCGCTGGAGGTGTTCGCCGCGCTGACCCCGGCGGTCGAGCTGGGCTTCCTCGCCGTCGACGAACACGCGCTGCGGATCGTCTTCGCCCACCCGATGCTGCGCGCGGCGGTCATCCGGCACGCCGCCGACCTGGAGATCCGGCGGGCCCACCGGGCACTCGCGACGGCCTGGGAGCACGAGCCGGAGCGGGAGCTGCGCCACCTGGCCGGTGCGGCGGGGAGTCACGACGCGGCCCTGGCCGAGCGGCTGCGGCGCGGCGCCCAGATCGCGATCCGGCGCGGGGAGGTGGCCGCCGCGCTGGACGCGCTGAACCGGGCGGCCGAGCTGACACCCGATCCGGCTGCCCGCGAACGGTGGCTGGTCGAAGCGGCGTTCCTCGCCGGAGACCTCCGCGACGCCGTACGCCTGATCGAGCAAGGCGTCGAGCTCGCCGGCTCACTGCTGTTGGCCACGGTCGCGGCCTCGGTGGCCCTCGATGTCGACCTCGATGTCGATCGGGCGCACCGCGGGCTGGTGACGGCCATCGAGGCGTACGGGCCGAAGGACGACGCGCTGGTCGGCGCCCTGCACGCACTGTTGATCACCTGCTGGTACTCCGCCGTCCCCGAGCGGTGGGAGTCGTTCGAGCGGGCGAGCCGGCGACTGCGTCCGGAGGTGCCCGCCGAACTGGAGCTGTGCGCGGCCGGACTGGGCGACCCGGTGCGGATGACCGACCGGCTGCTCGGCGAACTCGACGCCGCCACCGGCCGGCTGCGCGACGAGGACGACCTGGCCACCGTCGTCCGGGTCGCCGAGGCCGGCCTCTACACCGATCGGCTGCGGGCCTGCCGGCCGGCACTGGTCCGGATGATCAACGACGGGCGGCCGGGATCGACGGCGCCGGCCCTCGACGCCACCGTCCTGCTGTGCCACGAACTCTGGCAGTCGGGGCGGTGGACCGAACTGGCGGAGCTCGCGACCGAGGGCATCGTCAAGTGCGAGCGGTACGGCCATCGCCGGCACCGAGCCACCCTGGGCGGGTTTCACCTGGCGCTGGTGGCGGTGGTGCACGGCCACAGCGAGGTGCCGCGCGGGGCCGGGGTCGGCGTCGGCGAGCACTTCGGCCGGCAGGTCCGCGCGTTGGCGGCGATCGGGCGCGAGGACTACGCCGAGGCCTACCGGGAGGCGGCGGCGATCAGCCCGGCGGGCACCTTGGCGCCCTCCACGCCCAACGCCCTCTGGGTGCTGCTGGAATTGGTGGAGGGAGCGATCGGATCCGGCCGGCCGGCGGCCGCGCGCGCCCACGTCGACGCCATGACCGCGGCCGGACTGGCCCGCATCTCGCCCCGGCTGGCCCTGGTGGTGGCCGGATGTGTGGCGATGGTGGCCGACCCGGACGAGGCC
>Ga0247781_1000234_pt1 | contig 16335 bp, 6 predicted proteins | sample UWRJL184509B5_FD_179922 | JGI IMG/M metagenome (GOLD analysis project Ga0247781, IMG submission 179922) | Plant litter microbial communities from Arlington Agricultural Research Station in Wisconsin, United States - UWRJ-L184-509B-5 | ecosystem: Environmental > Terrestrial > Plant litter >...
TCACCTTCAACACACACTGCTTTCTAATGCCTTGACCCCTTTTGCATTTCAACAATAATTATTAACACAGATAGGGTGGACCTACTTCACCCTATCTATATACCCTCCAGGCTATAATTAAAAGCACACACGCTAACTAGAGCTTATTTAATAGGCGGTGAATTCTGTAAAACTATTTAATATAGAAAATTTTAAAAATCAACTTATAACTATATAAACTAACTTACTTATCACACTTTTTAAAAACTATAAACCGTATACCTTATAAACGTGAAATAAGGATACCCTATACCTATAGCTGCTATATAAATAGCTATACAGCTTAATAAGGGTAGGATATATATAGTAATACTACATACCCTGTAATAAAGTAAGGGTGTAAGGTACGCAGAATATACTACTAAATAAGGCGATTCTAGGCCAGCAATCGGAATTTTAACTGCCCTTATCGTCGTGGAGAAAAGGAGGTTAGAAAAAAATTAACTAAATAAGTAGTCAAGTATTATAATCTGTGTACCCTGTAGCGAATTAGAGATGCAGGGTACGTAGAATATATTACTAAATAAGGTAATTCCAGGCTAAGAGTTAAAATTTTAACTGCCCTTATCTTTAAAGAAAAGAGAGTTAGAAAGAAAATAGCCAAATAGGTAGTTAAGGATAATACCTTACATACCCTGTAGCTACATTAACATTTTTAAAAAAGAGAATATATTATACTATAGGAAAATAAATATTAATTATAAAATAAATACTTTTAATTTTCTTAAATCATTATATATTTAATATCTTTTTTATCTTATAATATATCTTAACCTTAATCATTATTTTTTATAACTATAATATTATGTAACGTAAGTTACAAACTGGAATTAAAATAACTTATATAAGAAGGTAAAAAACTATACTTTTCTATTTTTACATACCTTACAGCGAAAAAAAACAGTAGACCTATTCGGTAATTTTTTTTAAGCCTAAATATCTAGCTTTCAGTAAGGGTTATAAGGCCCTTAACTTAATTTTAAAAGGGCCTAAATATGCCTTAATAGAAATAAAGGGCCTGTAAGGCGCTGTAAGTACAGGATTAATTGAAAATTTATTTTCACATACCCTATAACGTAAATCATTAAACCTATTTGGTAAATTTTTTCAACCCTAAATATCTTAACTTTAATAACAGTTACAGGCCCTTTAACTGAAGTTTAAAATAGCCTAAAGGCGCCTTATCGGCTTTAAAGAGCCTATAACGTACTGTAAGGCGCTGTAGCAAGTTGATATTTTTTAAGCGTACCCTGTAATGTAGATCATCAGACCCATTTAGTATTTTTTTTTCAGGCTTAGATATCTTAGTTATAATAACAGTTACAGGCCCTCCAATTAAAGTTTAGAAAGACTTAAAGGCACTTTATTAGCTCTAAAGGGGCTTATAACGCACTATAAGGCGCTGTAGCAAACTAATATATTTTTCACGTACCTTATAACGTAAATTATTAAACCCATTTAGTAATTTCAGGCCTAAATATCTCAGCTACAGTGCTACGCAGCTAACTACAGGCCACACACAGTTAATTACAGGCTGCGTGACAGGGCATATAATTAATTACAAGCTACTTACAGTTAACTATAGGCCACACGTAGTTAATTACAAGCCACACGTAGTTAATTACAGGCTGTGTAATAAGGCGTATAATTAATAACAGGCCGTGCCCAATTAACTACAGACCACGTAAGGTAGTGATAATTACTAAACTAAGACCTATTTAGTAAATTTTTTAAGGCCTAAATATCTTACCCCTAGAGGGCCCTATAAGCCCACCGACTGTAGTTTAAAACGGCCTAAATACACCCTAATAAGCACGTCAGCCTTATAAAGCCCTATAATGTGTTAAAGCGAATAATATCTTTTATTAGCGTACCCTATAGTTATATAGCATATCCCGCACCTTTACAGCGTACCTAATACCTATATAATGTACACTACACCTTTATAATGTACTTTACACTTATGTATTCTAACTTTAAACACCTATATCTTCTGTATTAAAGCCAGTATTATAGAATAGGCTTTAGTTCTGGAATTTACAAAAAGAACTATGTATAAAACTATTCTGTTTAGTTACGTTTAACTATATTAATAATTTTAAATACACATTTATTTAATTTTTTTAAATGCTAATAACTGGTGAGCCGTAACCCTAACCCTGAATCTGACTTCAGATTTGGACTCCTGGTCACGTGACGTATCTGAAAACATATTATATCACGTGATTTGGGGCCCGAGTAGGGGCCTGAGCAAAGGGGCCCGAGCAGACCCACTTTTAATAATAAACCGACCAGTCCTAGGTCGAGTTGAATTTCCTTATCAGTTTTAACTGAATTTCCCATAGTAATTTTTTTTTTTGGACCACCCTTACAACAAATTGTCCTCTGGACAGGATAATAATCTGTAATAATAACAGTTAGGTCAGGGATCTTAAACTTATCACGTAACGCCTTTATGTATTTCGTTTATTAATTAAAGGAATCTTTGTTCTTACGGTTAATAAAGCTGAAAATGGAGTTATATATAGTATTAGTGTTAGTAAGATTAATTACTTAGTAGAAAAAATACTTAAAGTAATTAGTGTTATATATTAAGTCGATATTTATAACTTTACAGTGCTGTTTAGTTAAGTTTATAAAGGTCTTAATAGAAAAGATCAACGCTATAAGATTAATCTTCTCTTTATTAGCGTATTTATTACAAAAATAGATATTCTTATACTTTATAAACTCCATAATAAGTTTGCCAGTTAGTGTATAGCTATTTAGCTTTTTACAGCAAATCCTTACTTTTATATTGTAAATATCCCTTTAAGTGTAGGCAAAATGTGGGATTTTATCGCGGATAAAGGCTGTAACTTCTTTAAGACAGATAACGTGATGTTTTAAAGTACTCTTAATGATTTTAATAATATCTTTAATAATCTTATGATACTGGGGATATATAGAAACATCTGTAAAGGCAGTGTGGTTATAAGTTTGTTATGTTAGATTATGAGAATTCTTAAAGGTCTAGATATCTTATAAGCGACTTATAACGCCTCTTTAGGTATATACACATTTACGTAATCTAATATCATGTAAGTTAACAGTATCTTTTACAAAGTGAGGATCTCTAGCGTGGTTGTAATAAAGTTTATATCAGTAATATATTACGACCTGCACCCGATACAGGCCTTAAGAGGACTGGCACAGGTTAAGACAGAACGTATGGCAGGACGCTAACAGGTAGGGGGTGTTCCGAAGACGGCTTATTAAGCTAGCACTCCTAGACGGGGGGTTTAATGTCACTGTAGGTTGCTGTCACTATAATGCATAAAGGTGAGTTTAAACAGTAGGACATAAATGAATAATTGAATACTAGTGTGAGGAACCAGAGTCCCTTACAGTGGTTATAAGCATAACTATAATTATCTATAATAACCAGCTAGAGGTACCTTATACCTTGCTTAGTGCCCTGTTACTTAGTGAGGAATTAAGTGACCTGTCATTAAGCACCTCCTGCTTAAAGGTCCCATAGATACTTAATAGGTAAGCACTTTTACTAAGACTAAGTAATTACTAATTAGTTATAGGGGCTTTAGGTTTTTACACCCTTAGTCCAGTGTGTAGTACTGTATATACTGTTTCCCTACATTATTCTTTATACAGGGGATTTGTCAGGTTACTCTAGCTTAAGTGACGGCTTATAGGGTTGTTACACGATTCCCCCTCTTTAACATTCTTTTTCCATAAAAAATCCTAGTAAGAGTATTCTTTCTTTTCCTAACGTAACTATACCTATTAACCGTGTGTAAAAGTGTACTTTAAAGAATAGCACCTCTTATCGCCGTAACCTTACAGACTTTACTTTAACTTTTAAATTGTAAATGTCGCCTTATAATCGTTATTCTTTAAAATCACTTTCCTGTCTTATTATTATATAATCAGACAGTTACTTTAAATACTTATTAATAAGGGTTTCGTCTTTATATAATATGTTTAATTACAGTAACGTTTTCCTTTAATGGCTCCTTTCTGAGAAGCGCCGTCTTAACACTAAACACGACGTTACTATATGAAACTTAGAGCTGAAAACTTAAAAGCTCCGTAAAACTGCTACTTAACTTAAACGGATTGAAATCTAACGTTATAGGATAGAAGAGTAAGCTTTCTTTACGTTTAGCCGGGAGGTAAAGATCCTTCGTTTCCAGGAGTAGGAGGAGGCCTATCTGGCTGCTCCTCCTAAAGTTAGCAAGTCCTTTAACTGGGGAGGTTTTTTGGCAGGAACACCTGCCGGTTCTTTTCCCAGGGGGTCGTTACCGCTAACGACCTCTTTTTAACTTTAATTTATAACTTCCTTTCTTTTAATAAACGAAAACGGCCTTTTTAATATAATGGCGGCGCATTTATTTATTTTTATTAACTTTTTCTTTTAACAGTACTTATTCTTATGTGGAACTTACCAGGAGCTTTAGAGGCCCTACCTCCTTATTAGGTTTAAGGTCCTTATAACCCTGGTTAAGGTTCCTAATAAATGTCCTTCCGTACCTATTAAGGAGTTTCTTACCACTTCTTAGGCTTTAAGTCCCACGGTAGTCTTACTCTTTAATATAGTAGTTTAAATATCAGATCTTATCTTATTTTTAGTTTTTATTATTAATTTTAATTAGTCTGGATTCTTTTAATGGAACTCTGTAATCAGGTTTAGGTATTTAAGGTTTTTAACTGGTTCTTATAAATTACTTTCAGGGCTATAATTTAACCATTTAATAAGATATTTAAATGTGTTTTTTCCCTTTTATAAATCTATAACTTCCTTAATGTTGTATTTGTCTTTATTAATATCGATCTTAATCTTCTTTTCTAGAGGAACTTCTTTTAGGGCAGGTTTTAAAAGTGAGATATGAAAAACCTTAATCCACACCTTTATATTAATAGGTAAGTTTAGTTTATAATTAGAGGTGGTAACCTTTTTCTTAATTTAGAACAGTCTGTACCTTTTAAAGTTAAGCTTTTTACTAGGCTGTTTTAAGTATAGGTTTCGTGAAAAAAGGTAGATGTGGTCCCCCTTTTAAAAAGTCAGTCCCTTAACTTACTTACCATTATAATAAAGTCCTTTCTTAAGTATTAGTTACTTAGTTTAATATTTATTAGTAAACTTTTTCATTTATTCGTATGTGAACTTAAGTTCGGCTTATAAGTGGTTATATAGTTCTTTATATCTGGTTTACATGGACTGCGGCTTAGGGGGTGTTGGTAAGTAGGCTTTAACGGAGCTTAAGCTCCTTACTGTAATTAATAAAGAACGGTAATATACCTGTTAACTTAACTAGTGTTATGTTATAAGTTATTTACACTGTTAATAACAGCTTAAGCTAATTATTTTATTTAAAGTTAATGTAAGCCTAAAGGTACGTTATAAGTATTTAATTAACTTACTCTGTTTAACTGTCTATCTGTGGGTAGAAAGCTGTTAAAAGCTTACTTTTCACACTTATTCTTTATATTAATCCTTATTAGAACTTTAACATAATCAGCTTATCTTAATCTGTAACGATGTTATCTGGCTAAAGGTGTTATAAAACTACCTCTTTCTTAAAGATATAAGTGAGTTACTCTGCTGTTATATCCTTTAAAATTAGTAAAAAATAAGCCTATTTTGTTAATCTGTCGATTATTATAAAGATTTAGTTATAGGTGACTCCTATAGCAGGGTTTTTAAACTTTAGAATCCTAGTGATAAAATTAAGTAAAATTAAACTTTATAACGCCTGTGGTATAAGGAGTGGCTTAAAAAGCCTATAAGGCTTATAATGTTAGTTTTACTTTTAATGGCAGACGTTACAGTTATTAACCACTTTCTTAACTAGCTTTTTTATTCTTAAGAAGGTGTATACTTATTAGGCCTGTGTAAGAGTCTTAACTTAACCTATATATCCTTTAAGTTAAGATTTATAAACCTGCTAAACATACTCCTTTTACTTATCTAGGTTATAAATGTACGGTTTCTCTTAATACCAGAGCCTTACTCCTGGTTTAGGCATGCCGTTTACACCTTTTAGCAGCTGTTCCAGCTAATAACTAGTTTTATTGTGGTTTAAATACTTTAGGCATTTCTTACCACAGTCTTACATATACCTTAAAAAGTCTTTTAAAAGGCACTTATACTTACAGGTTCCTTTTACTAACCTTTTTATTTAAAAGTCCTGTTATTATTAATAAATGTTATACTTTATTTATAAGTTTATACAGACGTTAATAATTTATTCTAATATCTAGTTATCTAACATTTATAATGTATACTTTAATATGCCGTTCCTAACTTTATTAAATATGGTGATAGGGATTAAGATTAGATTAGTATCTTTATAGTCTTATCTCTAATTAAAAGTATTAACTTACCTATTATCTTTTCCTTTAATATGATATATCTAGAAGTGGAATAAGGTTATTAACTTTACTTATTATATTTACTGTGGATTAAGTTCCTTTATTAGGAAGTATTAAAGGTTATTATAATTTAAAAAGACCTAAACTAGTTCTTCTATACCATTTAAATACGGTGTTTATTTAGTAAAGCATTAAATAATTACTATTAATTCCTTATTATAAATTAGATATTATAAAGCTAGGCTCTAGATCCCTTTTAATAAGAAGGTAATTAAGTGGCGTTTCTTATTATCTTAAACTTAACTAAGTTCTCTACTAATTATAAATTTTAAGGAGTCTATTTTAACTTAGAAAGGCTTTAAGAAATTAGGGAGAGTTAGGACTAGTGTTATAATAAAGGTGTGTTTAAAGTCTTTAAACACCTTTTATTATCTATCAGTCTACTTAAATGGTTTTCCCTTACCTATAAGTTTATAAAGTAGTTTTACGATTTTTATAAAGTATTTAATAAAACAGTAATAGAAGTTTATAAAGCTGATAAAAGTTTATAATTCTTTCTAATTCTTTAAAGTAGGTTAATCCCTAATTACCTTTATCTTCTCTAGTTACATTTTAAGCTTTCCAGGGGTTACCTTAAACCTTAAATAGTTTAGTTCCTAAACGTAAAAGTGGCTTTTCTCTGGGTTTACTGTCAGCTTTACCTTTTTAAAAGCTGTTAGGACTTATTATATGTGTTTTTAATATCCTTTTAAAGTTTCAAAATAGATTAAGACGTTATTTAAATATATAAAGATAAACTTATTAAAGAAGGGGTAGAGAACATTGTTAATAAGGCCTTAGAAGGTTATAAGGGTGTTTATTAATCCTATTAGTATAACACAGTATTAGTAATACCTGTTATAAGTCTGAAAGGCCGTCTTATATTTATCCTCTTCCTTTACTCTAATATAATTAAATCTTATAGGGAAATCGAGGCTGGAGAACTAATTTACCTTAATAATCTGCTTTTACATTTCTGTAATAAGTGGTAATAAGTAACGGTTCTTAATTATATCTTTATTTAACGTTTAGTAATTAATAACTATATATAGCTTACCGTCTCCCTTTTTTAGGATAAACAGCATTAAGTACCCTGTTAGGGACTAAGACTTTATAATAAACCTGTTTTTTAAGTTTTTATTAATATACTCCCTTAAGGTTTTAGTTTATTAGGGGTTTAGGTGGTAAGGCTGGAAGCTGTAAAGCTTCACTCTTAACTTTAGCTTAATTTCGTGGTCTTATAGTCTGTGATTTAGTAATTATAGTATCTTTTTTTAAAACAGGGTAAACTTTTTATATTCTGTAAGTACTTTAAATAAATCGACTTCCTTATTTATCTGTGGATTAGCTTCTTACTTTTTTCTACCTTTTAAATCGTTATTTAGGTAATGTAATAGACCTTTTAATCTTTTAACCATTTTAATAAACCTAACTTAAACCGTACTTAATTTTAAAGGTTTAACGTGCTTTTAAATTCTTTATATATCTTTAGAACAGTTTAATACCTTCTTAGTTTTCTCTAAACGGTAATTATAGCTAGGGGACTTATTAAAAGTAAGGTGGCTACTCCTTTAATTAATTACAGGGTTATACTTTTCCAGCTAGGGTAGACTTAGGATTATGTTATAACTTATAACTATTATAATATTAAAGTCTATTTATTATTTATCCCTGTCTACTTTAATTAAAAGTAGTAAGTAGTGGGTAACTTTACTGTTATTATATTAATATAAACCTCCTTTTTTATTTTAAATAGGAATAACCTCTTTATACTTTTTATTAGGGAGTTTCCTTTAGTTAATTAGTAAGGGGTGTATTAAGTTAAAAGCACTCCCGTTATTAATTACTGCTCTTACTTTAAATAGCCTCCCTTTTCCGTCTATTATATTAACATTAATGGAATAATGTTTATACTCCTTTAACATCTAAGTTATGGTAATTATCTATCCTTAAGGTCTTATCTAACCTAACCTTTAAATGCCTCTCCTTTTTCTTAGGGTTTTTACTAACTAGTAAATTACTAATTTCCAGCCCTTTTAAAAAGCCTGTAACCTTTTCCTAATTCCTTTTAGAAAAACAGGTAGCTTTAATAAACTTAGCGATTAACCTTTTTTAAGTTTTTACATTTTAACGTCTAGTTAATTTTAAACGGTATAATGTTTTTAAAGTCCTTAATAAGTTAATAGTACGCTTTATAAGACTGGATTACAGTAATGTCTTTTTACTTTTAAATCCATTAATAATCCTCTCACTTCTACCACTCTCTAGCTTTTCCATTAAGATGTAATAAGCATGTTGTAACTGGGTAATTATTAAGTACTCCTCTTTACTAGAATATAATAAGGGTTTAATTAATTATGGTAACTTTCCACTTATTACTAGATTCTCTTACCAGGGAGTAGGAAACTTAATAATAGGCTGGTTCCAACTCTACCCTTATAATAGTGTAATCCCGTCTTTATATACTTAAAAAGTGGTTATAAAAAGCCTTAAGTCTGTAATACCAGTTAAAAGTGTAATTATTATACACGTAATTAATCTATAATATATTCTTATAATTAGAATAGTTAATATTAACTATAAGTGTTATAATTATAAAGTATAAGATAGGGGAAGTGGCACCTTATTCCTTTTCTTCTTCCATTTGCCTCTATATATGTTATTTCTCCTAAACCTCTTTTTAAAACTTAGGTAGCAGTAACCTAGCTTATTTTTCTATAAAGTGGCCTTTTTTAATAAGTTAGTACTTAAGTTAATTAGTAAAGTAAACTTTATTACAGAGTTATAACTTAATCTTTATTATTTTATCTTTAAACGTTATAGTAAGGCCTTTAACTTACAAATCCTTTATTTTATTTATTAACTTTTAATATTTCTCCTTTAACTTTTAAACCCTTTATTAATATATTTACTTTATACCTTTTTAGGGGACCTTTAAGGTATTAGTTTAAGGTATATTAGCTTTAATATAGGGTAACTATTTAAGTTATCCTTTTTTTAAGGAGGTAAGGGTGTTAATCCACTTAACGTGTTTAAAGTGCTTAAGAGTTTTAAGGGGCACTGTTAAGAAGAACTTCCGTTTCTCCAGTTTAATTCTCTTAACTTATTCTTTTTTACCTTTTAAGGCTTACTTTACCGTTTAAATAACCTAAAGGGTTAATTCTTTAACTCCCTTTACTATCCTGGTAATTTTTAAGTTAGGGTCCTTCTTAAACTTCCTTAATTCTTAGGCTTACAGGGTAAGGTTTTTAAGGCTTGTAATAGTTAACTGGAACATTTCTTCTTAAAATCAGTTTTTTATAACCTACACCTTTAGTGGTTTTAAGTTTCCACTTTAAAGTCAGTTTTTTATAACCTGCACCTTTATAATTAACTCTTTTAAAACACCTTTAAAGACTAAATATATTACGTTTTAAGGTTTTTCTTCTTCTTTCTTATCTCTCACGTTATACTTATTTATCTAAATATAATCCTTTTCGTTACTTACTATCCTGATATAAATATCTTTTAAGTTAAACCTAATGTGTTTCCCTCCTTTTAAAACGGGTTTTTAACTAACCTGCTTTAATAACGGACATTACTGTGTTATATATCCTTTCTTATTACAGTTAAAGTATTAGACCTGTAATAAGTCCTTAGGCTGCTTTTACTACTACTGTTATTAAGGTTTATCACAGTTAGGTTAATTCTGGCGGTTTACTATACTAATATCTATTAACCTGGAGTGGTAACTTGTTATAGTTAACTAACTTCCTTTTTTCAGCTTATTTAGCTAATAAGGGGTCTGTTCCTTTTAATAATTCTTTTAATAATAGTAATTATAATACCAGTTATTAACCTTAATAGCTATTTTAATTAACTCCTAAAGGTGATCTGGCCGATCCTTTTAATAAAAGTCTTTAATAATATACTCCTTTAAACCACTTTAAAATAATATTATTAAGGCCTTTTACTTAAGCTTAATCTTTATTACTTTTAGCTTAAAACATATGGAGAACTTAAGGATTAAGGACGTCTGTCTTAAGGTTATAAGGTGCTGTTTAGCCTACTTAAGGGCGTTTAGTTCTTTAAACTTAATTTAGAGTTAGTTAATAAAGATATTAAAGTTATTAAAAAGGGCCTAAGTCTTAGGGGCCTTTTTACGTACTCTGTCTACAGAGAGGTTATTAATTATTTTTACGTAAGGTTTATATTAATAAGTGGTTACTTTATTTAATAAGGCTCTGGTAAACCTAACCTTTCCTTCCTCTTTAAAAAACTGCTTATTATAATAGGTGACATAGCTTTAAAGCTGGGCTATTTAAAACTTTAACTGTGTAGAGTCTCCCTTAAAGCGCGATAACGGGGGGAGCTTTACTTATCTCTTTTATAAACCCTTAAGGTCGTTATTCTCCAGCTTAATAACGTTAAGTCGGGCCTGGAGCTTCTTAATAAGACTAATACGGCTTTTAATATCTCTAGGAAAGGTTTTATTAAGTTCCTTAACCAGTCCCTATTAGTTAAGGTTTAAGTTTTTAAGGCGTGCAGCCAGCTTATTAATAATGGGGAGCTAAGGCTAAGTTTACGCCTCCTTAATTTCCTTACCTTTTCTAAAGGTTAATATATTAATGGGAGAGAGGTAGTGTCTGGGAGTTTAATAAATAGCGTTTAGAACTGTAACATTAATATTATATTATAACCTGCACCTAATACAGGCTTTAAAAGGACTGGTATAGGTTAAGACAGAACGTATAACAGGACGTTAACAGGTAAGGGGTGTTTTAAAGACGGCTTATTAAGTTAGCACTTTTAAACGGGGGGTTTAATGTCACTATAGGTTACTGTCACTATAATGCATAAAGGTGAGTCTGAACAGTAGGATATAAATGAATAATTAAATACTAGTGTAAGGAATTAGAGTCCCTTATAGTAGTTATAGGCATAATTATAACTATTTATAATAACTAGCTAGAGGTACCTTATACCTTACTTAATGCCCTGTTGCTTAGTAAGGAACTAAGCGACCTGTTACTAAGCACCTCCTGCTTAGAGGTCCCATAGATGCTTAGTAGGTGAGCACTTTTGCCAAGACTGAGCAACTACTAATTGGTTATAGGGGCTTTGGGTCTTTACACCCCTGGCCCAGTGCGCAGTACTGTGCGTACTGTTTCCCTGCACTGTTCCTTATGCGGGGGATTCGTCGGGCCGCTCCGGCCTAAGTAACGGCCTGCAGGGTCGTCACATAATACTCTCTATACCTATCCTTTTTCCCATTCCTGTAAATAACTGTAAATCTCTTCTTCTTTACCCAGCGGTTAACTGCAGCCTAGAGGTCTTTAATAATAAGAGTTTAAATGCTATCAGGTGGGTTAGGAATATTATTATTATTAGATGTTTCACCTCTGTTATCAGTTTTATCCTTACAGTCACTTAGGTATAAAATTAAAGAAGAACGCTCGAATACCTTATCACGGTCCTTTAAATCACTTAAATTAATCGAAATTAGTTAGGGGCGTGGTTAGTTAACTGGCTGTTTAGCTGGTTGTTTGGCTGTTACCTTCTTCATTCGTGCGAGAACATCCTTATAATATTTTAAATCGCTGAAATCGCTGGAATCTGCGTAATTCTCACCTGCGGCCTCGGAACCGTTCAAGGGCGAAAAATCGGCACAGCTGGCCTACGGTAGCTGCGGGGATTACACTGCATCAGCTGGCATCGCTGCAGGTTGCCGCGAGCGATGCTCAGCGACCGCGCGAGGGTTTCTGGCCATCCTAAAGGGCCCGTAACATTCTAAAACGGTCAGATTAGCTGTAACGAAGGTATTGAGTCGATGCGACATACTGGTGTTGCGTGAGCGTTGCCTGGTGGAAGTCGAAAGGATTCTCAAAATGTGGTTGGCATTGATGTGAATGTGTGCAGGCATAGAGTATAGATGAAAGGCGGCCATAGATAACCCTAACCCTTGTGGGTGCCCATGCATCAATTTTTGGCTGTGGGTGCCCGCCTATCAGGCGCCCGCAATAAACCCCCCCAACAAGTCGCTCCAGCGTTCCGTCCCGTGTGCTTGACAGGTGTCAGCAGGTGGTAGCCCTGGCCCGCGCGGTGATGATTGGTTGTATCAGGGCGGCCAGGTGGCGAAGGCAGATCTAATCCACACTGCCAAACGGATGTGATTGGTCTCTGGTGCACTGCCTGTCTGAGAGCTCTCGAAAAAATTGAAGGCGATGGATAGCGTTTGTTCCTTCAAGTACTGATTGATGCCCTGGGAGCCAATTATAACTCCAGCACAAGATCCATTCTGTTGTGGAACCGTTTGGGGGACTTGGCAGCACAGGTTCTGGCATTCAATTCGTTCACGTTTCACGCACGCTCGCCTTACTCTCCGCACAACAGCCAATCCACACTGTGATACAGGGGCGGGTGGTGTAGTGAACAGCAGCACGATTGGGTCTTGAGTCCACCCCGAGCCGGGTGGCAAACCCTCATTGCACGGGTTGTAGAAAGTCCCTGCTTGTACCTCTATTGGACTTAGCCATTGGCCGAATCGCCACGCTGGAGTAGGGCGGTGAGTGCCATGCCAAGTGCATGCTTCAGAGTAAATAAATTTCACCAGCCGAGATGGCCTGCCACGAGGTGGAACGAATCAGTTTGACACCCCTACTGAAATACCAAGAGGCCTTCAGTGGCTTTTCGAAGGCCTCCTGCTTTTCGTCGAACGGGTGTTCTTACATCACGTGAGCGCCATCCCCTGAACACTTGGGCGTCATCGAAAAGCGAAGTTTCGGTCTGCAACCTTCGGAAAATTGTAAACCCGTCTCTCACGTTGTTAGGAACGCTTCAGCGGTCAGCAGGGAGGTGCACTTCAGCACTGCGTGGCACTCAGAAAAATTGTTCCACGGCAATCGTGCCAACCACGATCCTACTTGTGTCTGGAATACGACCATATCAACTCCACCATTTCATGGCGTGAGGCCAAGCCATGTATACGGACGAGTATTGCTGCGATGTCTAAGTGTTGGATATGTACAAAGCAGATTGAAGCCATTCTCCAGACCTTCCCGATTGGCTCCCGGAAAGAGTGGGGCTTCCGGTGCAGGGGCTGACGCACGTGCCACGCGGGAGTTGCCGAGCACTCTGCGTTCTCTCCACCAATCCAAACTCCACCTGCCTGCTTTCAGCAAACAAGCACGTCGGCGAAGCAAAAATGGCCTTCGCGATCCGACAGACGGTGGGCTCGCGGCCCGCGACATCACGCGTTCCGATCGAAGTCTGGTTCATGATAATTGAGAATATCTACGAGCCGACCCTTGCGTGGGCGGAAACAGAACCCCAGGAACCGCGTCCAAACAACTACCACGCCATGATGCAAACGCTCCACAGCCTTTGCCTCACGTCACGAACGGTTCGGGAACTTTCGCAACCCTTCATGTACCGCGAATTCGCCTTTGGATACGAAGATCGGGAGCGCTATAAGCACCAGCGCACCTATTACTCTTCCATTCATCCTGACCACAAACCCCTGTTTACGCCGTGGTTGAGACGTCTGGCATCCCTCGCAAACACGCTGTTGAAACGCCCTGACTTGGCCGCTCAGATGACGCATGTCTTCCTGGATCCTAGGCTCTTGCATATGCGCACAGAATTTGAGAAGGACACTACCCGCCTTGCCAGCCATACCCTTGCACTTGCCCGCTTCGATCCCGACAAGGTCCTAGTCAGCAAGGATAACCGTCAAAAGTACTGGTCGTGTGTGTTGTTGACCCTCACACTTCGCCTGATGCCGAATCTTAGACACTTGGCCGAACACAGTTTGATGTGTTATATCGACGAAGAACTGTACAACCGGGGCTACGAAGATTGGGTGGCGGAGATCATGCATTCCCTCTCTTACTCCTATTTGTCAGATTCAGAACTCGCCGCAGTGCGTGCGAGTAATAGTTGGGGAAGGCCAAAGACAATGAAAAAGATACCGGCAACTCTGAAAAGCCTCGAGCTCATGGTGCCCTTGAGTGCCGGGTGGAGACAATGCTTCGACGCCAATATTTACAAATGGGGCATCGAAAGTCTGACGATACGACAGCACGAAACTTCACGATCATCAGTGCAGGGGCTAGAGGAGGTTATTCCCTTAATCGACACAGTCAAGAACCTTCGACTCCTCAACCTCCCACTCACAACGCAAACAACGGACAACCCTTCGATTCTGAGGAAATTCACCAAACTCGAGATCTTCGTTTATGCGAGCCCGAGACAATTCGTGGAAGCGGAAGACACAGAGGACTCCGACAGCTCCTCTGAGGCTCCTGAAGATCTCTTGGCTCCCATCGAAATCACCACTTCTCTCTTCACCAGCATGGAAACCCTGACACACCTCCATCTGGACATGCGCTCCATCCCTCCTGGCTCGCGACTGATCCGCTCCTTTCGCCAATTCAAACGCCTCGAGTCACTCACCATCTCGCTGAACAGCGTCGGTCCCAAGGGCGGCAAGGCCATTGGGGAATGGCTTCAGAGCTGGCTCCCCCACTCGCTCAAGAGCCTGGCGATGCTCTTGGCGCACTTCGATGTTAACTTCGACAATCCTCCTCCCTCGGGCATACGGCGGATCATCACGGAGGGGGTGCTTTACCCGGAGTTGAAACGGGTTCGGTGGGTTCATGGTAATTCACCCTGGTTTGGAGAAGAGACACCCGTTCTTACGGAGAATCGGTTTCGTTCGAGGTTTGGGGAGGTGGATGTTGAGTGGGTGATTGAGGGTATGGGGCCGAGGGTTGAGAATCCTTGGGTTGGGGAGCACCGAGCTCATCAAGGTGGGTTTTGGCGCTTGAGGTCTCGAAGGGGTAATTGGTAACTGACAATGTTGCCTGCAGTATCTGGGTTATGAATGATGATGATATCATGATGAACTTGGGTCGGCGTTTAAAATGCGGTCTTACCTACCAAGGAGGAGTTTCTCGACGTTGGCAAACTTTGTTCTACGCTACCGACTAAAACCCAACAAACTATTGTAGACCGAGGCATCGAGACAACACGAAACCTTCCAATGAACCAATCGTTCTTTTGGGACCCTGGCCATGCTGTCCTCCTCCCTTGGGACGACTGCCGTCAATTCTTCACTGTGATCCTGTCTCATTCTCTCCTACACGTCTCGGATATGTCATTCCCTCAGCAAGTTTGCCATCCTCACTGAAGACCATGTGGTCTTTGAGCAATTTCACCCACGTAGTAAGCGCAGTATTAGCCCCTCCTTCTTGCACCGTATCCTCCAACTCTTCAAACCGCCTCTGGGCGAAGAGGTCCCTGTCGGTTGGGCCGGTTGGGAGTTTGCCATGGATCCAACGGAAGAGCAGGCTATACTCGTATTCCCATTCGTGTTCTCTGGCTTGCGTTTTGAGTGGATGTTCAGTCAATACCGTATCTGGTCTGCCCCTGTTGATGTTGATCATTCTTTTTGGGGGGCACCAATGAATGGCCGTCGAGGCCGTGGCGTTCGGAGGCTCTTCCGGGCCTTTCCATGATGCGGTCCAGGTCTTCAGGAGGTCGGAGGTGATGGGTTCTTCCTCCTTCGCCATCGCGAGGCGCACGGTGAAGTGGATGTCCGATGGCAGGGTGCAAGAGCTTTTCAGGTACTCATGGCGTGGCCGCCAGCCTACTCCCAGTATGGCCCAGTACCAACCAACCTGTGTTGGATGACCTGTGTGTGTATGTTGTTATTCCTCTGCGAGTGTACGGGGCAGGAACTGCCACTTCCTAAGGAAGCAGTACCCACCTGAGTGCTCACGCACGGACAACGTCCTGGTCTCTTTAAAGGTCATCCGCCACTTGCTGACTGTGAAGTTCCACTCGAGAAACTTGTGCTTCAGATGCTTGTTGATCTCAAATTCGTTGAAGGCAACACCGACGTGA
>Ga0247781_1000235_pt1 | contig 16317 bp, 15 predicted proteins | sample UWRJL184509B5_FD_179922 | JGI IMG/M metagenome (GOLD analysis project Ga0247781, IMG submission 179922) | Plant litter microbial communities from Arlington Agricultural Research Station in Wisconsin, United States - UWRJ-L184-509B-5 | ecosystem: Environmental > Terrestrial > Plant litter >...
GCTGACCATCTCCTCGGACGAGATCCGGGGGGCGCTAGAGCGCTACGTCTCGTCCTATTCGCCCGAGGTCTCCCGCGAGGAGGTCGGCATCGTCTCCGATGCGGGCGACGGCATCGCGCACGTCGAGGGTCTGCCCTCGACCATGGCGAACGAACTGCTCGAGTTCGAAGACGGCACGTTGGGTGTCGCCCTGAACCTCGACGTCCGCGAGATCGGCGTCGTGATCCTCGGCGACTTCACCGGCATCGAAGAGGGCCAGCAGGTCAAGCGGACCGGCCGCGTTCTCTCCGTGCCGGTCGGCGACGCCTTCCTCGGTCGCGTGGTCGACCCGCTGGGCCGGCCGATCGACGACCGCGGCGAGCTGCCCAACGAGGGCTTCCGCGAGCTCGAGCTGCAGGCTCCGAACGTGATGAACCGCCAGCCGGTGAAGCAGCCGCTGCAGACCGGCATCAAGGCGATCGACGCCATGACGCCGATCGGCCGCGGCCAGCGCCAGCTGATCATCGGCGACCGCAAGACCGGTAAGACCACGGTCGCGATCGACACGATCATCAACCAGCGGGCGAACTGGGAGACCGGCGACCCGGAGAAGCAGGTTCGCTGCATCTACGTCGCGATCGGCCAGAAGGCGACCACCATCGCCTCGATCCGCGGCACGCTCGAGGAGTACGGCGCGCTGGAGTACACGACGATCGTCGCGGCTCCGGCTTCCGACCCGGCCGGCTTCAAGTACCTCGCGCCGTACACCGGTTCGGCCATCGGCCAGCACTGGATGTACGCCGGCAAGCACGTCCTGATCGTCTTCGACGACCTGACCAAGCAGGCCGAGGCCTACCGCGCCGTGTCCCTGCTGCTCCGCCGTCCGCCGGGCCGTGAGGCGTACCCGGGTGACGTCTTCTACCTGCACTCCCGCCTGCTCGAGCGCTGCGCCAAGCTCTCCAACGAGCTGGGTGCCGGCTCGATGACCGGTCTGCCGATCATCGAGACCAAGGCCAACGACATCTCGGCCTACATCCCGACCAACGTCATCTCGATTACCGACGGCCAGATCTTCCTGGAGACCGACCTGTTCGCCTCGGGTGTCCGCCCGGCGATCAACGTCGGTACCTCGGTGTCCCGGGTGGGTGGCTCGGCGCAGGTCAAGGCGATGCGCTCGGTCTCCGGCCGGCTCCGTCTCGACCTGGCCCAGTTCCGTGAGCTGGAGGCGTTCTCCGCCTTCGCCTCCGACCTGGACCGGGCCTCGCGGGCTCAGCTCGAGAAGGGCGTACGCCTGGTCGAGCTGCTCAAGCAGCCGCAGTACTCCCCGTACTCGGTGGTTGAGGAAGTCATCGTGATCTGGGCCGGCACCACCGGCCAGCTCGACGATATCGCGGTCAACGACGTGCGCCGCTTCGAGCAGGACTTCCTGCAGTGGATCAAGCGGCACCGCAGCGACACCGTGACGGCGATCGCCACGACCGGTCTGCTGACCGACGACGACGTCGAGAACCTCAAGAGCGGCATGAACGAGTTCAAGGAGCTCTTCAAGCGCGGCGAGACCGGCTCCTCGGTCAGCGAGAACCCGGCCCAGCCCCTCGAAGAGGGCCGCCAGACGCATGAGACGGTGACCCGCGAGGTTCCCCGTCCGGCCGAAGGTAAGTAGTCATGGCCGGTCAGGTACAGGTCCTCCGGCGGCGCATCCGCACCGTCCGGTCGACCAAGAAGATCGCGAAGGCGCAGGAGCTGGTCGCGACCAGCCGCATCGCCAAGGCCCAGGAGCGAGTCACCGCCTCGAAGCCCTACGCGGAGGCGATCACCCAGGTCCTGACCGCCCTGGCGTCCAACGCGACGATCGACAACCCCCTGCTGGTCCCGCGTGAGCGGGTCCGGCGGGCGGGTGTCCTGCTCATCACGAGCGACCGCGGCCTGGCAGGCGCCTACAACGCCAACGCGATCCGCACCGCCGAGCAGCTGATCTCCCGGCTGCGGGCGGACGGCAAGGACCCGGTGCTCTACGTCGTCGGCCGCAAGGGCGTCGCCTACTACCGGTTCCGCAACCGGCCGATCGAGGCAAGCTGGACGGGCTTCTCCGAGCGGCCGACGTTCGCCGACGCCAAGATGATCGGTGACGCCCTGCTGGAGGCTTTCGTGGCCGGCGCGGACGACACCGAGGCGACCTACGGGCCCGACGGCATCCAGGGCGTCGACGAGCTCCACATCGTCAGCACGCAGTTCAAGTCGCTGATGACGCAGAGCTCCGAGGCGCACTTCCTGGCTCCGATGCAGGTCGAGGAGCGTGTGGTCGACCCCGGCCTGCGCCCGGCGTACGAGTTCGAGCCGGACGCCGACGAGTTGCTCGACGCGCTGCTGCCGAAGTACCTCAACACGCGGATCTACGCGGCGTTGCTGGACTCGGCGGCGAGCGAGTCGGCGTCGCGGCGGCGGGCGATGAAGAGCGCGTCCGACAACGCGGACGACCTGCTCAAGCGGTACACGCGCGAGATGAACTCCGCGCGGCAGGCCGCGATCACCCAGGAAATCAGTGAGATCGTCGGCGGCGTCGAGGCGCTGTCCTCGGCAGGAAGTGATATGTGATGACTGCTGTAGCTGAGCCCACAAAGGCAGTGACGGGCGTCGGCCGCGTCGTCCGGGTCATCGGCCCGGTCGTCGACGCCGAGTTCCCCCGCGACGGCATGCCCGACATCTTCAACGCGCTGCACGTCTCGGTCACCCTTTCCGAGGGCACCAAGACGCTGACGCTCGAGGTCGCCCAGCACCTCGGCGACAACATCGTCCGCGCCATCTCGATGCAGCCGACCGACGGCCTGATCCGGGGCGCCGAGGTCACTGACACCGGTGCGCCGATCTCGGTGCCGGTCGGCGAGGTGACCAAGGGCCACGTGTTCAACGCCCTCGGCGAGGTGCTGAACGCCGACCCGGCCTCGCTGGACATCCAGGAGCGCTGGTCGATCCACCGCAAGCCCCCGGCGTTCGCGGACCTCGAGCCGAAGACCGAGATGCTGGAGACCGGCATCAAGGTGCTCGACCTGATCGCGCCGTACGTGCGTGGTGGCAAGATCGGCCTGTTCGGCGGCGCGGGCGTGGGCAAGACGGTGCTCATCCAGGAGATGATCATCCGGGTCGCCCGCAACTTCGGTGGTACGTCGGTGTTCGCCGGTGTCGGCGAGCGCACCCGTGAGGGTAACGACCTCATCCTGGAGATGGAGGAGGGTGGCGTTCTCGACAAGACCGCTCTCGTCTTCGGCCAGATGGACGAGCCGCCGGGCACCCGTCTGCGGGTCGCGTTGACCGCGCTCACGATGGCGGAGTACTTCCGGGACGTCCAGAACCAGGAGGTGTTGCTCTTCATCGACAACATCTTCCGGTTCACCCAGGCCGGTTCCGAGGTCTCGACGCTGCTCGGCCGGATGCCGTCCGCGGTGGGTTACCAGCCCACCCTGGCCGACGAGATGGGCGAGCTGCAGGAGCGGATCACCTCGGTCCGGGGCAAGGCGATCACCTCCCTGCAGGCGATTTACGTGCCCGCCGACGACTACACCGACCCGGCGCCGGCCACCACCTTCGCCCACCTGGACGCGACCACCAACCTCGAGCGGTCGATCTCCGACAAGGGCATCTACCCCGCCGTGGACCCGCTGGCCTCCAGCTCGCGGATCTTGGCACCCGAGTTCGTCGGCGCCGAGCACTACGCGGTCGCCCGGGAGGTGCAGCGAATCCTGCAGAAGTACAAGGACCTGCAGGACATCATCGCCATCCTCGGGATGGACGAGCTCTCCGAGGAGGACAAGGTCACGGTGCAGCGGGCTCGCCGCATCGAGCGCTTCCTCTCGCAGAACACCTACGCCGCCGAGCAGTTCACCGGCGTTCCCGGCTCGACGGTCCCGCTCAAGGAGACCATCGAGGCGTTCAAGAAGATCAGCGAGGGTGAGTTCGACAACTACCCCGAGCAGGCCTTCTTCATGTGCGGTGGCCTCGAGGACCTCGAGAAGAACGCACACGAGCTGATGAAGGGCTGACTCAGCTCCTGCCGCTTCTCGCGACTCAGCGTCAGCGAAGCCGCGCCGACCGTAAAGGTAGGCGCGGCTTCGCCGTGTCGGAGAAAAGTTCGTCCCGTTTGTACGGATCTGAGAAGTCCTGAGCGGTCGTTTGTGGTTACTCTTGCCCATCGTCCGAGGGCTGTACGCGAGATGGGGGAGTACGTGGCTTCGAAACGGCGTACACCGCTCTGGGCTCGGCTCTGTGCGATCTTCGGCTGCGTTCTCATGGTGCTCAGCGGTGGCGCCCTGGTGACCCAGCAGGTGCTGGTGTCGCGCTACGCCGGTGCTGTCGAGACGCAGGACCTCTTCGGCAACGCGGCCGCGGCCAACGGCGAAAAGGTCTCCGACATCAAGGGCCCGCTCAACATCCTGCTGGTCGGCATCGACCCGCGCAGCGACGAGCAGACCCCGCTCTCCGACTCGATCATCGTGGCGCACATCCCGCAGGACATGAAGCAGGCCTACCTCTTCTCCATCCCCCGTGACCTGGTGGTCGACATCCCGCCCTTCGTCAAGACGGGTTTCCAGGGCGGCCGTTCCAAGATCAACGCCGCGATGGGGTACGGCAGTGCGATCGGGAACGGCAAGCACGACGTGGTGCAGGGCTTCGACCTGCTGGCCAAGACCGTCAGCCGGCTCACCGGCATCCAGAAGTTCGACGCCGGCGCGATCATCAACTTCAACGGTTTCAAGGCGATCGTCGAGGCGATGGGCGGCGTGACCATGACGATCGACCAGAACGTCAAGTCGGAACACCTGCAGCCGAACGGCAAGCCGCGCTCGCGCCTCTCCCGCTGCGCCGACAACTCCTGCGCACACCCCTATTACGGGCCCCAGGCCGAGTACCGGAAGGGCACCTACCACCTGCAGGCGTGGCAGGCCCTCGATTACGTGCGGCAGCGCTATGGCCTGCCCCGCGGTGACTACGACCGCCAGCGGCACCAGCAGCAGTTCATCAAGGCGATGGCGAAGCAGGCGCTGAGCAAGAACGTCATCACCAACCCGGCCAAGCTCGACAAGGTGCTCAAGGCGGCCGGCCAGGCGCTGATCTTCGACGGCGGCGGGCACAGCGTGGTCGACTGGGCCTTCTCGATGAAGAGCATCCGATCCGACGACATGACCCTGATCAAGCTGCCCGGCAGCTCGATCATCGTCGACGGCGACTACCGCGGCGAGGAACTGGAGCCGAGCTCGAAGGATTTCTTCGCCGCGGTCCGGCAGGACCAGGTGCAGAACTTCATCTTCCGGAACCCGAAGTACCTCAACGGCAACTCCTGATCACGATGTGGTGGTCACCACCCGCCGCTACCGCGTGTCGAAGTGCCGTCTAGACTTCAGGCATTCGGCTCTGCCGAGTGTTGATCCGATGCAGGCTTGAACAGGGAGACAGCGTGGCCAACCAGCTGCCCGTCAAGGTCGTCGCCGTCGAGGAGCGCGTCTGGTCCGGCGAGGCCGACATGCTCGTCGCGCGCACCACCGAGGGTGAGATCGGCGTGCTGCCCGGTCACTCGCCGCTTCTGGGTCTGCTCAAGGAGCCGTCGCAGGTGCGGGTGAAGCTCGCCGGCGGCGAGGAGCTGACTTACGATGTCACCGGGGGCTTCCTCTCGATCGACGCGGACGGCGTGACCGTCCTCGCCGAGAGTGCCACGCCCGCCACGCCCGAGTCCCGCTGACTCCCGCGATGCGGATTCTGGAAATCTTCGGAATCTGTATCGTCGCGCTGCTCGTCCTGCTCTTCGCAGTCTTTTTCCGCCGTCGCCTGATCATGGGCGGCGGCGGAACCATTCGCCTGCAGATCCGTGTCACCACGCTGGTGCCCGGCCGCGGCTGGTCCACGGCGATCGGCCGGTTCGCCGGCGGCGAGCTGCGCATCCACCGTCTGTTCAGCTTCTCGTTCCGCTCCAAGCGAGTGATCGAGCGCGGCAGCACGGTCGTCGAGAGCCAGCGCCGCCCCGAGGGCCCCGAACGCCTCACGATGCCGGGCCACTGGGTGATTCTGCGCCTCGCCGCCACCCTCGACGAGTTCGAGATCGCGATGGCCGAGTCCACGGTCACCGGCTTCCTCTCCTGGCTCGAGGCCGCCCCACCCGGCCAGCCCGGCAGTGTCGCGCCCCGCCCGGCGATCCGCCCGCGCACGCTCGAACACTGATCCCCCGCGCGCGTTGGTGGGTGGTTAGTCGGGTGGGGCGGACTGGAGCTCTACCTCGAAACCCCAGGCGTCCTCGAGGTAGGCGGCGTACGAGTCGGGACCCCCTGCCCGTGGGTGACGGTCGGGGAAGAGCAGCGCCCACCCGTGGTGCGACGACTCCGCGGTCAGACGGTCGACCTCGGCTCGGCCGCCGGCGTTGAAGGCCAGGTGGTTGAGCCCGGGCGCGAGCCGGTCGTGTACCTCCGCGGAGCGGGCCGGCGACTGCTCCAGCACCAGATAGACCCCGCCGCAGCGCCATGAACGGCCGCCGGGGAACTCCTGGTAGACCGTCCAGCCCAGTTCGCCCAGCAGCCAGCCCCACGGGCCCTTCGCGCCCTCCAGGTCGGGCACCCAGAGTTCGACGTGGTGCAGCACCCGGCTACTCCGCCTCGGCCGCGGCGCCGCCGGGGACCCACTTCACGTCGTTGCCGGCGTTCGCCGTGCGGCTCAGGATGAAGAGCAGGTCGGAGAGGCGGTTCAGGTACTTCGCGGGCAGGTCGCCCGTCCGCGTGGGGTCGGCCTGCAGCAGGGCCCAGGTCGACCGTTCGGCCCGCCGTGCCACGGTGCGCGCCACGTGCAGCAGGGCCGCGCCGGGGCTGCCACCCGGCAGTATGAAGCTGTCCAGCGCGGGCAGCGGCTCCAGGAACCGGTCGCACCAGCCCTCGAGGCGCGTCACGTACTCCTCGGTGATCCGCAGCGGTGGGTACGGCGGGTCCGGCGTCTCGGGGTTGCACAGGTCGGCCCCGACGTCGAAGAGGTCGTTCTGGATGGCGGTCAGCACGGCCCGCACCTCGTCGGGCAGGTCGCCGAGGGCCAGCGCCACCCCGATCGCGGCGTTGCACTCGTCGGTGTCCGCGTACGCCACGATGCGGGGATCGGTCTTGTCGGCGACCTCGTTGTTGCCGAGGCGGGTCAGCCCGGCGTCGCCGGTCCGGGTGTAGATGCGGGTGAGGTGAACGGCCATGGCCCTACCCTACGGATGCCGTGCGGGGCACCCTACGGACGCGGTGCTGGGTGCCGGACCATACGATGGCCCGCGTGGATGTGATCAGGGTGAAGGGCGGAATCCCGCTGATCGGTGAGGTCGCTGTGGGTGGCGCGAAGAACTCGGCACTCAAGCTGATGGCGGTGGCGCTGCTCGCGCCCGGCCGCAGTGTCGTCGAGAACGTTCCGCGGATCACCGACATCGCGATCATGGCCGAGGTGTTGCGTCGGCTGGGCTGCCAAGTCTCGCTCGAGGGTGGCCACGCGACCATCGACGTGCCCGCCGCCCCGGGCAGTGAGGCCGACTACGACCTGGTCCGCCGGCTGCGGGCGTCGATCTGCGTCCTCGGCCCGCTTCTCGCCCGTACGGGCTATGTCCGGGTTGCCCTGCCCGGTGGCGACATGATCGGCTCGCGCGGCCTGGACATGCACGTCTCGGGTCTGGCCCGGATGGGCGCCCAGATCTCCGGCGAGCACGGCTTCGTCATCGCCTCGGCCCCGGGCGGCCTGCGCGGCAGCAAGATCTGGCTCGACTTCCCCAGCGTCGGCGCCACCGAGAACCTGTTGATGGCCGCCGTGCTGGCCAAGGGCGTCACCGAGATCGACAACGCGGCCCGCGAGCCCGAGATCGTCGACATCTGCGAGATGCTCACGGCGATGGGCGCGCGGATCGACGGCGCCGGTTCGTCCACGCTGACCATCGAGGGCGTCGAGGAGCTGCACCCGGTGCGGCACACCACGATCGGCGACCGGATCGTCGGCGGCACCTGGGCGTTCGCCTCGGCGATGACCCGGGGTGACGTGACGGTCCGGGGGGTGCGGCCCGAGTTCCTCGCCACCGCGCTCGACAAGCTGGTCCTGGCGGGTGCGACGGTCGAGCCGGGGGACAACCAGTTCCGCGTACGGATGACCGACCGTCCCAAGGCGGTCGACATCGTGACCCTGCCCTACCCGGGGTTCGCGACCGACCTGCTGCCGATGGCGCTCGGCCTGGCCGCCGTTGCCGAGGGCTCCTCACTGGTCACCGAGAACATCTTCGACGGCCGGTTCATGTTCGTGAACGAGATGGTGCGGCTGGGCTCCGACATCCGTACGGATGGGCACCACGCCGTGGTGAACGGGCGCGAGCGGCTCTCCGGGGCACCGGTGCGGGCGACCGATATCCGGGCCGGGGCCGGGCTCGTCATCGCCGGGCTCTGTGCCGAGGGCGTCACCGAGGTGGGCGAGGTGCACCACATCGACCGCGGTTACCCTGATTTCGTGTCCGACCTGGCCAAGCTGGGTGTCGAGGTGGAGCGGGCCGACGTGCCCGAGCCTACGTTCGACTTCTAAAGCGGCGTTCAGAGCGCCGGGGAGTCGCCGACCAGCCGCCGGGCCTCGTCGACCTCCTCGGCGAAGACCAGCACCACGGTGCGGCCGTCCCGGTCGTACGTCTGGGTCGCTCTGATCCCGGCCGCGCGCAGCAGCCGGCGGATCTCGTCGGCGCCACCGGCCTCGATCGTGACGGCCGCTGGGCGGAGCAGGCCGTAGTCGTCGGTGAAGTAGGGATCCGGATCGCCGAAGATGGAGAGGCCGTCGGCTTCCGGCTCGCGGACGGATGTCCATTGCAGGCCCATCCGCCAAAAGATCGCGCCGAGGAAGCCGACCAGACCGACGGCGATCAGCGGCCCGACGAGGTACCAGCCGTTGCCTGACGCCATAGGCACAGTCTCGCATCGGCGCGCGCCCATTTTCCGGAGAATTGCCCCGATCGAGCGGCACCCTGCGCTCAGTGTCCGTTCAGTAACACCGCTAGGGTGACCCTGTTGTTTTCGGGTCGGCGAAGGAGAAGCAGAACATGGCGGGTCGACTGGCGGTCATCGGCTCCGGGCTGATGGGTTCCGGCATCGCACAGGTCTCGGCGCAGGCCGGGTGGCAGGTCACCATGCGCGACGTGGACGACGCGGCGACGAGCCGGGGGATGGCGGCGATCCGCGACTCGCTGAGCCGGTTCGCGGCCAAGGGCAAGATCACCGAGGAGGAGGCCGAGGCGACGATCGCTCGGATCACCCCGACCACCGATCTCGACGCCGCCGCCGACGCCGACGTGGTGGTCGAGGCCATCTACGAGAAGGTCGAGGCCAAGCACGAGGTCTTCCGTGTCCTCGACAAGATCTGCAAGGTCGGCGCGGTGCTCGGCACCAACACCTCGGCCATCCCGATCACCCAGATCGCCACCGTGACCGCGCGGCCCGAGTCGGTGGTCGGCATCCACTTCTTCTCACCGGTGCCGATGATGAAGCTGGTCGAGCTGGTCCGCGGCTACCAGACCTCCGACGAGACGCTCGCCGCCGCGCGTTCCTACGCCGAAGAGATCGGCAAGACCTGCGTCGAGGTCAAGCGAGACGTCGCCGGCTTCGTCTCCAACCGGCTCTTCTCGGCGATCCTGGTCGAGGCGGTCAAGCTGGTGGAGTCGGGCGTGGTCAGCGCGGCCGACCTCGACACCGTGATGAAGCTGGGCTTCGGGCACGCGATGGGCCCGCTGGCCACGGTCGACCTGACCGGCCTCGACGTCATGCTGAACGCGGCGAGCAACATCTACCGGGACACCGCGGACGAGAAGTTCTTCCCGCCGGAGCTGCTGCAGCGCATGGTCCAGGCCGGTGATCTCGGGCGCAAGAGCGGCAAGGGCTTCTACACGTACTGAGCTCGGCCTGCAACGGGTCGTTCTAGCTGTTCTGCTCCTCCAACTCACGCGGAGCGACCCGCAGCCGTACCTTGGTGATGGCCCGACCGGTGACCTCGACGACCTCGGTGGTGTGCCCGTCGATCCGCACGGTCTCGCCGGCCTCGGTGGGGATGTGCCCGAGGTGGGCCAGCACCAGGCCGGCCACTGTGGTGTAGTCGCCCTCGTCCAGATTGTCCACGTCGACGCCGATGTCGGGCAGGTCGTGGATCGGGAAGGTGCCCGGCAGCAGCATCGAGCCGTCCGGCTCGCGCACCACCGACTGCACGTCCCGGTCGGTCTCGTCGTAGATCTCGCCGACGACCTCCTCGACCAGGTCCTCCATCGTGATGATGCCGTCGATCGCGCCGCGCTCGTCGACCACCAGGGCGAGCTGCTGGCGCTGCAACCGCATCTGGCGCATCGCGTCCGACACCTTGAGGGTCTCAGGCAGGAACAACGGTGCGAACATGTGATCTCGTACGGGACCCTCGGCGTCGACGAGGTCGCGCAGGTGCACTACGCCGAGCACGTCGTCGAGGCCCATCGGCCCGGTGACCGGCGCCCGCGAGTGCGCGCCGGCGATGAGCTCGCGCAGCGCCTCGTGCGCGGTCGCCCCGGCCGCCACGACCAGGACATCACGACGGGGCACGAGGATCTCGCGCAGGATCCGGTCGGCGATCTCGAAGGCGCCGCTGATGATCGTCCGTTGTTCGGGCGTGAACTCCTGCTGCTGGGTGACCAGGTCGCGGATCTCCTCGGTGCTCACCTCCTCGCGCCCGGCGTTCGGGTCGTTGCCGGTGAGCCGGACGATGAGGTCGGTCGACTTGCCGAGCAGCCAGACCGCCGGGCGCGACAGCGCGGCCAGCGTGTCGAGCGGACGGGCTACCAGAAGCGCCCAGCCCTCGGTGCGCTGCATCGCGATGCGTTTGGGGGCGAGCTCGCCGACGACCAGGGTGAAGAAGGTCAGCACAATCGTGACGAGCACGATCGAGACCGGGTTGGCCGCGCTGCCGAGGAAACTGAGCGGTTCGTTCAGCGGCTTGGCCAGCGACACCGCCGCCGAGGCGGACGCCAGGAAGCCGGCCAGCGTGATGCCGATTTGGATGGTGGCCAGGAACCGGTTCGGGTCGCGGGCCAGCTTGGCGAGGGTGCGGCCGGTGCGGGTCTGCCGTTCGAGCCGCTGGAGCTGACTGTCCCGTAGTGAGATCAACGCCATCTCGCTGCCGGAGAAGGCCGCGTTGAGCAGCACCAGGACGACGACCAGGACGATCTGCCAGCCATATCCGCCCATGGCGGCGACCAACTCCTTCTTGCGGGGATTCCGGCGGTTTACCCGTCAACCGCCGTGATCAAGCCTCTCAGATTCAGCCGCCCCGTTCGGTGGTCCGGTTGAAGGTTGTCAGGCAGCGCGAAAGGTGTCCGGCAGGAGCGACCGCTGCCGGGAAGACCTGAGCGGCTCAGAACAGGGTGAGCTCGTCGCGTTCCATGCCGCGCAGCCGGTCGTAGTCGACGACCACGCAACGGATGCCCCGGTCGGTGGCGAGGACCCGGGCCTGCGGTTTGATCTCCTGCGCCGCGAAGATGCCCTGCACCGGCGCGAGCAGCGGGTCGCGGTTCATCAGTTCGAGGTAACGGGTGAGCTGCTCGACGCCGTCGATCTCGCCCCGGCGCTTGATCTCGACCGCCACCGAGCCGTTCTTCGCGTCCTTGCAGAGCAGGTCGACCGGGCCGATCGCGGTCATGAACTCGCGCCGCACCAGCGTCCAGCCCTCGCCGAACGTCTCCGGGTGGGCCGCGAGCAGCTCCTGCAAGTGGGCTTCGACCCCGTCCTTGACCAGCCCGGGATCGACCCCCAGCTCGTACGACGTGTCCTGGAAGATCTCCTCGAGGGTGATCCGGAGCTCCTCGCCCGCCTTGTTCACCACCTTCCAGACGCCCGGCGCCTCCTGCAGCTTGCAGGGCGGGCTCATCCAGTTCAGCGGCTTGTAGGCACGATCGTCGGCGTGGATCGAGACCGAGCCGTCCGCCTTCACCATCAGCAGCCGGGTGGCCGTGGGCAGGTGGGCGGACAACCGGCCGACGTAATCGACCGAGCACTTCGCGATGACCAGGCGCACCGGACGACAGTACCGTCACGGTCGCGGCCCGAGCCCAGCGGCGTTCGCGGGGGTTTGCCATCCTGGAGCCGTGCTCGAAGCGCTCACCGGTACCGGCCTGGCCGCATCCGCCGGCCTCAATGCCTACATCCCCCTGCTCACCATGGGTCTGCTGGCCCGCTACACCGACGCGATCGACCTGCCGACCGGCTGGTCGTGGCTCGCCAACGGCTGGACCCTGCTGATCCTGGCCCTGCTGCTGGCGATCGAGGTCGTCGCCGACAAGATCCCGGTGGTCGACCACGTGAACGACGTCGTGCAGACCGTCGTGCGGCCGACCGCGGGCGGCCTCGCCTTCGGGGCCGGATCGTCGTCCGAGACGGTCACGGTCAGCGACCCGGGGTCGTTCTTCGGGTCGCACCAGTGGGTGCCGATCGCAGCCGGGGTGGTCATCGCGCTCGCCGTGCACGGAGTGAAGGCCGTCTCCCGGCCTGTGGTGAACACCACTACTGCCGGATTCGGTGCGCCCGTCGCGAGCACGGCCGAAGACATCGGCAGCGTGCTGATGTCCGTCCTCGCCATCCTGCTGCCGGTGTTGGTCCTGGTCGGACTCGTGGTGATGGTGCTGGCGGGCATCTGGGTGGTGCGCCGGCGCCGACGGCGGAAGGCGTTGTCGGCTTCCGGCACCCCGGCGCGGTTTGGTTGACTCTTCCGGTGCCCGCCATCGCCGCACCCGCCTCGCCCCGGCCTGGTGGGCAGCCTGCTTCCTGGTCGGCCGCGATCCGGCCGCGGGGCAATCGGGCCGCGCCGACACGCAGCACATGATGGCTTGTTTCGGGATGAAATAGGTAAAATCCCCCATCGTGCATTTCGGGGGGACGAGTGGGTAGCCATCGCAACGCGCTGGTGGCCGCCGTCCGGCGGGAACTGGCCGAGGCACGCGGTGCCGCCCGGGCGGTTCTCGCCGAGGCGGAGTCGGCTCGCGGTGAGACGCTGAACCGGCGGCGGCTCGTCCGGGACGCGTACGCGACCTGCCTCAACCAGCTCGCCGAGGCCCGTGACTCCGCCCGTCGCACCGTCCTGCGCCGCTTCGAGTTCGAGTCGTCCCGCCTCGCCGGCGATGTGCGCCAGCTTGCCGCCGAGAGCGCGACCGGGGCGGCCGGGCTGCCCTGGCGCATGTGGGCGCCGAGCGAGCCCCGGCCCGGCGACCGTCCCGGCCTGCTGCGGATCGGCACGTTGACCTTCGAGGACGCCGCTTCCGTCCCGGCCCTCGTCCCGTTCCTCGACGCGGCCCACCTCACCCTCTCCGGTCCGACGGCGGAGGTGGACGGCGTCATCACCGGCCTCCTGCTGCGCGCGCTCGGCACCACCCGGCCGGGGGACGTGCAGCTCACCGTCTACGACCCCGAACGCCTGGGCGGCACGCTCGCGTCCTTCGCCCCGCTCGGCATCTCGTTCGTCGGGCCCGGCGGGCTCGGCCCCACCCTCGATCACATGGTCGAGCACATCTGCCGGGTCAACAAGACGGTCCTGGCCGGCGAGCGCCGGTCGCTGGCCGACCTCACCGCGGCCGCCACCGGCCAGCGCGCCGAACCGTGGCGGGTGATCGTGCTGCTGGCCGACGCGGCCACCGCCGCGGAGCTGACCCGCTCTCAGCGCGCCCAGCTCGACCGGATCGTGCGCACCGGCGTCTCCTGCGGTGTCCACCTGGTGGTCCGGGGGCTCGAGCTGGCCGAGCACCCCAGCCTGCGGCGTCTGCGGGTGCGTGACCAGAGCGCCACCTGCGACCTCACCGGCGACCTGGAGATCCGCCTCGACCCGCCGCCACCGGTCGACCGGGTGACCGCGTTCTGCCGGGCCACCGCCGAGCGGCTCCGCGCCGGCCCGCCACCGGCCCGCCTGGCCGACCTGGAACCGCGCGAGTTCTGGGCCGAGTGCTCGGCGCACGGCCTGGTCGCACCGATCGGCGACAGCACCGACGGGTCGCTGGTCGAGGTACCGCTGGGCGACGACCCGCCGCACGCGCTGATCGGTGGCCCGTCCGGATCCGGCAAGACCAACCTGATCTACGCCTGGCTGGCCGGGCTCGCGACCCGCTACGGGCCCGAGGAACTGGCGCTCTACCTGCTCGACTTCAAGGAGGGGGTGTCCTTCGCCCGCTTCGTGCCCGGTCCGCGCGACCCCGGTTGGCTGCCCCAGGTGCGGTTGGCCGGCATCAACGTCAACGGCGACCGCGAGTTCGGCCTGGCCATGCTGCGCCACCTGAGCGAGGAACTGCGGACGCGGGCCCAGGCGGCCAAACGCGTCGACGCCGCCAAGCTCGCCGAGCTGCGAGCCGAGGACCCGGCCGGGCACTGGCCCCGGATCGTCGCCGTGATCGACGAGTTCCAGGTACTGCTGGCCGGCCGCGACGCGGTCGCCGACGAGGCCGTCACGCTGCTCGAGGACCTGGCCCGGCGCGGCCGCTCGCAGGGCATCCACCTGATCCTGGCCAGCCAGGACGTCAGCGGCATCGAGGCGCTGTGCGGCCGCTCCGGACTGATCGGACAGTTCACCTTGCGGGTCGCCCTGCCCAAGGCCCGTCGCATCCTCGCCGACGACAACCTGGCCGCCGCGGTCATTCCCCGCCACCACGCGGTGGTGAACGCGCAGTCCGGCGCCTCCGGCGCCAACCAGGTCGTCCGCCTGCCCGACGCCGGCGACCGACTGGTCTGGCGCAGCCTGCAACGCCGCCTGTGGCGCGACCGTCCGGACGGCTGCGACGAGCCCCGCCTCTTCGACGGCGACGCGGTCCCTCGGCTCCCCGAGACGTGCCGACCCTCGGGTCCGGTCCCGACCGCCACCACACCGGTCGGCTCCTCACCCGGGGCCGTGCTGGGCGAGCGGATCGACGTGGCCGCCCGCCCCGCCCGGCTGCGTCTGGGCCGCATGTCCGGCCGCAACCTGGCCGTGCTCGGCACCCGCACCGAGGAGGCCTGCGACGTGCTCGCGGCGGCCGCGTTGTCGCTGGCCGCCCAGGGCCCCGCCCACTTCAGCATCGTCTGCCTGGACGCCGACGCGTCCCGCCCGGCCGCCCGGTTGATCGCCGAGCTGCCGTCGGCGGACTGGTGCACCGCTCTGCCGCCGCTCGGGGACGGTTCGATCCCGCACTACGTCATCGGTTATGCCCTGGACGCCCGCCCCGACCCCGGGCTGCGGTCGCTGCTGGCCGAGGGACCCGAGAACCGCACCCACGTGCTGGGCTGGTGGCGGTCGGTGGCCCGGCTGCGCGACTCGCTGGGCGGTCCCGGTGCCCGGCTCGACCCGATCGGCGCCTGGGTGGCTCTCGACGTGCAGGGCGCCGACCTGTCCCCGCTCTATCCCCAACCCGGCGGCCCGGCCTGGTATCCGCGGCCCCGGCGAGCGCTCTTCTTCGACCGCTCGGTGCACCGAACCCCAGAAGTCATCGTCCCGTACGAGGTGAACAGTGACCACACGTGAGCCGATCGGCCGCGATTATCACCTGATGGTCAGCGCCCTGGCCGAGGCGACCCGCCGGCGCGACGCCGAACTGGGCAAGGCCGAGAACGCCTATCAGGAGAGCGCGGCCCAGGCCGCTGGCGAGCTGGCCCGGGCCGAAGGGGACGCGCAGTCGGCGGATCGCTGGGCCGGGGCCGCGGCGGCGCAGGTGCTCGACGTGGACCGTGCGGCGGACCGGCTCTGGGATCAGTTGCGCCGGGCCCGGGGCCTGCGGGTGCGGGCGCTGGGCGAGACGCCGGAACCCTCGGCCGTCGAGTCGTTGCCGCGGGTGGCCCTGCCACGCAGCCCCGGCTCGGCCCCGGAGCCGACCCGGGAGTCACCCCGGACCCTGCTGAACCGCGCTGCCGAGAGGATCGACCACACGGTCCGACCGGCCGAACGCCGGGCGCTGCCCCGGTGGGCGCTGCCGCTGCTGCCGCTACTGGGTGCGGCGGTGGCCGCGCTGGCCGGCCTGGCCGGGTCGAGCCTGGTCACCTTCGGGAGTACGGGCGTCTGGGGCGGCGTGATCATCCGCGGCGTGGGCTGGCTGTCCTTCCTGGTGGCACCCTCGGCCGGAGTGCCCCTGGCGGCGTTCCTCGCCCATCACCGTCTGCGGGCCCGTCTCGACGTCGGCGGTATCAGCCTGACCCTGTTGGGCGGGATGGTCTCGGCGACGCTGCTGTCACTGGCCTTCGCCGCCACCCGCTAGGTGGCTGGTGTTTTTTGTGGGGTCTCGCGGTGGGGGTTGCGGCTGTGTCAGGCTGACGGTCGTTGATCTTCGGGTGTGGGAGGGATCGGGCGGTGGCG
>Ga0247781_1000237_pt1 | contig 16299 bp, 13 predicted proteins | sample UWRJL184509B5_FD_179922 | JGI IMG/M metagenome (GOLD analysis project Ga0247781, IMG submission 179922) | Plant litter microbial communities from Arlington Agricultural Research Station in Wisconsin, United States - UWRJ-L184-509B-5 | ecosystem: Environmental > Terrestrial > Plant litter >...
CGCCCGCCCCACCGGAACACGACAGCGACGCGAAGGCGATCCACTTCCCGTCGGGCGACCAGGAAGGCCCGGCGGCCACCCGCGTGCTGAGCCGGCGCGGCGCACTGCCGTCGGCCCGCATGACCCAGACAAGCCCACCCTTCAGATAGGCGATCAACTTCCCGTCCGGCGCCCACCTCGGCCGCGCATGAGTCCCACCGCTGGTGAGCCGCTTCTCCGCCGACCCTTTGCTCACATAAATATCACCCTTACGCACATAGGCCACCAAACTCCCCAGCTCAGGCACCCCCGCGTCGACCCCCGACGCGTCAGCAGCACTCGACGCGTCAGCCACGGCCGTATGTGGTATCCCGCTCCGAGCGTTCGCAGCCGTCGGATGAAGCGCCACCCCCACGGCGACCCCCGCCAATGCCAGGCCCGTGCCCATCCGACCAAAGACCTTCATGCCGAACGCCCCCCGACGCACCGTGCCAGCTTTACATCGAGAGGATCGTCGCAACCGTTCTGCTCCTAAGACATTCCCCGCCCGAAACCCCGAATTTCCCCCCTTCAAGGTCGACCACGCGCCGCGTCGACCTTCAACCCCGCACACGTCCGCCGAAAAGACCGCAAACGCCCGATATACACCGTCCGCGGACACCGTCGGCCCCGACATATCGAGCAAGAGCCCGCTCGATCAAAACAAGAACAAGGAAGACGGCCCTCCATCGCGCTCGAGTGGCCACCATCCTTGATCTCGGGCCGCCATCCCGTCGAGAGCCCCTACTCTTGGATCGCGGGCACGGCCGAAGACCCTCGGCCGCAAAGACGACCGAACACCACTCGCGATCAACAAGATCAGCCAAGAAGCGTCCACTTCAGCCGCCCTTCGGATCGGGGTCCCAGCAGGAAAGCCGGGGAGACCTACGCTGCAAGTGCGGGACACGGGCTGCGCCGTGCGACCGCTCGGAGCAGGACGGGCGCGGCCGCCCCCGCGGAGACATCGGGCCGGGGCGGCCGCTGATCGGGGCAGGTCAGGCGGCAGCGGGGGTGCTCCACATGGCGGTGAAAGCGGCCGCCTCGCCGGCCAGCCAGGTCTCGATGTCGGCGGGCTTGACGGACCGGTCGAGGCGGTGGACCACACCACGGCGCAGATCAACCAGGACCGGGTCGGCGTTCGGGAGAATCTGGTCCATGTGGCGGGCCATCAGGTGCAGCGTGGCAGTGACGGCCTCGATGGTCGGCGGCGCCTCGTCGAAGTGCAGGCGCACCGCCTCGCGCCGGCCGTCCTCGTATTTCAGGCCGAAGTGGGGGTTGATCTTCACGACCAGTGGGCCCACGGAGGCGAGCGCGTCACGGGTCTGCGCCAGCCCCACCTGCTCGGGATCGCCGAGGGAGGCGAGGTAAGTCTTGGCGCCGACGCTGACCGACCCGTAGAGCGGCTTCCACCGCTCCTTGACCAGGTCGACCACGCCGGACAGATAGCTCCCGCCGGTGCGGAACGCGATGTCGGCCTTGAGCGCCTTCACGAGCTGGCCGTGCGGGTTGAAGCCCGACCGCCGCTCACGAGCACGCCGCAGCCCACCCACGAACGTGGCCTTGGCAGGCCCTGTGCGGGTGACGTAGCGCGTGAAGCCGAGCATGGTCGCGTAGGGCGGGATGACGGGCACAGGACTGGTCGAGGGAACACTCAGAACGGACGCGGTCACGTCGATCTCCTAACTGGCCCAAACTGATCGAGGACGCTCTCAACACGCCCGAAGATCAGCAGGTCACGAACCCTTTTAGTACATACATTCTAATCGACAGGTACGACATTCCCAACCCCGCGGCGTGCCGTCGTCGTTGTCCCGTCCACGCGAACCTTGCGGAGTCCGGACCTACCTCGCGGATGATCTTGCGGAGTCCGGGTGTCGTCTGCCAGTTGAGGTGAGGCACTGCCAGCGTGTCTGAGGCATCTCGCTGTTTCTGCCATTTAAGTTGAGGCATATTGATGGCTGCTTCAGCGAGGGCAGGTGGCGGTGCACGCTGCGAGAGCGGTGCCTCCGGCGAGGCCGAGCGATCGGTTCGAGCTGGTCTACGTGGACTCGGCCGGTGAACGTCAGCGAGGACCGCTGTCGTTGTGCTGGAGTTTTCCGTTCGAGCGGGCTGGGGCGGTACGTCAGTTCACGTCTCGTCGCGGCCAGCGGAGCTTTTCGGGCCTGTGGTACTTCGCCAGCAGCGGTGAGCACGTGGGCTATGAGTCTTGACTGGAGCGGGACCGGCTGATGATGTTGGATGCGGATCCCGACGTGGTCGCGGTGTCGTCGCAGTCGTTCTGGTTGTGCCGGCAGGACGAGGATGGCCGTTCCGTGCGGCATGCGCCGGACTACTTCGTCCGGCGACGCGATGGAACCGCCGTGGTGCTCGACAACCATCAACCGGACGCGACAATTCGGCCATCGGCATGTTGAAGATCAAGAACGTGCGAGTTGATCTCATGGACCAGGTGGCCTATGTCGGTGATCTCGACAACTTCAACTCCGCCGTCACGCAGTGTCTCGACGCCGCGGCATTCTGCGAACAGGAGCGGTTCTCGTAGTGCGATCACAACTCGCTTAATACCGGCGGCGAGGATCCGCTCTGTGCAGGTGACTGGTCGCGATTGTCGCGTGGTACAGGGCTCCAGTGTGCTGTAAATGGTGGTATGAGCGAGGTCAAGGCCTGACTGGCCGGCCAACTTGGCAAGTGCGGCCTCTTCAGCATGATCACGGCGTTCACCCTCGCCGGTGTAGCCTGTGGCCCGCACGACGCCGTTGTGGTCGACGACAATCGCCCCGACCGCGTAGTTGGTCAGTGTCGGTGGTGACAGCCGGGACAGCTCGACCGCCTTCGCGAGCCACCCTCGGTCGTCCTTGGCTACGCCACTCATTCAGGAACTCTCCGATGTTCCGCGCCTGCTGCGCCGGTTGCGGCGTCGAGTACACCTACCCCCTTTCGGGTGGTCCTCGGCGACCGCACCTCGTGATCGTCTCGCCGCTTCCAGGAGCAGAGTGGCTACTGACACTTGCCTGGCGTACCTACTGAAATTTAGCTGGCGCACACCGGATGAAGTTGGCCAGCCCGCCGGAACATGTCCAGCAGCGTGGTCTCCGTCCGCCCGAAGATGGCCAGCCCGTACCCGAGGCTCTCCCGCGGCTCCCTCCGACTGCACCGCTGAAACACTGGTCGCGTGACGGACGAACGTCGCCCGGCCGGGCATGGCCGCCTCGGCCTCACGCTCGCAGGCGACCTTCAGATTGCCGTACTCGCCGTCGTCGGACTCCGGCGGCAGCAGAGGGGCATCCTCCGTCCGGCCCGCCTCGGCCGAGGCCGGATAAACCGCGATCGAGGACATGAAGACGTACTGCCCGATGCGCGGCGCCAGCATCCCGGCGGTGGCAGCAACCTGGCGCGGGTGGAAGCCGCTGAAGTCGAAGACCGTGTCCCAGCTGCCGGTGCCGAGCGCAGTCAGGCCGGCCGGGTCACCGTCCACGGTCCGGTCACCGATCAGGCGGGGCACGCCAGGAAACAATTCCGTGCCCGTGCGCCCGCGGTTGAACAACGTGACATCGTGCCCCGCTTGCAGGGCCTGCTCGGCGAGGTGACAGCCGAGATACTTGGTGCCACCGAGAATCAGCACGCGCATAACGGGGCTCCTTGGGCAGAATGCCGTGGTGATCGAGACAACGCTGCCCGGCTGGCTTCCCGACCTCGACGGCACGATCATCGGCGGTGATCTACTGCGCGGCTGGGCGCTGTCGGAAGTCTGGCGGATCCGCCTGGACGGTGCCACCCGAAAATCGGTGATCGTCAAGCGGGGCATCGGCGAACTAGCCGACGAGGCGCGGCGTTACCACGAATTGGTCGTCCCCCTCGGGATCGCTGCGCCCCGGTTGCTCGCAGAGGACGGCCCGGGGGTGATCGTCCTGGAGGACCTCGGCGGTGACAACCTCGAGGACCGACCGACCACCGAAGGATACGAGCAGGCCGTCCGCGTCCTGGCCCGGATGCGGGCCGAGTCGGCGCTGCGGCTGGCCGCCAACCCGGCGCTGGCCGCCGGTCTACGCCGATCCACCGCCGATCTCGTGGACGTGGCGGCCCGGGCCACCACGGCGATGACGGCCCTGCGCCCCGACTTGGCCGGCGCGATCGACGACCCGATCCGGGCGATGACCCACCGCCTGGAGCAACTGTCCAGTGAACCTGCAACCATCGTGCACGGCGACTTCCAGGCAAAGAACCTGCTGCACACCCCCGGCGGCGAAATCGTCACCATCGACTGGTCGGACGCCTACGTGCACCCCCATCTCGGCGACCTCTACCTCCTGCTGCGCGAGGGCCGCAAACACGGCCGGATCGAAGGTTTCCGGATGGACGCCTTACCGGCGCTGTTCGCGCACGAGGCCGGCACCGACCCGCAGATCGTGATCGACCAGATGGTGACCGGCGGTCTCTGCTGGACCATGAGCGCGCTGCGCTGGGTCGTAGAGACCGGCGTTCACACAGTCCCGGTGTCCCGCGAATGGATCGACGAACTGGTCACCGACCTCCGCGGGTTGGCGGACAGTCCGGGTTCAGGTTACGGATTCACCCGTACGTTTCCGGTCTCACTGGAGTAGGCGGATTCTCAGGCTTCGCGCAGCTGTCGCAGCGGGCTCTCGTGGCATGTGATCCAGGTGGGTGATTGGTAGCCCATCTGGGCGGATTGTGTCTCTAGCGTCGTGGCGAGTCTTAATGGATCAGCGATGGTTCGAGGATGGACGGCCTGCCGGACGTTGCTGAGGTGCTGCTTGAACGTCCGGCTGTCGGACGCGGAGAGGCGCGAGGTGTCTGGGACGGCCAGGCGGGCGGGTTTGGCTACGACCGGGTGCGCGGTGGAGGAGGCGGTTCGGGCAGTGGTCAGCCGCCCGACCCGCGTCTACCGCCTAGCGATCACGGCCGCACGGGGGCAGCCATAATTGGGTCGCACCGGCGGGCATCCGATAGTAGTGTCTCGCGGTGCCCAAGGTCGATTTCGTTCCCGCTCGCCTAGGCTCATCGTTTCGCTGGTTACTGGCGTCGTCGTGGACGACGAACCTCGGCGACGGCGTCGCCGCCGCAGCCGGCCCGCTGCTGGTCGCCTCGCTGACCGACGACCCGTTCCTGATCGCGCTGGCCGCGCTGCTGCGATGGGCGCCGGCGTTGGTCTTCGGCCTGTACGCGGGCGTCGTGTCGGACCGGCACGACCGTCGGCTGATCGTGATGGTCGCCGACGGCAGCCGCGCTGCGGTGCTCGCCGTGCTGGTCCTGGCGCTCGCCGCCGGCCGACTCGACGCGGCCGGCGCCCTCGTGGGGCTTGGGCTGCTCGCCACCGCTGAGGTGTTCGCCGACAACACCGCGTCGACGCTGACGCCGATGCTGGTGTCCCGCGACGACCTGGCGCTGGCCAACGCCCGTCTCCAGTTCGGATTCCTCACGCTCAACCAGCTCGCCGGCCCGCCGATCGGGGCCGCACTGTTCGCCGCCGGCCAGGTCTGGCCGTTCGCCGCTCAAGCCGTCCTGGTCGCCGCGGGCGTGCTGCTGGTCTTCCGGATCCGGCCGACCACGGGCGAGACCCCGGCGCGGACCAATGCCGTACAGCAGATCCGGGAAGGTTTGGCGTGGACCGTTCGCCATGCCGCCGTGCGTACCCTGGTCCTGACGATTTTGATGTTCAATGTGACGTTCGGCGCCGCCTGGTCCGTCCTCGTCCTCTACTCGCGCGACCGGCTCGGACTGGGCGCGATCGGCTTCGGCCTGCTCAGCACCGCCTCGGCGATCGGCGGCCTGGTGGGTACGGGCCTATACGGCTGGATCACCGCCCGCGTGAGCCTCGGCAACGTGATGCGCGCCGGTCTGATCATCGAGACGCTCACCCATCTCGCCCTCGCGGTCACCACCTCACCCCTGGCAGCCCTGCTGATCATGTTCGTCTTCGGCGCGCACGCGTTCGTCTGGGGCACCACATCGATCACGGTCCGGCAGCGGGCGGTCCCGTCCGCCCTCCAGGGCCGCGTCAACAGCGTCAACATGATCGGCGTCTTCGGCGGCCTCGTCGTCGGCTCGGCCCTCGGTGGCACCTTGGCCACCCACTTCGGGGTGACGGCGCCGCTCTGGTTCGCCTTCATCGGCTCCGCGATCCTCGTCGTCCTGCTCTGGCCCCAGCTGACCAAGATCGCCCACGCGGAACCGGACGAGACGTCAGGCTGACCGGTTGCTTCCGGCCCAGCCGGATCAGCAACCCGATGGAAGGCGAGCATCGCGCCGTAGAACGTGGCGAGCGCACCGGGATCGGGACAGTCGATGGCGATGCGAGGCAAGCGAGCGATGGCCATGCCCGCCAGGCTATCGACGATTGCGGTTGGCACAGGTCAAGATCGCGCAGTGACGTGCCGGCGCCGTTGACCGTTCGTACATCCGCTCCTGCCGCGATCCGGTACGCCAGGATCAGGCCGAAGCCAGCGTTGTGGCCACGGCGGTTACTCACGGTCACGGCCCCGTAGGCTGATGACCTGTGGGTGGATCGGTTACCGGTCTTCCGCCGGCACTGGTTGCTGCATCGAATCCGCCAAAATCAGCGAGAATCCTGACCACCGGGGTCTCGCTGTACTTGTCGAAGTCCGGACACCAGGTTTTCCCGCGGCCCCCTCCGACTGCCCCTCTGAAACACTGGTCGCGTGACGGACGAACGCGGAACGCGAGTTCGGGATGTACGCAGCCAACTTGCCCAGGAAGGACCGGTGTGGACGCGCGGACCTGAACTCGACTTCCAGACCGTGACCCTGCCCGAACGCGACTGCGACCTCGTTCGTGATCTCTTGGTCGCCGAAAAAGCGCAGACGGTCGTGGAGATCGGGCTCGCGTACGGGAGCTCCGCCCTCGCCATCGGCGAGGCCTGCTGGCCGTCGACGCACCGAACCCCCGCCACATTGTGATCGATCCATTCCAGCAGCAGGCGTACAACAACGTCGGGTGGGACCTGCTGTGTTCCGCGGGACTGGACTCCATAGCCGATCTTGTCGCCGCCCCCTCATCACTCGCGCTGCCCCAACTCGTCATGGACGGGGTCGTGGCCGATGCGGCCTTCATCGACGGCAGCCACCTGTTTCACGAAGTCTTCGTCGATCTCTACTTCCTTCGCAAGATCGTCAAGCCGGGCGGTCTGCTCCTCCTCGACGACGACTACCACCCGTCGGTCCGAGCCGCAGTGCGATATTACGAGCGGAACGTCGGGTTCACGGAGCTCCCGGACGCCTTCGCGACCGGATCCCTCAAGAACATCGGTGGGGACGGCGCGGCCGAGGTTGTCCGCCGATGCCGAGCCGTCAGGCTGCCCGATCCGTCGTTCGAGCCGGCGTTCGAGGACTTCAAGCCCTTCTGACTGGCCGACCCCCTTGGGCGATCGCAGCTACCTTTCCCAGGCATCCATGAACATTTCTGACGCGCCTCCACGGTCGTTTCGATGAAATCGCCGGACATCCCGCCAAGCTGCGCCGCCCGACATCGATGACGGCCGCCCGCTTAAGCGTGCGACGATCAAGACCATGTCGGAGCCAATGCCGGCCAACCGGCTGCCGCGGCAACGGCTTGATGAGCGCATCCTCAACCTGCTGTCCTCGCAGAACATGTGCGTGCTGGCCACCACCGGACCCGAGGGCCCGTTAGCAACACCGGTGCGCTACTACTCGCTCGACTTCGCGGTCATGTTCACTGCCGCACCCCGGTCCCCGAAGTTGCGCAACATCGCCGCTGATCCGCGGGTCTCCGTGGGCCTCTTCGCCCCGCTGGTCGGGCTGGCCAGCAGCCGCGGAGCACAGCTGTTCGGCGAAGCCCGAGTGCTGCCTCCCGAGCATCCCGAACGGGACCATTACTGGGACGCATTCCGCTGGGAGAACGAGCACGCCGAACGGAGCCTCCCCCTCACCGAACCGCCAAGCGACACCCTCGTGGTGATCGAACCGAACCGGATCGTCTACACCGAGCACTGGCTTCGACGCGAAGGGTTCGCCGCACGGCAGTTCTGGAAGCGGCCCCCGCCGGGCAAGCCCAGCGAGGAAACAGCCAACTAAAACCGGACGGACGAACGAAAGGCGTCCGTGCCGAGTTGCCCCCGTCCTGGGCGACGCCCCGACTGCTGGCCGGCTACCTGCGGACCGGACACCTTCCGGTCGGCTTCGCCGGGCGGCGATCCGAAGCGCGCCAGCACGAGTTGACGCAGCGATCTTTACGCGCGCCACTCGGTTCCTTGAAGACTCCGATCAAACCCGCTCCGGGATGCGGTCCAGGATGTGGCCCTGTCCAGGGTGCTCGACAACCTAGCCACGGCGGGAACGTGGGGCGCCCCGGGCGTCATCGCTCGGCGGCGCCTGTGTCGGCCGGTAGCGCTGCCGCGGGGATGGCGTTGTCGACGAGGACGGCTGCGATGGTGGTGGCGGTGGCGAGGGTTTCGGTATTGAGGACTCGGCTGCGGGCCGAAGCACCGTCCAGCAGCAGCGCCAGTTGCTCGCCGAGCTGTTCGGGATTGGTGGCGCCGGCCTCGCGGGCAGTCTCAGTAAGCCGGGCGGCAAAGGCTTTCTTGTAGTCGCGGGCGTATATGCGTGCCGGGTGGGCCGGGTCGGGGATTTCGACGGCCGCCGCGATGTACGGGCACAGCGGCGCGTGCACCTCGAACGCGGCGAGGAGGCGTTCGCGGGGGGTGAGGTCGGCCCGGTCGAACACTTCCGGCAGGACGTCGGGATCGAAACGGCGTAAGCATTCGGCGATCAGCTCGTCCTTGCCGGCGAAGTGCTGGTAGAGCGTGCGTTTGGACACCTCGGCCACCGCGCAGAGCTGGTCCATGCCGGTGCAGTTGATGCCTTGATCGCGGAACAGCTGTTGTGAAGCGCTGACGATTCGCTCTCGTGCGCCCCTGCCGCGGCGCAGGCCGCGCGGCCCCTTCTCCAACTCCGTCACACCCCCAGAGTAGCCCCATCGGGTACCGGCCGGTGTGCATAGCTTGCGGCCGGCGTCGCCGGCCGCTACGTTAAGAACCCAGATCGGTGTACTTAACACCGGAACGGCGAGTGGATGGAGTAGTTGTGGGAAAGCTCGATGGCAAGGTCGCGGTGATCACTGGCGCGACAAGCGGTATGGCGCTGGCCGGTGCCAAGCTGTTCGTCGACGAAGGGGCTCACGTCTTCATCTCGGGCCGGCGGAAGGACGTGCTGGACGAAGCCGTCAAGCTGATCGGCCGGAACGTGACCGGTGTACAAGCCGATTCGGCCGACCTCGACGATCTGGATCGCCTGTTCGAGACCGTCAAGCAGGAAAAGGGCACGGTCGACGTGTTGTGGGCAAGTGCCGGCACGGGCGAGCAGGGCCGGCTCGGCGAGATCACCGAGGAGCAGTTCGACGCCGCCTTCTCGGTGAACGCACGCGGCACGCTGTTCACGGTCCAGAAGGCGCTGCCGCTGTTCAACGATGGCGGCTCGATCTTCATGACCGGGTCGAACGCCTCGCTGCGGGGCTACCCCCAGTGGAGTGTGTACGCGGCGAGCAAGGCCGTGCTGCCCGCCTACGCACGAGTGTGGGTGGCCGAACTGAGGGACCGGAAGATCCGGGTGAACGTACTGACCCCCGGCCAGGTCGCCACGCCGATTCTGGAGAAGGTGCTGGACCCGGAGATGAAGGCGCAGTTCGAGTCCGTGATCCCGCGGCGAGAGATGGGCCGCCCTGAGGAGATCGCGTCGGTCGCGTTGTTCCTCGCCTCGGACGACTCGAGCTACGTCAACGGCATGGAGCTGGTTGCCGACGGCGGCACCACAGTGATCTGACGGCGGTGAACTGCTCACGACGTCGGCGGCCATCAAGCGGGCGCGGAAACGGACCGGGCCTTGCCCGCCCGGTCCGTCCTGGTTCTCCGTCGTCAGCGGGTGGGATGGACCACCCCGGCGGCGCCGCCGCCTCGACGGGTGGGTTCGGCGGCGGCGATGAAGCCGTTGCGGGTGAACTCGATCGCGGTGGCGGCGCCCAGTTCGGGGACGTCGGCGGCGAACGTGTGGCCCCGCGGGGTCAGGGCGGGGCCATAGGTCGTACGGAAGGCCGGCTCTGCTTGGATGCCCGCGGAGTTGCGCTGGGAAGCGCGCGGGGCCGCCATCGACTCGGGCAGTGACCGGCCGAGCACCACGCGATTCAGCAGGATCTGCAGGACGGTGGTGATGATGGTGGCGCCGCCGGGCGAGCCCAGGGCCAGGAACGGCTTACCGTCTCGCAGGATGATCGTCGGGGACATGGAGCTGCGCGGGCGCTTGCCGGGGCCGGGCAGGTTCGGATCGGGGGCGGTGCCCTGCGTACCGGTGAAGTTGAAGTCGGTCAGTTCGTTGTTGAGCAGGAAACCGCGACCGGGTACGACCATCGCGTTGCCGCCGGTCTGTTCGATCGTGAACGTGTACTCGACGATGTTGCCCCAGCGGTCGGCGACCGTCAGGTTCGTGGTGCTCATGCCCTGCTCGACCGGGCCGCCGACCTTCGCCGGGGTGCAGCCCGAGGAGTTCAGGTCGCCGGGCGGGACGGGCTTGGTCAGCGCGGTCGTGGGCGAGATCTGGCAGGCGCGCTGAGCTGCCCAATCGTCGGAGACAAGGCGTTTCAGGACCGACTGCGGCGTGTCCGCCCCGACGTAGCGGTTGCGGTCGGCGAAGGAGAGGGCGGACGCCTCGAGGTAGTAGTGCAGCGCCTTGGTCACGTCGGCTTCGGACAGGCCGGCCGTCTCGAGGATGTTGAGGGCCTCACTCACGGCCACGCCGCCGCTGGAGGGGGTCGACATGCCGTACACGGTCAGGTCGCGGAACGTCGACCTGGTCGGGGCCGGGAAGCGGAGGTCGTAGCGGGCCAGGTCGGACAGGGTGAGCGTGCCCGGGCGGATCGGGAAGGCCCAGGTGCCGACCGGGGTCGACGAGACGGGCGGCTTCTGCACGGTACGCACGATGTCGCGGGCCACGGCGCCCCGGTAGAGGACGTCGATGCCGTTGCGGGCGATCAGCCGGTAGGTGTCGGCCAGGTCGGGGTTGCGCAGCGTCGAGCCGACGGCCGGCGGGGCGCCGCCGGGCAGGTAGATGTCGGCCGTCGAGTCGAACTGGCCGAAGGCCGCGGCGTTGTCGGCGACCTGCTGGCGGAAGGTGGCGTCGACCGGGAAGCCGCGGTCGGCCACCTGGGCGGCGGGCTGGAGCAGGGCGGCGAGGGACTTGCTGCCCCACTTGCGGGTGGCAGCGTCCCAGGTCGCGAGGGTCCCGGGGGCTCCGACGGAGAGGCCGGAGACGCGGGCCTCCTGGAACTCGTACGGCAGGTTGTCGGTGGGGTCGATGAAGTGGGTCTCTTTCATCGTGGCCGGTCCGGTCTCGCGGCCGTCGATGGTGGCGACGCTGTGTTTGCGGGCGTCGTAGTAGACGAAGAAGCCGCCGCCGCCGAGGCCGGCGGAGAAGGGTTCGGTGACGCCGAGGGTGGCGGCAGCGGCGACGGCCGCGTCGACGGCGTTGCCGCCGCGGCGGAGCACGTCGAGGCCGACAGCCGTGGCGGTCGGGTCGACCGTCGAGACGGCGCCGCCGTAGCCGGTGGCGGTGGGGCCGAGCGGGGGTGCGGGCGAGGAGCCGCCGGCCGAGGCCGGTGAGGGCGCGACGAACAGCGCCGCTGAGAGGGAGAACACGCCAAAGACCGGCAGAATCCGCATCGATCCTCCGAAGTCGACTGCGATTTTCGGCGCTGTGGGTGCGGCCATCCCTAGCCCCCACCCACCCTGGGGAGAGGAAGGGAGCCTATGCCTTCGAGAAGCGGCAGAACCGGTTATCCACAGAGCCGTTGGTCTATATCTACCTACCAGATCCGTCAGGAATGCGCCGCCCATGTCGCGAACATCTCCGCGTACGGACCCCTCGCCGCCACCAACTCCGCGTGCGACCCGCTCTCGATGATCTTGTGTCCGTCCACCACGATGATCCGATCCGCCCGCATCGCCGTCGACAGCCGATGCGCCACCAGAATCGCCGTACGCCCGTCCAGCAGCGCGTCCAGTGCGGCCTCCACCCGCAGCTCCGAACGCAGATCCAGGCTCGACGTGGCCTCGTCCAGCACCACCACCCGCGGCTCGGCCAGAAACGCCCGCGCCAACGCCAGCAGCTGCCGCTCCCCCGACGACACCGACTGCCCCCGCTCGTGCAGCTCGGTCTCCAGCCCGTCCGGCGAACGTTCCACCAGCTCCCGCAGCCCCACCGCGTCGACCGCCGCCCACACCTCCTCGTCGCTCGCCTCCGGCCGGGCGAACGCGATGTTGTCCCGCAACGTGCCCGCGAACAGGAACGGCTCCTGCGGCACCACCCCGATCTGCCGGCGCAACGACTCCAGTGTGACGTCCCGCAGGTCGTACCCGTCGATCTCGATGCTCCCCTCGGACGGGTCGTAGAAGCGGGTCACGAGTTTGGCCAGCGTCGACTTGCCGGCCCCGGTCGGTCCCACGCAGGCCACCGTCTCCCCCGGCTCGATCCGCAGCGACACCCCTTCGAGCACCGGCCGGTCGGGCCGGTAGCCGAACGTCACGTCGGCGAAGACGATCTCCCCGCGTACCGGCGGAAGGGCGACCGCCGCGGCGCGCTCGGACACGGTCGGGGCCTCGGCGAGCAGGCCACGGATCTTGCCGATCGCCGCCTTGCCCTGCTGGTACTGCGTGTAGAGCTGGACGAGCTGCTGCACCGGCTGGAAGAACGAGTTGATGTAGAGGACGAACGCGGTGAGCTCGCCGATCGTCAGCTCGCCACGAAGCACCATCCGGCCGCCGAGGAGCAGCAGGACGGCCATCGCGATCAGGCCGATCACCGACGTGCCGGGGCCGTAGATGGCGTTGATCCGGCCGGTCCAGTCGTTGGCGTCGCGGTAGCGGCCGACGACGTCGCGGTGGGCGACGACGTTGCGTTCCTGCCGGTTGTGCGCGGTCACCACGCGGACGCCGTTGAGGCTCTCGGCCAGGTCGCCGAACATCGCCGCGATGGCGTCGCGCTGGCGGTTGTAGCCGCGGTCGGCGGCGTGCCGGAACCACAGCGAGGCGATCGCCAGCGGCGGCACGACCAGGGCCAACGTGATCAGGGCGAGGCCCGCGTTGTAGTGGAGCAGCACCCCGGTGACGACCACCATCGTCAGTCCCTGGATGAGGAACTGGGCGAAGCCGTCCTGCAGCAGGCTCTGCAGCGACTCCACGTCGGAGGTCATCCGGGTCATGGTGACCCCGGCCTTCTCCCGGGTGTAGTAGTCGAGCGACATCCGCTGCAGGTGGGCGAAGATGCGGATGCGCAGGTCACGGGTGGCGGCCGCGGCGAGCAGGCCGCTCTTGCGCATGCGGATCGCGGTCGCCAGCCCGGTGAGCAGCACGGCGGCGACGAAGCAGATCGTCGCGATGATCAGGACGCGCAGGTCTCCGGCCGCGATGCCGTGGTCGATGCCGACCTGCACCAGGTACGGACCGGCCTGCAGCAGCAACGTCTCGACCAGGATCGCGAGCGACGCGGCGAGGAGCAGGCCGGGCCGCCCGATCAGCAGCCGGGTCATCGAGATGCGACTGCCGGAGTCGTGCACCGGGTCGAACGGAACGGCCGGGTCGCCGTGGTCGGGTTCGCGCGCCTCGAGCTGGGCGACGCCTTCGACCAGGTCGTCGGGAATGCCCGAGAACGGCAGCCCGTTGCCCTTGCGCCCGGCCGCCCCCATCGACGGCCGCCCACCCACGTTGAACCCGCCGAAGCCACCCCCGTACATGCTCATGCGGAAGCCTCCACGGTCGTCGCCAGGACTTCGGCGTAGCGCGGCTCGGTCTCGAGCAGGGACGCGTGCGTGCCGTCGGCGATCACGCGGCCGGCCTCCAGCAGAACGACGCGGTCGGCCAGACCGATCGTCGAGAGGCGGTGCGCGACGATCAGTGTGGTACGCCCGCGCATCTGCTCCCGCAGCGACGAGTGGATGCGCTGCTCCACGGTGACGTCGATGGCGCTGGTCGCGTCGTCGAGGACCAGCACCGGCGGGTTGACCAGCAACGCCCGCGCGATCGCGACCCGTTGCCGCTGCCCGCCGCTGAGCGTGTAGCCGCGCTCCCCCACCACCGTGTCGTACCCGTCCGGCAGTTCGCGGATGAACTCGTCGGCGCCCGCCGCCACGGCCGCCTCGACGACCTCGGCCCGGGAGGACGAGGGCCTGCCGTACGCGATGTTGTCGTGCAGCGAGAGCGAGAACAGGAACGGCTCGTCGGGCACGATGCCCACCTGCTCGCGCAGCGAGGCCAGCGCGAGCGCGCGCACGTCGTGCCCGTCGATCGTGACGCGTCCCCCGGTGACGTCGTAGAACCGCGCCGCGAGCCGCCCCAGCGTCGACTTCCCCGATCCGGTGCGCCCGACCACGGCCACCGTCTCCCCGGGCCGGATGCGCAGGTCCAGGCCGTCCAGCGCCGGGGTCCCGTTGGGGTACGCGAAACCGACGTTCTCGAAGGCGAGGTCGCCGCGCAACGGCACGACGAGCGGGTCCGGCCCGTCCACCACCTCGCTCGGCGTATCGAGGATCTCGTAGATCCGGCGCGCGGACGCCGAGGCCCGCTGCCCCATCATGATCATCATGCCGAGCATGCGGAACGGCGGCTGGAGCATCAGGACGTACGAGTTGAAGGCGACGATCGTGCCCACGGTGGTCTGCCCGTCGATCACCATGATGCCGCCGACCAACAGCACCAGCGCGAGCCCCAGCCGGGGCAGGTTGTCCAGCAGCGGGTTCCAGCGGCTGCGGATGCGCGCGTCCTCCCGGTAGGCCCATCGGATCCGGTCGGCGCTCCGCGCCAGCGACTCGAGCTGGCGCCCCTCGGCCGCGAAAGCCTTGACGATGCGGACGCCCTGGATGTTCTCGTCGACCACGGTGGCCAGCCGGGCCAGGCGGGCCTGGATCATCCAGGAGATCGGGAAGATCGCCTTGCGCATGCTGACCCCGAGGATCCCGATGATCGGCATGGTGGCCATCGCGACGATCGCGAGCGGCACGTTGATCGAGAGCATCAGTCCGAACGCGACGACCGCGATCAGGCACTGGACGAGGATCGACGGGCCGAACGAGAGGTACATCTGCACGGCGCGGATGTCGGAGCCCGAGCGCGACATGAGCTCCCCGGTCTGCACCCGGTCGTAGAAGCCGAACGGCATGCGTACGAGGTGGGTGTAGACGATGTTGCGCAGGTCGTACTCCATTTCGTACGCCGTACGCAGCAGGTAGAGCCGGGCCGCGAAGTTGATCACGCCTTGCAGCAGGGCAAGACCGACGATCCACCAGACGTACGTGCTGAGCCGCCCGGCCCGGTCGACGATCGCGTCGTCGATGCCGATGCGGACGAGGTTGGGGATCTGCACCTGCACGATCAGACCCACGAACGACAGGGTGAGCGAGGTGATCAGCAGCGCTCGATGGGCCTTGACCAGGGGCAGCGCCCGGCGCAGCCAGCTCTTGCGGGTGTTCGGATCGATGGCGGCCCGGGGTGCGCGGCGGGTCAACGGCGCCTCCTGACTTTGACGATCTAGTTAGCCTAGCTAACAATACTCCCCGCGGGCCCGATCGCCCCACCCCCCGAACGGCTTCCAGGTCGGCGCGGGGCGCGGCCGATCACCGCTACCCCGGCCACCGCGCCGCGCACCTGGCAGCGACCGTGGCGAGCATCCCGGCAACGCCGGCGGAGCTCAACCGATGCCGAACGGCTGCGGCTCGACGGCAGGGCACGTGCCGCCGGGCGGGATCGGGGCCGGGGTGAGCAGGTATTTGTCGACCGCTGCGGCGACGCAGGGGCTGGTCTGGTAGATGACGTGCCCCCAGCCCTCGTAGGTGAGCAGGCCGGCCCGCGGTCCGAGCTGGGCGGCGACCCGGCGTGCCCAAGGATAGGCGGAGGCGGGGTCGTGGCGGGCGTTGACCAGCAGGACCGGGCCCAGGGTGCTCGGCGGGGCGAGGACGCGCTGCGGGTTATCGGGTGGGGCGAGCCGGCCCAGACAGCTCGTCGTCGCCCTGAGGGCCAGCGGCGAGTACCGCATCTGCGGGGCTCGGGCGGCGAGCGCCTGCAATCGTTGCCGCAGGTCGGGGAAGCCGGTGACCGGCAGGTGCCAGTCGTCGCAGACGACGGCGGCGAAGCTGTGGTCGACGAGATCGACCGGGGGCGGCGGGGCGCGGCGGCCGGCCACCGGCGCACCGGCCAGTGCGTCGCGCAGGTACAGGGCGAAGTTGTACCAGCCGGGTTGGTAAAAGGCCGCG